>Ga0116154_10000453_pt1 | contig 48683 bp, 47 predicted proteins | sample AD_UKC030_MetaG_FD_89898 | JGI IMG/M metagenome (GOLD analysis project Ga0116154, IMG submission 89898) | Active sludge microbial communities of municipal wastewater-treating anaerobic digesters from USA - AD_UKC030_MetaG | ecosystem: Engineered > Bioreactor > Anaerobic > Digestate | place: USA... | reverse complement strand
CATGTCCCTCTTTTCCAAGAATATACACGTATCCTTCAGCCCCTGCATCTCCTGAGCCCCTTTCTTGACCCGTTGCTGGAGCTTCAGCACAATCGGACAGGTAGCGTCAATGACACGAATATTCTGCTTACGGGCGAGTTCGTAGGTTTCAGGGGGTTCCCCGTGCGCACGGATCATCACCCTGGTACCTTCCATTTTCTGCATATCATCGCGGGTGATCACCTGTAATCCCCTGTCGGACAGCCTCTTAACCTCATGGCTGTTATGAACGATATCTCCGAGACACTGGATGGGCTCTTCAGAGGCAATGCCCTCCTCCGCTGCCGCGATGGCTTTCACAACCCCGAAACAAAATCCCGATTTGTGGTCTATCTCTATGATCATTGGCTTTCTTTGCATTGAATCTGATCTGTCAGGTACCTGATGAGGATGCCGGTATCATCCGGAGAAAACCATCTGATGCCCTGATCCCTTTTAAACCAGGTCATCTGCCGTTTGGCATACCGCCTGGTATTGGTTTTGATTTTTTCAACGGCCTGTTCCAGGGTGCACCGGTCATCAAGAAATGTGAAGATCTCCTTGTATCCAACCGTATTCAGCGCATTTAGTTCACGAAAAGGAAAAAGAGTTCTGTATTCTTCTACCAGTCCATCCCCGATCATGCGCTCAACCCGCATGTCAATCCGTTGGTTCAGCACCTCCCGCGGAAGGGTTAATCCCACTTTGATGATGCTGAAAGGCCTTTGTACCTCCTTCGAAATCCGCAATGTACTGAAAGGCTGCCCGCAGGTTTCAAAAACCTCCAGAGCCCGCAGCAGGCGGCTGGGATTCATCCGGTCCACCCGCCCGAAATAGTCAGGATCCAGACGCGCTACCTCCTCCTGCAGCCATACGATGCCACGCTCCTCATATTTTTGTCGCAGATTTCTCCGTAATGCAGGATCAATGTCCGGAAGGTCATCAATCCCCCTGGAGATCACATCAAGATAAAGCCCTGATCCACCTGCAAGAATAACCATTTGCCGGGTAGAAAAAAGCCCTTCCAGCAGCGACATCACCTCACCCTCATATCTGGAAACATTATAAGGATCTGTTACTGAGATGTGTCCGATCAGATGATGGGGAACAGCATCCCGTTGGTGCGCGTCAGGTGCTGCGGTGCCTATCCGCATTTCCCGGTAGACCTGCCTCGAATCAGCCGAAATGATCTCCGTGCCGAAATGCTTAGCCACCTCAATGGCCACTTCGGTTTTGCCCACCGCGGTAGGCCCGCAGATCATCACCAGGAACTTTTTCATAACCCCAATTTCTTACCCTCTTCCAGCATCAGCGCATACGCCTCCTCAAACCGGTTTGGGATGATCCCGTCGAGGATAGCTTCACGGATGGCGGTTTTTATGATTCCTACCTCTTTCGAAGGGGCAATACCGAATGCCTCCATGATCATCTCTCCGGTCACCGGTGGCTGCCAGTTGCGCAGCCGGTCCTTCTCCTCAATCTCTTTCAGTTTCTCCTCAACGATCTCGAAATTACGGGTATAGCGTGTTCTTTTCTGTTCATTTTTCGAGGTGATATCAGCTTTGCACAACTGCATCAGCTTGTCGATATCATCACCTGCTTCAAACAAAAGGCGCCGCACTGCTGAATCGGTAACATGGCTCTCCACCAGGGCTATGGGCCTCAGGTGGAGCTGGATCATTTTCTGCACAAACCGGAGCGGTTCGTTAAGCGGCAGTTTGAGTCTTGAGAAGATCCTGTGCGCTGTTTTTACCCCCAGCACTTCATGCCCGTGGAACGTCCATCCGGTGCCGGGCTGAAATTTCTTTGTGGCGGGCTTTGCAATATCATGCAGCAGGGCAGCCCACCTCAGCCACAGGTCATCGCTCTCCATGGCCAGATTATCCAGTACCTCAAGGGTGTGCAGGTAGTTGTCCTTGTGCCTGATACCATTCACGTTCTCAACCCCTTTCATGGCGGTAAGCTCCGGCAGTACCTTGTCGAGGATCCCTGCAGAATCAAGGAGGTTGAAGGCAAAGGAGGGGCGGGGGGTGAGCATCATTTTGTTGAATTCTTCGGCAATGCGCTCAGCCGAGAGGATCGAGATCCTTTCGCGCTGATTTTCAATGGCATTGAAGGTCTCCTCTTCTATGCTGAATCCCAGTTGGGAGGCAAATCTGATGGCCCGGAAAATCCGCAGTGGATCGTCGGAAAAGGTGATCTCCGGGTCCCGTGGTGTACGGATCAGCCCTGCCTCCAGGTCCCCAAGTCCGTTGAAGGGATCGCTCAGGGTACCGAAGTCTTCGCGGTTCAGACTGATTCCCATGGCATTGATGGTAAAATCGCGCCGCAACTGATCCTCCTCCAGGGTGCCGTCTTCTACCACCGGCTTGCGGCTGTCGTGGCGGTACGACTCCCTGCGTGCCCCTACGAATTCCACCATAAAATCATCATATCGCAGCATGGCTGTGCCAAAATGCTTGTAAACAACTACTTTGGGTTTTCTGCCGGAGAGATCTGCCACCCTGCGTGCCAGGGCAATCCCGCTCCCAAGGGTCACCACATCAATGTCCTTTCTGTTCTGATACAATAATATGTCGCGCACAAACCCACCGATTACATAGCTTTTCTGCCCAAGATCCTCAGATGCCCCGGCAATGATCCGGAATATCTCATGATCAAGGTGTTCTGAAAAGTCCTGATGTGGCAAACCGGCAGTCATTCCCTGATAATGGTGATGAGGTTGTTTGCTTCAACCTTAATAATGGTGGAAGGTTTCACCTCAGTGACCTCCTCCTGCCGGACCTGCACCACATAATCCACCCCTTTGATAATCTCAGGTTCGATCATCGCAAAGGTAAGTGGGGTAATATTTCCGGAAAGATTGGCTGAAGTGGAAACAATTGGATTTCCAAGAGATTCTATAATCGCTTCACAGAGGGTGTTCCTTACAACCCTGATGGCGATGGTGCCGTCCTGCCCGATCAGGTTGTCGGGCAGGTTCACTGCTCCGGGGTATATGATCGTAAGGGGTCTGTTGTAGGTTCGCAGCAGGTCGGGAACAACCTCCGGTATTTTCTCCACATAGGCTGCAACCTGCTCAAGGGAGGTGGCCAGCACAATCATCTGCTTCGAAGGATCACGCCTCTTCAGATGAAAAATCCTGGCAATGGCCTTGCGGTTCCGGGCATCACAGCCGATTCCCCAAATGGTGTCGGTAGGGTACAGGATGACCCCACCCTTTTTCAGTACGGCAACTGCCTTTTTAACTTCTTCCTGCATAGTGGTGTAAAATATCTGTAAGAATTTGAGGATCAATATTTTTGCCACATTTATAATGTTTTTCAGGACACCGCTTTCTGCCATGCAGTCCACAGGGTCTGCACGATAAATCTTCCTGACATTCAACAATATGAGATGTCTGAGAACGAGGCCCGAATCCGAAGGCGGGTACCGTTGAACAAAAGATGGCAGTTACGGGAGCATTCACCGCCGATGCCAGGTGCATGGGGGCTGAGTCGTTGCTGTAATTCATCACTGCATCCTGCATCAGGGCTGCAGATTCCAGCAGCGAGAGCTTCCCGGTGAGGTCTATAACCGCCTCGTTTACTGATCCTTTCATGATGCGCTGCGCCAAAGCAGAGTCGGCTTTGCTTCCAAGGATATAACACCTGAAGCCGGGTGAAAGTTTTTGCAGAAATGCTGTCCACGTCTCCTCCGGAAGCTGTTTGGTAGGCCAGAGCGAAGCGGGGGAAACGGTGATGTAGGGCTGCTCCTTGAACTTAAGGGTGTTTTTTACCGATGCCTTATCAGGATACAGGCGCACCGGAAAGATGGGTTTGATGCCCAGATGGGCGATGAGGGATAAGTTGCGGTCGGTTTCATGCACGGCAGCGTCTCCGATCTGATGGGGAATGCGTCGCGTAAAGAACCTGGACCATGGATTTTTATCGAATCCCACCGTGGCTCCCGCGCCCGAGAGCACTGCAATCATACCGGTACTGAAGAAACGCTGTGCATTGATAATCAGATTGTAATGCTCCTTTCTGATCTCCCGGATCAACCGGAAAAGATTCCTGTATTTATGCTGCTTTTTATTCCAGATATGAATTTTGGATATATAAGGGTGTTCGGTAAAAAGTCCTTCCATCCCGCTTTTTACCAGGATCCCGATGGAGGCTTCCGGAAAATGGGAGTGGAGTGCTTCCAGCACCGGGGTAACCAGTATGGCATCTCCGATGGAGGCGGTCTGAATCACAAGGAATCTGGCATTTTCCATTTCAGACGGATATCTGGTATTCCCGCAGCACCTCATTAAGAGAAGTCTTCAGGTCTGTTGAAGGGTTCCGTTTTCCGATGATCAGGGCACACGCTACCTGATACGTTCCTGAAGCGAAACTTTTCGGATAGGTCCCCGGGATCACCACACTGCCGGCCGGTACCCTTCCGCGATATACCACTTCTTTTACTCCGGTTACCTCAATGATGCGTGTTGATCCCGTAATCACCACATTGGCGCCGATCACGGCTCCGGTCTCCACAATAGCCCCTTCCACGATGATGCTCCGTGAGCCGATGAAGCAGTTATCTTCCACAATCACGGGAGCTGCCTGCAACGGCTCCAGCACCCCGCCGATCCCCACGCCTCCGCTCAGGTGAACGTTTTTCCCAATCTGTGCACACGAACCCACGGTAGCCCAGGTGTCGACCATCGTGCCTGCATCCACATAGGCGCCGATGTTTACATACGAAGGCATCATGATTACTCCCGGTGCCAGATAGGCTCCGTAACGGGCTACGGCATGTGGTACCACCCTCACCCCCAGGTGCTGGTAATCCCCTTTGAGGGGTATGCGGTCGTGAAATGTAAGATCTCCTGCCCGAAATACCTTCATCTCAGAGACTCTGAAATACAGCAGGATCGCCTTCTTTACCCACTCCTGCACCACCCAGCCTCCCGGTGTGGGCTCCGCCACCCGCAGTTTTCCGGCGTCGAGTTGCGCGATGGTCCACCGGATGGCCTCCTTCACAGAAGCTTCATGTATCAGTGCCGGATCCTCCCAACACCGCTCTATCAGAACTTTTTCCTGTTCCATGGGTTTATTTTTCGGGATCAGCCTGCGAAGTTACACCAAAAACCGGTTGCAGCAGTGCGTCTGTTTGAGTACTTTTGACACAAATATGCACGTATGACTTTCAGAATAGAGCAAGACTACCTGGGTGAAATGGAGGTGCCTTCCGATGCCCTGTATGGCATCCATGCCCTTCGGGCTAAGGGGAACTTCCCTTGTAATCAGCCCTTTAACCCAGCCTGGTACAAGGCAATGGGCGTGGTGAAAAAGGCTGCTTACCTTACGTATGATGCCTTCAGAAATGCGGCATTGGAGCAGGTGGAATTTGCCTCTTTTGCCGACCGGATGATGCCGGCCGACTGGATTGCGGCCCTGTGCGACGCGGCAGGTGAGGTAGCGAAAGGCGACCATTATGCCCATTGCATCGTGCCGGCCATCAGCGGAGGAGCCGGGACCAGCATCAACATGAATGTCAATGAGATCATTGCCAACCGTGCCCGGCAGATCCTGACAGGGCAGGGGAGGGGAGCCCCGTTCCCCGACCCGGTGGAGCATGCTAATGTCTATCAGAGTACCAACGATGTGGTGCCTGCAGCCCTCAAGATAGCCGCGATGCGGGAACTGGAAACCCTTGAAGCCTCCATCAACGGCCTCCGTTTCGCCATCGAAGCGAAGGAAAAAGAATACCGCGATGCCCTGCGGGTTGGATATACCCAGATGCAGGCCGCCGTACCCTCCTCCTTCGGGATCCTCTTCAGCACATTTTCCGATGCCCTCTCCCGCGACTGGTGGAGGGTGTCGAAATCCTTCGAGCGGATAAAAGTGGTGAACCTGGGGGGTGGCGCCATCGGTACGGGGATGGCTGTTCCAAGATTCTTCATTATGGAGGTGGTCAATACCCTGCGGGAACTTACCGGCCTGCCGGTGGCCCGGGCCGAAAACCTGCCCGACAATACCGCCAACCTTGATGCCCTGGTGGAGGTGCACGCCGTGATGAAAGCCCTCGCGGTAAACCTCGAAAAAATGGCAGGCGACCTGCGGCTCCTGGCTTCCGACCTCAGCCACGGGGGGCTCTCCATCCCCCATCGTCAGGTGGGAAGCTCCATCATGCCCGGAAAAATAAACCCGGTAATCCCTGAGTATGTGATCAGTATATCTCACCGGGTGTATGCCAACGACAGCACCATCACCTCCCTCAGCGCACAGGGCTGCCTCGAACTCAATGCATACCTCCCCATCATCGGTGATGCACTCCTCAATTCCCTGCAGTTGCTGCAAGGGGCCTGCAATACCCTCAGGGCAAACCTTGTGGAGGGGATCACGATCAATGTTGCGGATTCGGAAAATCAGCTTTACCATAATGCTGCCATCACCACCGCCCTCATTCCCCTTATCGGTTACCATAAAGCCTCTGAACTGGCCCGCAGGATGAAAGAACATCAGGTGGATGTATTTGCAGCAAACCAGCATCTGCAAATGGTTTCCGATGAAAGGATCAAAGCGGTGATGGCTCCGCGCGAATTGCTGAAACTGGGATTTTCACTCAAAGACCTGAAGGAATAGATGAAAGGAAAAGATACCAAACCCCATATCGGGATTTTTGGCCGCAGAAACAACGGCAAGAGCAGCCTGATCAATGCCCTGGCAAATCAGGAGATTGCGATTGTTTCAGATCATGCCGGTACCACCACCGACCCTGTGAAAAAATCGATGGAGATCCCCGGCATCGGACCGGTGATCCTGGTGGACACCGCCGGCATCGACGATGAAGGGGAACTGGGTAAGAAGCGGGTGGCAGCTACCCTCAACACCCTGCGCACGATCGACTTTGCCATTCTGGTGGTGGCAGACAACATTTTCGGGGCCCATGAACACGACCTGGTGGCGAAGTTTCGCGACAAGGAGATCCCCTTTCTGGTGGTACACAACAAATCGGATTTGGCAGCCGCCGATGAAACTCTACAGCAGAGGGTGCTGGAACAGACCGGCGAAAAAGTACTGGGGTTTTCAGCGCTGAACCGAAGCGGGGTGGGGGATCTGATTCGCCTGATCCGCGACCGGATGCCCGAGTCTGCCTATCGCTCCCGCTCACTGCTGGGCGATCTTCTCTCATACGGCGATGTGGTGCTCCTTATCACCCCTATTGATATCGAGGCACCGGAAGGGAGGATGATCCTGCCCCAGGTACAGGCCATCCGCGATATCCTCGACAATGACTGTATTGCAGTGGTACTCAAGGAGCGCGAAGCAGATGCCTTCATCCGCAAGATGAACCCGCTGCCCAAACTGGTGATCACCGACAGCCAGGTGTTTCTCAAGGCCGATGCCAGCATCCCGAAGGAGATACCACTCACCAGCTTCAGCATCATGCTGGCACGCCACAAAGGGGATTTCGATACCTATGTCAAAGGTACCCCGGCCATTGGCACCCTGAAGGACGGTGATAAAGTACTCATCCTCGAATCATGCACCCACCATGTGAGCTGCGACGACATCGGAAGGATGAAAATCCCGAGGTGGCTCACGCAATATACCGGCAAAAAGCTTCATTTCGAAGTGGTTACTGGGATGTCTGACCTGCCCGCTGATATCCGTGATTATGCGCTCGTGGTGCAGTGCGGGGGTTGTGTGCTTACCCGGAAACAGGTGTTTGGGCGTATCCGCCCTGCCATCGAAGCCGGCGTGCCAGTAACCAACTACGGCATGGCCATCGCCTGGGTACATGGCATCTTCCACCGTGCCGTGGCGCCGTTTACCGGCCACGCTGTCAGTCAGGAGGATTATTTGTAATCTCTATTTCGCATACGCCACCGCCCGTGTTTCACGGATCACGGTGATCTTGATCTGCCCCGGGTAGGTCATCTCTTCCTGGATCTTCTTCGAGAGATCCAAGGAGATCGAAGCAGCCTCGTCGTCCGATACCTTTTCGGCACCCACGATTACGCGCAGTTCACGTCCGGCCTGGATGGCGTAGGTCTTTACCACCCCGGGGTGCTGCATGGCCAGTTCCTCGAGCTGTTTCAGGCGGTTGATATAGGCTTCCACCACCTCGCGCCGTGCCCCCGGACGTGCCCCAGAAATGGCATCACATACCTGTACAATCGGCGCCAGTAGGGTGTTCATCTCCACCTCTTCGTGGTGAGAACCGATGGCATTGCACACTTCAGGATGCTCCTTGAACTTCTCTGCCAGTTTCATTCCCAGCAGTGCGTGCGGCAGCTCCGGCTCGTTGTCGGGCACCTTGCCGATGTCGTGCAGCAGCCCTGCCCGCTTGGCAAGCTTGGGATTGAGTCCCAGCTCCGCGGCCATGGTGGCGCAGAGGCGGGCCACCTCCTTCGAGTGTTGCAAAAGGTTCTGGCCATAAGAGGAACGGTACTTCATCCGCCCTACCATCCTGATCAGCTCGTGGTGCATGTTGTGGATGCCCAGATCGATGGTGGCACGCTTGCCGGCCTCAATGATCTCCTGCTCCACCAGCTTTTTGGTCTTTGCCACTACCTCTTCGATCCTGGCCGGATGGATACGGCCGTCGGTTACCAGTTTGTGCAGCGAAAGCCGGGCAATCTCCCTGCGTACCGGATCAAAACCCGACAGGATGATGGCTTCGGGGGTGTCGTCCACTATGATCTCGATGCCCGTGGCCGCCTCCAGGGCACGGATATTACGCCCTTCACGCCCGATCACACGCCCTTTGATCTCATCGTTCTCGATGTTGAATACCGAAACCGAATTCTCGATCGCATGCTCGGTAGCCGTACGCTGGATGGTTTCAATTACAATCTTCTTGGCCTCACGGTTGGCCGTCATCTTGGCCTCTTCCAGGATCTCACGGATCTGTACCGAAGCTTCCGACTTCGCTTCACCCTGGAGGGCATCCACCAGCTGCTGCTTCGCCTCCTGGGCCGACAACCCGCTGATGGTTTCCAGCTGTACCACCTGCTGCTTGTGCAGTTTCTCGAGGTCAGCCTGGCGTTTGTCAATCACTTCAAGCTGATTGTTCAGGTTCTCCCTTACGGTAGTGATCTCCTTCTGTTTCTTCGCCAGCTCCTCGATGCGCAGGTTCAAACCGGCTTCTTTCTGTTTCAGCCTTGCCTCGTTCTGCTGAATTGCCAGGTTCTTCTCGTTTACATACTGGTCGTGCTCCGACTTCATCTGCAGGAATTTCTCCCTGGCCTCCAGTATCTTGTCTTTTTTCAGTACCTCTGCCTCAGCATGGGCCTCCTTCAGTATCTGTTTGCTCTTCTTTAACGCCGACTTCCGCAGAAAGGTCGCCGTTGATATTCCACCTCCTGCCAGTCCCCCCAGCAGGGCAATTACAATCCATAGTGTATTCATTTGTCCTCCATTTTGTTATGATGGAGCGAGAGAAAAAAAAATACCCGCGAATAATTCCGGAGTCTTAATAAACCCCAATTAATCAGCTTAGAGGAGCCTTCATCCTTTGGAGTCCACTGTCCACCCTCAGGTGAATCCGTGCATGCACGGTTGAGGCCTTCCATCGGCACGACTGAGCTTTCCTCTAATGTTTATACTGTTGAGTTTATAAACTGTATTGAATTATCGCGGGTAAATATCTTTCAAAGAACGTACTATGCGTTGTCATCTTCTTTCTCCGGTTCACAGGCTTCTGAAAACAGAAGCTCTGTTCTGCGCTCAACCCCATCCAGGGTATGTTCACATTGCACAATCGCCAGTGTTTGCTGCAGACTTACCATCGCCAGCAGATCCTGATTGTCCTTGTAAGCAAAATGCTCTGCATGCAATCTGATGGATCTGTTGATACGCCTTGCCGCTTCTTCTATCTGTTCTTTCTCCTGCTCATCTGCTCTTAATCTGTACTGCCTTCCTGCAATGTGTATAGCTATCGGGATTTCATCCATGGTATATCCTCACTTCCGGATCTATTTTTCCAACAACAACAAGCATCTGTCTATCTCCCGCATCATCTCGTTAATAATTTGCTTTGTTTGTATCTGTTCTTCTTTATGTTGAATGAACGTTTCAGGTTTATAGGTTAGTATTGTATCCTCTGTATTTTTCTCCTCCCCACCGGCTTCCGGTACCTGCGAAAGCTGGCTTTCGCACTTTTCCTGCATCATCTCCAGTTGCTTCCGCAACTTCCGGTTTGCTTCTGTCAGCCTTAGGATTCCGGCTTCCAATTCCAGGATTCGGGCTGTGAGCGGATGCATCCGGCATGCTGTTAGGTTGGTTTACAAAGATACATAAAAATCGGTTTCCTCTGCAACTCCTCAATCTTTTTTGCACCGGAATCTCCTTTTTTTGGTTTTCAATCATATATCTGTAAAAAGAATCATGAAAGAAGATTTCATTGCCTGGCTCTGGCATTTCAGGTTGTATGGCGGCCCCTTCACTTTAACGGATAGCCGCCCGTTTTCGGTCGATTCACCCGGTATTCCCAACACTGATGCGGGTCCCGATTTTCTGGGAGCGCGGATCCGTATCGGTGATACCCTCTGGGTAGGACATGTGGAGATCCATCTCCGTTCCACCGACTGGATTCTCCATGGCCATCATAAAGATCCGCAGTATGATGCCGTAATCCTGCATGTGGTATTTCGCCATGACAGGGAGATCCTGATGCGCGACCAAACCACCCTGGCCGTGCTCGAACTGAAGGACCGCATTGACTCCTCCCTCTACACCCGTTACCTGCAGTTTATGGCATCTCCTGCCCCGGTACCCTGTGCTGATCTGCTCCGGGTATCCGGACCCTCTCCCATGCCAGCCCAGTGGATCGTTAGTCTGGGTATGCAACGGATGATCAGAAGGGCGGCTGAGCTCCCATATCTGCTGGAAAGGGTTGAAAACGACTGGCTCGCACTCCTCTGGATTACCTTCGCCAGAAGCTTCGGCCATAAAGTAAACGACGATATCTTCGAAATGCTGGCGCTGCGGACACCGCTCCCCCTTATCAGGAAATACTCTTCCGAACCTTTTAGCCTGGAAGCACTTCTTCTGGGGCAGGCAGGCCTGCTGGAGGAGACCGGTGAAGAACCGCCGGATGCCTATCGCACGAAACTGACCGAAGTATGGCAAAATATCCGGTACGCCCACCCGATGCAACCGATGGAACCCCATCACTGGAAATTCCTGCGTACCCGCCCCGCCAATTTCCCCACCATCCGCATCGCCCAGCTGTCTGCCCTGCTGCCCGGATTTCTGGCAGTGAATCCCCTGTCGCTGAATGAGGTACGGATGTGGATGAAAAAGGCTGTGCATCAGGAAGTTTCACCCTACTGGCAAAAGCATTATCACTTCGGAAAATCATGCCGCGGGCTCCCGGTTGCCATTGGAAGAGAAAGCATCGAAAGGAACGTGATCAACGGGTTGATGGTGAGTCTTGTACGGTATGGACAAACCTACCGCAACCATACCTTTATTTCAGGGTTGATGGATTTCATGGCAGAGCTTCCTCCTGAAAAACACCGGGCTGTCAGAATCTGGGAGAGCCTTGGGATTAACGCCGATTCAGCCCTTGAAACGCAGGGTCTTCTTGAGCTGCTCAACGAATATTGCCGCCAGAAACGCTGCCTCGAATGCCGGTTCGGGCACCACCTCCTTTCGGCAGCCGCTTCGGTTACAGCTGTGGAATCCTGACTTTTTCTTGGAAGTCTCGGAAAAAATTTGCAGGTTTGTCCTCGCTTCCGACGTTAACCCATCCCAAAAAATGAAATATTTCACCTTTCTGATTGGTTTACTGTTTGTTATATCGACCGGAACCGCACAAAATCCGGTACTGAATCCATCGGACACCACACTGGCTGAACCGGCTCCCCCGTCCCGAACCATCAGCGAACGGATCAACGACCGGTTTGAACCGGCGGTCCGCAGCATGGATAAGGTGCTTTTCTTTGATCCGTTTAAGGAATTTGGCATGTATGATCCGGTGATACGGGATGACCAGGGGAATCCCGTGCTGAATGCGGATGGACAGCCGGTGGAAAATCATATCCCTATAATCATCCTGTGGCTTATTGCAGGAGCTCTGTTTTTCACAGTATTCATGCGTTTTATCAATTTCCGCGGTTTCGGACATGCCATTACCCTCATCAGGGGTAAATACGATAATCCTAAGGATGCCGGTGAGGTGAACCATTTTCAGGCTCTTGCAACGGCACTCTCCGGGACCGTTGGTTTGGGAAATATTGCCGGCGTGGCAGTAGCCATTGCCGTAGGCGGACCGGGGGCTACGATATGGATGATCATTGCCGGATTGATGGGGATGGCTTCCAAATTCACCGAATGCACCCTGGGGGTGAAATACCGTAATATTGATAAGAACGGAGAGGTATCCGGTGGCCCGATGTATTACCTGAGCAAAGGATTGGCAAAAAGGGGAAAGGGAATGGCAGTGTTCGGAAAAATCCTTGCCGCTTTCTTTGCCATCATGGTAATTGGTGGTTCTTTCGGGGGTGGAAATATGTTCCAGGCCAACCAGGCCTATGCCCAGCTGGCAAACTTCATCCCCATGCTAGAGGGAAATGGTTTTTGGTTCGGAATCATGCTGGCCATCCTTACCGGTGTTGTGATCATCGGAGGGATTAAAAGTATCGCCAATGTTACGGATAAAATGGTCCCTTTCATGGCGATTCTATACGTGGGTGCTTCCCTCGTGGTAATTGCCCTCAACTACGCAAATATTCCGGCAGCATTTGTGGAGATCTGGAACGGCGCCTTCAATGCCGATGCCGCCAAAGGGGGGTTGATCGGAGTACTTATCATGGGATTCAGGCGGGCTGCCTTCTCCAATGAAGCCGGGATTGGCTCGGCCTCTATTGCGCACTCAGCAGTTAAAACCAAGGAGCCCATTACCGAAGGTATTGTGGCCCTGCTGGAGCCATTTATCGATACGGTAGTAATATGCACCATGACTGCCCTGGTGATCGTAATTACCGGCGAGCATCATAACTTCGGCGGTGATGTATCGACGTCTGGCGGTGTTAAGCTCACCTCTGATGCCTTTCAGCATACGATCAGCTGGTTCCCATACCTCCTTACAGTTGCAGTATTCCTGTTTGCATTCTCTACCATGATCTCATGGTCATACTACGGTCTCAAAGGCTTCGACTACCTCTTCGGGGGCTGGTCGGAAAAAGTGTTCGGAAGCCGGAAAATCGCCAAATATGTGTACCAGGTCGTCTTCCTGGGCTTCATCATCGTGGGGTGCTCCTCCACTATGAGCGCCGTGATTGATTTTTCCGATATGATGATCTTTGTGATGGCATTTCCCAACATCCTGGGGCTCTACATCCTCGCCCCCGAAGTATACTGCGACCTGAAGAGCTACCTGCACCGGGTAAAAACAGGAGAAATCAAAAGATACAGATAAATCTCCTTTTTTCCCTTTTGAATCAACTATACAGGGTAATGTGATCTGAATTATTGCGGTAATCCGATCCCGAAAATCCTGCTATTGGAAAACTGGAAAGACCTCCTGGCTTTCAACAAGGCCGAACGACGTGGTATCTGGCTGCTCCTGCTGATGATAGCAGGGGTAACGGTGCTGCATGTGTACGTTTCCCTGAAACCGTCAGCACCGGACCTTGTCACTATCACCCGCCTGGCAGCACAGGCTGACCAGCAACTGGACGCCCGGACAAATTACCCCGGAAAACCATCCGGGAATGGCGGTTCCCGCAAAAGTAAAGATTCCCTGTTTTATTTCGATCCCAATACCATAACGGCAGCTGAGTGGGAGCTTTTGGGGCTTTCCCCGAAACAGGCAGCAGCCATCACCCGGTTCACAGCTTCCCGTACCCCGTTTAAAGTCCCGTCTGACCTAAAGAAAAGCTTCGTGATCAGCGAAGATTTCTACACCAGGGTAGAACCCTGGATCCGGATAACCCGGGTGACCAGATCACCGGATCAACCCTCAATGGTTCAGAATAAACCTCATTTTCAGACTGAGAACCTGAACCTTGCCGATACCACTGCGCTTCAGGCACTGCCAGGAATCGGCAGTGTGCTGGCCCGCAGAATTGTGAATTACCGCAGAAGCCTTGGAGGATTTCATTCTGTAGGTCAGCTAAAGGAGGTGTTTGGGATGCAGCCGGAGCTGGTGGATAAGCTTGAAAAACGGTTGTCGGTTTCTGAGTCAGAAATCATCAGGCTGGATATCAATCGTCTGACAGTGAAGGAACTCTCTGCGCATCCGTATATTTCACCCAAACTGGCGTACCTGATTACAGAGCTGGCCCGCAAAAAGCCCATCCGGAGCGAACAGGAACTTCGTGCTGCCCTTCCACCTGGTTTCGCTGTCAGTGAAAACCTCTGGCCCTACCTGCGGTACAAGGAATAATGCATGATTGCCGGCCGGGAAAAGTGTCCGTACAAGGTGAACGATTGCTGTGTATCTTTGTCCCCGTACCAGACAGGTTTTAATTGTATAACCATCAATATTTCAGATACATGAACCATTCCTCCGAACATGTCAGGCAGAAACGGTTTCCGCTGGTCTTCTGGGTCGCCAATGTAATGGAACTCTTCGAGCGTTGGGCCTATTACGGGGTTTTTGCAGTGCTGTCTGTCTACCTGACTGACCCGGAAGCCAACGGAGGCCTGGGATTCTCAAGTGAACAAAGCGGTACCCTGATGGGGGTGGTGACCTTTACGATATATTTTCTCCCAACCCTGGCAGGCGCCATTGCCGACCGGCTCGGATACCGGAAAATTCTGCTCATTGCATTTGCTGTGCTTACTTCGGGATATCTGCTGATGGGGCAATACACCTCGTACCATGGTATTTTTCTGGCATTTCTGCTGGTTGGGATTGGCGCTGCCTTTTTCAAACCGGTGATCGTAGGTACAGTTTCCAAATCCACCAACAACTCCAACAGAACGGTAGGGTTCGGGATATTCTACATGATCGTCAATATCGGCGCCTTTATCGGACCATTTGTGGCATCCAAGCTCCGCGATATTCAATGGCAGTATGTCTTTGTGATGTCGGCAACCATTATCGCCATAAACTTCATTCCGGTAATCTTCCTGTACCGTGAACCGGGAAGAAAAACCGATCCCTCCGCTGTTCCGGTAGGGAAGAAAGTCAAAGAAATATTCCGCAACTTTTTTATGGTGCTTTCAGATCTTAAGTTCCTGACATTCATCCTGATCATGTCGGGTTTCTGGATGATGTATATGCAGATTTTTTATACGATGCCGGTGTACATTACCCAATGGATGGATACCACCGTGATTTACGATTCTGCCCGCTGGATTGCCTTTGCCTTTGGAAAAACACAGGATGGTGTGGGGATAATCCGCCCCGAAATGATACAAAACCTTGGTGCTGCAAGCATCGTATTCTTCCAGGTGCTGATGTCGAGCCTGGTAAAAGGGGTTGCCCCCATCCGTTCCATTACGGTTGGAATTCTGGTTTCTGCCCTGGCAATGTCGGCCATGAGCATGGGAATGAACGGGTGGATCATTGTGGTGGCCATTGTGATTTTTGCGTTTGGCGAGATGATCAGCTCACCCCGCACACAGGAATATGTCAGCATTATCGCACCTCCGGAAAAGGTGGGCGTATATATGGGATTCAGCTTCCTTCCACTTGCCATCGGGAGTTTTGCCGGAGGATTTCTCTACGGAAAACTCTACGGTTCTTTGTCTGATATCTACAGGTTTACCGGAAATGAATTAACCCTTAGGGGTATTTCGGTTGAGGGAATGGAAAAAACCGATATCCTGAAAGCGGGAATGTTTCATTTGCAGATGACATCAGCCGAGCTGAAACAATACCTGTTCATGCGTTACGAGCCTTATAGGATATGGTGGATTTTCGGGGCCATTGGCCTCGTAACGGTGCTGGCTTTCCTGATCTTCAACAACCGGGTGAAAAGGTCTCCGGCAAAATCGTGATTGTGCGGAGATTACATCACGTCAGCATCCGCCGGGCTTTGGTACCGGAACTTTGACCTCAACCACAGGGGCTGGTGCATTTTCCAGTGCCTTGAAAAATGACTTGTAAGGGTAGGCCTCAGCTTCTGCAGGCTTCACGGGTTTGCCGCTCTTCAGGGATTCTGTAAGTGCTGCATACCCCCGGTCGGCAGCCAGTGCACTGATCCCGGTCATCCGAAGCAACTCAGCTACAGCGGCAGCGTCACTACCCTGGTCTCCGTAAAGCAATACCTCTTTCTTCCTGAGCTTCCTGATGGCCTTACGGCCATTTAGTTCCCCCTGCTCCATATGCACCGCGCCATCCAGGTGGCCTGCAGCATAATCCTCTGCAGAACGGATGTCCACGATTATCAGTTTCCTGTTGGCTTCTTTCGCAAGCTTCAGGAAGGCATCGGGAGTGAGTGTATTTACTTTTGCAATGTTTTCAAGCGACTGGCCCGACGGTTCTGCATACCTGCCCGGCCAGAACCTGAACAGAAGGGATCCGGAAACCAGAATTCCCAGCATGATCAATAGACCAAGCCGAAGGGGAGTAAAATGGGTCTGCTCCATAGTAATTCGATTTTCTTAATTTACTGATTAACAACCTCCTGATGTGGGTTTGGCCGAAAGGACCGGCGCGGCAGTTTTTCTGGTCGACTGAGGAAGGTTCAGCTCTCCGGCTTCTCCGCCGAAAAGCGATGCTGCCCTCTTTCTGAAACGGTAACGGCTGAGTTCAGCGATGCCACGTGTTCCTTCAGGTGCTTCATTCTCTTTGAATATCACTTCAGTAAACCGGTTCAGTCCACCGTCAAGAACGCATACCCCGCTGTAACCTTTGCGCAATAGCAAGGTTTGAACCTCTGCCGCTTCAATCCCTCCGTTGGTGATCAGCACTTTCTTTTTCAGAGGGTCATTCCACAATTCCCGGTGCTCCCGTATCATCACATCGGCTACAGGAATGTGAACCGAACCCGGAAGACTGAACCGGTTGTATTCCTGTGCCGTACGAAGGTCTACCAGGGTAGCTTTCTTTGGATTATTCAGGATGATGTAGGCCAGTTCGTCTGCATCCATCACCAGGGAAGGATCGGCCAGGGATTGCATTACCTCTTTTTCGGTCGACTGCATAAGCCCTTTTGCCTTCTGTTGTGGCAGAAAGAGGATAATCACGCCGATCAGTACCGCCATCAGAAATTCAGCACCAAGACGGGGATAGATTTTATGGGTAGGTTTCAGCCCTTTGGTGCTCTTCCTCTCAAAATAGGTTGCCACAATAAATGCACCCAAAGCCATCAGGATAAACAGAAAAACCATCAGATGCTTCGATATTCCCAGGGTGGTAGAAAGCATTTCATGGTCGAAGTAATAGCCGGTAAAAAGCTTGTTGAAGGTGGTATCGAAAGCCCCGAATATGAAGATCCCAATAAAGATACCCCCGATGAAAAACATCGCATCTATCTTTCCGATCACCGCACCTGTTACCGAGGTGCCCGGACAGAAACCACCCAGGACAAATCCAAATCCCATGATGACTCCACCGGTAACCGCACTTACCAGAAAATTGGAATTGACCGTGATAAGTGACAGGTCAACTATACCCAGATACCCCAGGATCACAAGGCCCGACATGGCTGTAATGCCTGCAGTGAAAAATACCTTGAGTACCACGAAATCGTAACCGTAAAAAACTCCGGCCAGTTTGCGAGATGACGAAAAGCCCGATTGTTCCAGCACCAGCCCGAAAAACAGGCCGACGAAAAAGATGATAAGCAAGTACCATCCCTGATCAATGATGCCCAATGGATATAATGGTGTCATGATTCTTAATATTGATGTTTATACCCAGAGTTTTCTGAAAAAAGCTGCAATGGCGTACCCGGTTCCGAAAATCGCCATCATGGTGATGATGCCGCTGGTGGACAGTACCGCCATCCCGCTTAATGCTGCCCCACTGGTACATCCCTTGCCGAGTTGTGCCCCGAAACCGAACAGCATGCCCCCGATCACAGCAAAAACCAGTCTTGTTGCCGGCTTGATACGCGGGCCGCGCTCAATGGTGAATTTCAGTCTACCGGAAGCTGCTCCTGAAATAAAACCTCCAAGCACAACCCCAAGAAACATTACAAATACCCAGGCATGCCAGATACTGCCTGTTTCCGGATTGAAAAAGCTCCTGGCTGATGCAAAGGCAGGTGCCGCTGCTGCTGTGGCTTTGATCACCATGTTTTTAAAGGCACCGCTCGATCCCAGTCCGTGGCCACCAATAAGAAAGGCAGCCAGCAATACCAGCCCAAGCAGAAAACCACCCAGGTAGGGATTGATGTAAGTGGTTGATTTTGTATTCATAAAAATCTATTTTGACAGATGTTTATTATGATTTACCTGCATCTTCGGGGGTTTCTGCCGGCTTTTGATCCGGCCCATTTTCATCCTCAAGCTCTTCATACCCCGTAATCATCGCCTTCAGATTTGAAGTTACGGTGCGGCCGGTGGTGATCAGATACAAATGTACAATTACAAAGGCCACCAGCAGGAATGCACCGATGGTATGCCATACCGCAATGCCCTCCAGATTATCGGTACCAAGGGTGGCAATTCTGCCCCGCTCTGAATACCTGTAAAACAGATACAGAAGCCCAGAGGCTACCATAAGGGGGATAAGTACCACTTTAAGCCCCAGATACACCAGTCGCTGCAAAGGATTAAGTTTGCTCAGGATGGTTTTGCGGGTGGGGTGGGGGGCATTGCGAAAAATCCCGGTAATGTAATACTCAACCTGTGCCCTCAGGTTTTTGGTGGTAGGGATGTATTGCCTCCATTCGCCGGTGGTAAAATGCCAGAAGATGGCAAAAATGATCAGGATAATAAGTGAAATGGCTGCAACATTGTGAATCCTTACTGCCTGTTCGAAACCAATCAGGGTATATGAACTGTGCACCTCAAAACCGGTGAACACCAGGATGAATATCAGTAAAGCTTGGGTCCAGTGCCAGATCCTCTCGAACAACCGGTAGATATATACGCTTTTTTGTGTCATATGGAGTGATTTTTTAGGTTATTCTTAGTGGGCAGCGGCAGCAATTCTTCTTTTGCGCGAAAGGATTCTGAATGAGGCGTGGCTGAGTACCCCCAGCAACGATACCAGAATGACAAATCTCCCGAATCCATCAGCACCGGCATGGTGGTCCCTGCCGGGCATATAAAAGCCTCCAAGGCCAGCCAGCCTGCCTGTTTCAGGGATGTGGCAATCCTTACAGCTTAAGGCACTGTCGGCATCTGATACCATGTGGCTGATGGGTAAGTACATCTCGGTTCTCACAAAACCATACTTCCCGCTAAAGGGCAGCTCCAGATACTCCATCCCCGCTTTCAAGGCAGCATCCCAGTCGTAATCCACCCAAAGAGCACCCTTCCCTTTTTCAGGATCCCAGAGTTTTGCCTGCACTATGGTGTTGTACACAGAATCAAAAGGTTGCGAACCACGGTGTATCTTCAGGGGGATAATTTTTGACTGAGGATCAGCATACGACCCATTCAGGCGGTTAATCTGAACCGGTACTTGCCTGATGGTATCCGTGAGGAAATGATGATCGGCAGTCCCGTTGAAAAACCGGTACTCCGGGGTAGCATGCTTTTCCCATGTAAAACTCCCTTTATCAGTAAGATATATCATTACCCCCGATGAGTCGTAGATCGTTACACCCTGCCCCTTTTCATCCAGTTTTGTGGTGGCTGTGGACCAGTCCCAGCTCATCTTCGTGGGATTTACCTTGGCGTAGGTGGGAATATGACAGGTTTTGCAGCTTACTTTCAGGGTGTGTTCATTCAGTAAACCATCCTTGTGGGGATATGCCGTGTGGCAATCCTCACACAATGCTCTGCGCTGGTTGGTTGAAGATAAACCGTAATATCTCCCCTTCATCACATGTTCCTTTGTCTGGTGGCAATCTGTGCACTCCATATTCAGACCATCATTTCCCATGTGCACATCCACATCCTTTCCGGATACCAGAATGGCGTTCTCAAGGTCCCCGTGCTTTACATTATTGCCCCCGGCACTGTTAAAATGGCATGTGCCACAGTTGGCCTTTTTGGGTGTTGACAAACGGGCAAATACTTGCTGATAATCAATTCCATCAATCGGATAACCTGCTTTGCCCTTTGCCTTTTCATAGGTAAGCGAGTTGTCATGGCATACAAGACAATCAATATTTTCAGGATTGGTGAAATCAAAGTTTTTGTCTGAATACCCGTAACCAGCATGACACCGGTTACATGACATCTCACTTCCGGCAATCCCTGTACAAAAGTTGTTCAGGGCATTTTTCTTTCCGTGGTAAACCACCCCCCGCCCTTCGATGTACTCCTCTTTCTCCCATGTGAAGTGATGGCTCTTCAGTAATTGATGACCCCGCTCCTGATGGCATTTTATACAGGCCGCTGTAATCGCATGCGCATCTCTGAAAGGCCCTTTTAACTCTTCAAATCTTGTGTGATCTGTAACATCACTCTTCTTTTCTCCATATTTCTCCTGTAACTCCGGGAGATTGTTGTACCCGGGCAGGTTCTGAATGTCATAGATCAAAAGCCCGATCAGTAGTACCGGCACAAATACCAGAAAAATCAACTGTACCAGATTTCGCATAATTCAAAGATTGATGTGACTATATAGATATATAATATGTGTGGCAAATTTAACATCCTGTTTGATCCGACATAAACTTTCAGCGTCCTTTTAAAAAAAAGCATGCTAATTTATACGAATTCAAAATAATAGTTGTATCTTTACATCTCAAATCCATTGTTCTATGAACCTATTTGTCGCAAAAATGAACCGGAAGACTACCCCTGATGACCTCAAGAGGTTGTTTGAGGCCTATGGGGAGGTGTTGTCGGTTAAGATCATCCAGGATCGGGCCTCAGGATTATCCAAAGGCTATGGTTTTATTGAAATGGCCTCAGAAGATGCCGCTGAGCTTGCCATTGCAAATCTGAATGAAACAACTTTTCAGGAAGCCGTGATTGTGGTGAAAAAGGCAAATCCACGTGAAGAACCACCTCCACGAAGAAAACCTGTTCTGAAGAAAAATGTTCCCGGATCCCCACCTGAGAGCTATACTGACCCGGAGGTGCCTGCACCTGAAACTGAAGACTGATACTTTCTGTTCCTCCCGTTTTTCGTATCTTTGAGCCGGAAACTCCGGCCCGATTATGCATTTGTATCACCTCTCACTTCAGTGGTTTAAAAACTACAGCGCTGCACAGGCAACTTTTCCTGAGAAAATTACCAGCCTTGTGGGGAACAATGGGGCTGGGAAAACCAATATCCTCGACGCAGTACACTACCTCTCGTTTTGTAAGAGCTATTTTAACGCCGCTGATTCTCAGAATATCACCCATGGCAACGAACAGTTCTCCATTCTGGGAAAGTTCAGGTCACCATCCGGGAATGCTCCCGAATCGGTGCATTGTGTGGTAAGAAAAAGCCAGAGGAAACTTTTCAGGGTCAATGGCAAAGAAGTCGACCGTCTGGCAGACCACATCGGGAAGATACCGTCGGTAATGGTTTCCCCTTACGATCATGTACTGATTGACGGTGGAAGCGAAGAGCGCCGCAGGTATCTGGATGTGGTGATAAGCCAGTACGATAGGACCTACCTTGATGACCTTATCCACTACAACCGGGCACTGATGCAGCGCAATGCCCTGCTGCGGCAGATGGCGGCTGAGAATCGCTTTTCGGCTGCACTGCTGGAACCGTGGGATGAACAGATGATCAATCCGGGAACCCGGATCTTTGAAACCAGAAGCCGGTTCATCGAAGACTTTATTCCGGTTTTCTATTCACTGTACCGGCAACTTGCAGGAGATGCAGAACCTTCTGCCATTACCTATGTGTCCCAACTCCAATCAGCCCCCGTCTACAGGGATATCCTTGCAGGATCACTCGAAAAAGACCGCATCCTGCGGTACTCATCAGCCGGTGTGCATAAAGATGATCTTACCCTGTCAATTTCCGGGGTCAATGTGAAGCGCTTTGGATCCCAGGGACAACAGAAAAGCTTTATCCTTGCCCTGAAACTTGCCCAGTTCCGGTTTCTGCATCATGCACTGGGTATAAAGCCCATCCTCCTCCTCGATGACGTATTTGACAAACTCGACCGCAACCGGATCGAGCGATTGATGGAAATGGTGAATTCCGATGACTTCGGTCAGATCCTCATCACCGATACCAATGCCAGCCGCATCCATACAATCTTCTCAGGTATTGCGGCCCAGACCGATATTATTCAGATCGACAACGGAAATATTGCCAGGCTATAACCCCATGCGACACAACTTCATTTCAGCAGGTGATGCCATCAGGGCGTTTCTGAAGACCTACCATCTTGAAGATAAAGTGATGGAAGCAAGGATTCTGGCCATTTGCCGTTCCATGTTTGAACACATGGGTAAAAATTCCCTGTCGAAAGCAACCTTTCACAACGGACATCTGACCCTCTATATCTCCGGAGCTGCCCTCCGGCAGGAAATAGGTTATCAGAAAAGCCTGATTATGAATGAAATAAATACAGAGCTGGGCGAGCAGGTAATCAAATCCGTTAGCGTACATTAGTTTAAAAATCCAAAGAATGAAAAAGTGCTCGTTTATCGCAATATGGCTTGTTATCTTTTTTGTGTGGAGCTTCTCCGCCACCTCCCAGCCACTGCTTGATCTGCCCGATTTCCTGAAGATTGCAGGGGGTTCCCAGATCAGGTACCGGTTCGATGCCCTGAAGAGCCCGGTCGGGTCAACGCACGATGCCTCCCGTATCAATTACAGTTATTACCGGCTGAAAGATTCACTGGGCAGGAAGGAGGTGGTTCCGTTTGATGTGTTACCGGAGGTGAAAGAGCTGTACGACCTTGGCTGGGAAGCCATTGAGCTGGAAGAACCCGACACAGCCCTTGCGATCTTTGAAGAGGCTATTACCATGGATCCCAACTTCAGCCCGGCATATACCGGAAAGGGGTATACCCTCAATCTTTTGGGAAAGCCTTTTGACGCCATCGAAGCCTGTTCGGTGGCCACAGCCCATAACCCCATTGATTATATTGCATACTGGACTGCAGCCACAGCCTGGGACAAGCTCAATAACCCCGATTCAGCCCTCGATGCCATCTGCCACGCCTGGATCCTGAACCGCAACCATCCTGAAATCATCAGGGATGTTAAACGGTTTGCGGAAAAAGGAGGTATGGTCCTCGATAACTGGGTGTTTACCCCGCAATACTCGGTTTTGCTCAATGAAGGGGAGGTGGTGGTGAGTTACTGGAAACCCTGGATGGGGTATGCGGTGTGCAAAGCGGTTTGGCAGTATGAACCCGGATTTGTACCGGGAAGGAACATCAAGGGCGACGAAGACTATTTCAGGGAGAGGGAATGCCTCTCATGCCTGCTTACCTCAATGAATACCTTTCAGAAGGAAGCAAATGCCGATCCCGGGCTTAATGGGTTCAAAGCTGCCATGGGGAATAAAATGGCATCAGAATTTATACTGTTTGAAATATTTCTTCCCGAAATGCCCGATATGGCATACTACCTGGATCCCCGTCGTATTGCTTCGGTGAAGCAGTACATCCTTTCCATGAAACTGAAGTAAAAGAGGCCATCTCTGGGTTCCGGTCAACAGGAGGTTGAAATCAGGGCTTCGGGAAGCTGAGTTTCATAGCTTCCAGAATCTTTCTGGGCACATCGGTATTATCATAAATCCCTCTGAACAGCTCTGATCCCGGTCCGAAGGCAAATACCGGCACCATTGTTCCGCTGTGATCCCCGGTGGTGTAGGCTGCCCTCACCATACCGGTCTGATAGTTTCCGTTCATAAGTGCCATCCCTCCTGTTTCGTGGTCGGCCGTTACTACCACCAAAGTTTGGCCATCGGCTGCGGCAAACCTGAGGGCTTCCCCAACCGCACGATCAAAATCCATCGTCTCGGTGATGATGTATCCTGTATGATTGGCATGCCCGCCCCAATCTATCTGTGATCCCTCCACCATCAGAAAAAATCCATAGGGATTCTTTTTCAGCACCTCAATGGCAGCCTGGGTGGCCTCCGGCAAATAATTGCCCCTCCCTCCGGTGAAGGTTTCCATATGCCCTGCTGCATAAAGCCCTGCCACCTTCTGCTGCTGCGCGAGTCTGGATATCCGGATGGAGGGTTGGGGTGCCACGGTCTGGGTATCAATGAAATAACCAAGTTTCACCAATGGCTCCAGCAGATTTGCAGAATCCCCTCTTACGATAAAATTTTCAAGACCGCCACCCATAAAAAGATCAATGCCTGAGCGCATAAAATCCATGGCAATCTCATCCTTCATCTCCCGGCTGGGCTGGTGTGCCACAAACGCAGCAGGAGTGGCATGGGTTACTGCACAGGTTACCACAACACCGGTACTTTTGCCACTGCCCGATAATACCTCACGGATATTTGGTATAATCACTGAATCGCGGTCAACGCCAATAGCTCCGTTAAGGGTTTTTTCCCCAGTGGCCAGCGCTGTTCCCCCGGCACCCGAATCCGTCACAAAATCGCTTGCCGAAAAAGTGGTGTTCAGTCCCGTAACGGGAAACTGATCCAGGTATAACTTTCCACCGTTGGCCACCCTTGCAGCAGTGATGTGGGATAAACCCATCCCGTCTCCGATCAGAAAAATAATATTCTTCGGATTTTTTGCCTGCTTTATAGGTTTGAATTCCGGTGGGTGGTACGAAATACCTCCGGCAAAATATAATATGGTATCCTTTACCGCTGTGGAGTCTGCAAGGTTGCTTTGGGCAGGAATAATCCCAATGGCAAAAATGTGCATCAGCAAAAGGAGGGATGCCCTCCGTAAATCCATCAGGTTCATGGGGTTGATTTTTGGGCAAATTTCGGATAATTCATCAACACACAGAAGAAGGTATTGTTAAGAAGTTGCCACAGGATTTCCGTACCTTTGCCGCCGATAAACGGAACCTATGGAGCAATATTTCAATCAATTCCGGAAGCATATTATAGGTGTGGATGCGGTCTTCGATACTCCGTACGGACAAAAGCCCCTGGTGTATGCCGACTGGATTGCCAGTGGCAGGCTTTACGGTCCTGTTGAGAGGCAGATATCAGAAGTGATAGGCCCCTGGGTGGGCAATACCCACACCGAAACCAGTGAAACCGGCACCCTGATGACCAAGGCGTATCATCACGCCCACAGGCTTATCAAACAGCACATGAATGCTGATGCCCATGATGTGATCATCACTTCCGGAAGCGGTATGACGGCTGTTGTGAACAAGCTTCAGCGAATGCTTGGGTTGCGTGGCTGTTCAAAGATTCAGAATCTTCCCTGTCTCCATGAGGTGGAAAAACCAGTGGTTTTCCTTACGCACATGGAACACCATTCGAACCATACCAGCTGGTTTGAAACCATTGCCGATGTGGTGGTTCTGGAACCGGGAGACAAATTGCTTGTGGATCCCGGAATCCTCCGGCGGGAACTGGCCAGATATCAGGACAGAGCCCTGAAAATAGGTTCATTTACAGCCTGTTCCAACGTTACCGGTATCATAACACCCTACCACGAACTTGCACGGATCATGCACGAGCATGGTGGCTATTGCTTTATCGACTTCGCAGCCAGTGCACCCTATGTCGATATCAATATGCACCCTGAAGATCCGATGGAAAAACTCGATGCCGTGATGTTTTCACCGCATAAATTTCTCGGTGGCCCCGGCTCTTCCGGAGTGCTTGTGTTCGACTCAAGGCTCTACAACAGCCCGGCGCCCGATCAACCCGGAGGGGGTACGGTCGACTGGACCAACCCCTGGGGCGAGTATAAATACATCGACGATATCGAAACCCGCGAAGACGGCGGAACTCCGGGGTTTCTTCAGGCCATTCGCGTTGCGCTGGCCATTGACCTGAAAAACCGGATGGGGGTGGAGGCAATAAGAAAAAGGGAAGAGGAGATGCTCCGGATATTATTTCCGGCATTACGCCGGATCCCGGGGCTTCATATTCTTGCTGATGAACATGAAAATCGTCTGGGTTCAATATCGTTCTATATTGATGGCCTGCATTATAACCTCCTGGTGCGGCTCCTGAACGACCGCCATGGGATACAGGTCCGGGGCGGTTGTGCCTGTGCCGGAACCTACGGTCATTATCTGCTCGATGTCTCCTATGAGAAGTCAAGAAATATTACCGAAAAAATCACCCATGGCGACCTCTCGGAAAAACCGGGTTGGGTTCGGATGTCCATTCATCCTACGATGACCGATGCCGAAATCAGATATATCCTTGAAGGAATCGAAGATATTGCACTTGGTTTTCAGGAATATGCCAAAGACTACCGGTATAACAGATTTAAAAATGAATTTTTCTACCGGGAAGATGATCACCGGCATGATCAGATGATCCACGATTGGTTTAATCCTGAATACGATGCAGAGCCAGGGCAGTAGTCATAACCTCAGGCCTGTGTTTGCAGTGTTGCTGGCCATGGCTTTCTGGGGGATGACTTTTGTGTGGGTAAAAATTGCCCTCAGGGCTTTTAACCCGGTTTCCATCCTCCTGATCCGCCTGGTGCTTTCATCGCTGCTGCTATGGGTAATCATCATCATCACGGGAAAGTATCAGAAGATCCACCTAAAAGATATCAGGCTCTTCGCACTTTCTGCATTTTTTCAGCCATTTCTCTACTTTCTTGGAGAAACCTACGGATTATCCTATGTTTCTTCTGCATTGGGTTCCATTATTATTTCCACAATTCCTGTCTTTACACCGGCAGGGACCTGGCTCGTTTACCGGGAAAAGCTGGGATGGAAAAACCTTCTGGGATTTCTGGCATCCTTTACCGGAGTGGTCCTGATCGTGTTTGCTGAAGGAAATGCAGGAGAAACCAGCCTGGTTGGGGTGATCATGTTGTTTGTGGCAGTGGTGGCTGCCATTGCCAATGCCCTGACCGTGAAAAAGCTTACTGCATCCTATAACTCATTCATGATCGTTACAGTGCAGAATCTCTTTGGAATCTTCTATTTCATCCCACTCTTCTTTCTGCTCGATTATCCTGACATGAATTCCATATCCACCGACCCGAGAATCTGGAGAAATCTGCTCGCTCTGGCTGTATTCGGTTCAACGCTGGCATTCCTCTTCTTTACCTATGCCATCCGGTCACTGGGGGTTAACCGTTCAAGTATCTACTCAAACCTCATCCCCGTGTTTACTGCCCTGTTTGCTTTTTTGTTTCTTGGTGAATCGTTTCCTTTCCTGAAAATAATTGGTATGGCTATAGTAATCGGGGGAGTATTGGTGGTTTCGCTGAGAAATGCTGGAAAGAAATCTGCTACCTTTGCCTGACAAACTACCCTTTTATGTCCTATAAGCCCTCCATTCCCAAAGGAACCCGTGACTTCAGCCCTGATGTGGTGAATAAGCGTTCCATGATTTTCAATACCATCCGAAGCGTATACGATTTGTACGGGTACCAGCCTCTGGAAACCCCCGCCATGGAACTGATGGAAACCCTTACCGGAAAATATGGAGCGGAAGGAGATAAACTTCTGTTTAAAATTTTGAATTCCGGTGATTTCCTCGATGGTACCAACAGAGATGATCTGCCGGATATCACCAGCCAGAAACTTTCACCCCTCATCGCCGAAAAAGGACTCAGGTACGATCTCACCGTACCCTTTGCACGCTATGTGGTCCAACATCGCAATGAAATCACGCTTCCCTTTAAACGTTATCAGATACAGCCGGTATGGCGTGCCGACCGCCCTCAGAAAGGGAGGTACCGTGAATTCTACCAGTGCGATGCCGATGTGATTGGCAGCACCTCTCTGACCAATGAACTGGAACTGATTCAGATCATCGACGCTGTATTTTCACGGCTCGGCATCAAGGTTACCATCCGTCTTAATAACAGGAAAGTTCTCATGGGACTGGCGGAAGCTGTTGGCCTGGGTGACCGGTTTACCGGGTTTACCATAGCCCTTGATAAACTTGATAAGGTGGGCTTGGAGGCTGTGATCAATGAGTTGCGGGCCCTTGGCATCCATCCCGATAAAGAAGTTCTGCTGATCAGCCTACTGCAATCCGGGGACAAACCCGACCAGCTCATTTCAAAGCTAAGGGAACTGTTCCATGGTTCAGAATCTGGCCGGCTTGGCCTGGAGGAGATGGAGAAACTCTTCAGTTTGCTGGATACAGTTACCCCCGGTAATGCAGTTGAACCAGATATCACCCTTGCGAGAGGACTGAACTACTATACCGGAACCATCATTGAGGTGGTAGCCCGTGACCTGCAGTTCGGATCCTTATGCGGCGGCGGAAGGTACGATGACCTTACAGGTATTTTTGGAATGCCCGGCCTTTCAGGTGTCGGAATATCCTTTGGTGCCGACAGAATCTTTGATGTTATGCAGGAGCTTCACCTTTTCCCCGAAGGCCAGATCGACGGACCAAAGGTGCTCTTCGTCAATTTTGGCGGAGCCGATGAATTGTACAGTCTTAAAGCGCTTGAATACCTTCGCAGCCATGGAATTCCTTCGGAAATGTATCCGGAAGCAGCAAAGCTGAAAAAACAGATAGCCTATGCCGATGCAAGAAAAATCCCCTATGCGGTCCTTGCCGGTGAAACTGAGCGTGAGATGGGCACCTATACCATTAAAAATATGCATAACAGCACCCAGCAATCTGTTACCCTTGACCAACTGGCGGAATTGCTCAGGAAATAAATGAGGCTGTCCGGAACCCAAACAAACCTGAATCACTACTTGCAAAATTCACCGGGAACCGGCAGCCTTTTTACCCTTCACGCAGAATATACTCCCTGAGCCGGTTTACCTTGTTCCGCTGCGACTGGAAAAACTGATACCGTTGCTTTGCAGACACCCCGCTTATCAGGTTGCTCTTCCTGATCAGGTTTTTGAGCCACAATTCGGTATCAGAGCAAAACCGGCTGTTGGTGGTGATGATGGTGTTGAAAGTCTGAAACCCCATGTAGATCGAATCCCCTCCATCCCTTCGGGTGAGGACGGTGTTTGATCCTATCTCAATATCACTTACATAAAAGGAGAAGTTCCCTTCTCGCTGTGGTTCAGAAGCCAGTAAATCAGCCTTGTTGCCATGCTCAATCTGTTTTTCCAGATAGTCAAACTCACTGATCAGCTCATTTGTGACCCGGATAGCATCTTCACGGCTGGCAAATAACCCGCTGTCGTAATAAAACCTGATCTGCTTCACCGTACTGTTCAGCGTTTCTTCAGTCCAGATTTCTGATGACGGAATCCTTGAATATGCTTCATAAATCCCTGATGCGACCTGCTGAATAGCCGGATCAACCAGCTCTTCACTAAACTTCTGGTCCTTCAGGGCAGGATCACTGATCACCTCCCGCTGCCAGTAGAATAGCTTGAAATTCATCAGTGCCGGATACCTGAAATGGTGGAAAATCGGAATGTCAATGGCTGCATAGATCACCTCGCCACGTACCGATGCCCTGATCTGCTGCAGATCATTCAGCATCGCGATCCAGTGCCTTCTGAAATGATCGGGATTATCAAGCATGGAGTAATGAAAAGCTACCATCCCGGGGGCTGAATCCCCCAGCATGTCCATAGATACACTGTACTTCCTGGTGAGCAACATAATTTCCTCAAAAGACAAATCGGTCTCACCCCGCATCCGGCGATAGATGCTGTCGATGCTAACGCCAAGTAATTCAGAGAGTTCATATACAGCAGAATTTTCAGGACCAATCTTCCGCTTAATCAGATTCAGGAATTTAACCTGCAACTTCATCTCCTGTTGCTCATCCATAATAAATGGTGGTTTTCATTAAAAGCCTCACCTGCATCAAAAAGTTTTTGCAAAAATTGCAAGTAAAGATACATCAATTTGCAAAAAATGCAAATAGCCCGCACTGTAGGGTTCATTTTTGGGATTGAACTGCAATTTTCCCCTCCGGCAACCCTGTGGGTTGCATTTGTCCGTTTGACTTCCGGGGGTACTGTTGGATACTTTTGCTGCATCACTAACCCAAAACCGTAACATTATGAAGACGAACATCACAACCTCAGGACCCAAAGCAGCCAGCCTGATCACCATGCTGGTTTTTTTATTGGCTGCAGTATCTGTAAATGCGCAGATTCAGAAACCAAAACTCACCGTTCTGAACATCGATGCACAGGGGATCAATCTCACCCCTGAACAGCTGGGAAATATTGTCAGAATTGAAGTAGACAAACTGGACACCTTCCAGGTAACCGACCGTTACGATGTGGCTTACCTGCTCAAAAAGCACAATCTCGACCTGACCGATTGCTACGGAAAGATTTGCCTCGTCGAATACGGGAAAATCATCGGCACCGATTTTATCCTTGGTGGATCAGTGGAAAAGTACGCAGAAACCATCATCATCACCCTGCGCCTGATTGACGTGAACAAGGACGCTATTACAAAAACCTACATCAGGGAGTTTCTGAACCTTCCGCTTGAAATCCAGACGATGTTTAAGCTTTCGGTACGTGAGCTTTTTGGATTGGCCAATGACCCCGTACTGTTGGAGCAGCTTACCAAAGAGTTCAATTACGAAACGATGATCAACAACCCCAACCAGACCAAAGTGAATCTTTCAGGAACCAGGTTTGGCATGGTGTTTTATTCGGGTGAAACCGCAAAGATTCTGAAAGCACCCACCCAGAGCGGTGGTTTCGATAAAATCCCGATGATGTTTCAGTTTGGGTGGCAATTTGAAAAGCAATACCTCAATGAGGGCAACTACCAGGCATTGGTTGAATTCCTGCCGCTTATTACAGGATTGGATCAGGGTATGTTCATCCCTTCCCTGACGATTTTGCACGGCCTCAGAAACAACCGCATCGGGGTTGAGTTTGCTTTTGGCCCGACCATCAACATTGCAAGAAAGGCAAAGGGATATTACGAAAATGGTACCTGGCACCGTGAAAACGAATGGCCTTTAACCATTGCCAACCCCTATCCGATCGTAACCCGTATGGACAGCCGGGGCGATTACTATGTGCAGTCGGGATTTGTGCTGGCAGCCGGCTGGACCATGAAATCAGGCCGCCTCAATATTCCCATCAATACTTTCTTTATCCCCTCAAACGACGGAGCTCGTTTTGGCTTCTCAATGGGTTTCAATGCCAAGAAGGACAAATAGAGTTATACAACGCAATCATTCACCTGCAAATCCGTATGCTCCGGCAACGCACAACAGGTAAAAACAAGAGCGTCTCAAGAGAGGCGCTCTTTGTGTTTCTCCATGTTGATGGGTTGCGTTATATAGGAGGTTGCCTGATTCAGACAGCCTCCTCTTGTTACTGAAGGGAAAGTCTTCTACAAAAACGAAAACTCCTTCGAATACCTCAGGTTCTGTTCAACGTACCCTTCGGTATATTCAACTTTAATATCGGTGATTTCTCCCTTGTCATTCTTTATCAACACAAATACCGGATTAACGAACCCGCCATAGGCAGCCATATTCAACTTCTCAAACCGGTCCAGAACCTCCTTATGAAGTTCAGGATCCACCTTAACAGCATATTTCTCCACCAGTTCCTTTCCTGCTTTGAAGTCTCCTTCCGATTTGATCCTTTGTACCTCTGCCAGCATCTCTCCGAAAATCTTCCGAAGGGCGTCGAAATCGTTGATCACAAAGAAGGTTTTTCCATCACGGGTCTTTTTCTCAATTACATTTGCGCCTGCCCCTTTTTCGAATGCCCATTTGGCAATGAGCTGACGGTTACGCATGTGAGCCTGTTCGATATCCTTTCCGGGTTTTATTCGGCGCAACTGGGTCATCATTCCATTCCGGATGTATGAGATATATTCGGCTTTGGCACCATCCAGTGAAGGCATCAGGCCCAGATCTACCATTTTGGGATCCATCAGATAATACAGGGCAAACAGATCGGCACGTGTCTCTTCCAGTACAGAAGTGTAGTTTTTAAGTGCTTCGGAACTTACGTTGGGCAGGAGTTGTCCTGAACCATGTCCCAGACATTCGTGCAGGTCGGTATGGAGGTTTCCTGCGAGGTATCCGAATTGTTTCACAAGGTTTGTCTCCTTCTCGTCCCAGGAGAACTCCTGTGTGGCGCCCTCTTTCTGCTTTACCTGATCGTAGGCATAGGTGATATTGTCCATGGTTACTGATTTCGAGCCATGTTCCTTACGGATCCAGTCAGCATTGGGCAGGTTGATTCCGATCGGAGTGTTGGGATAACAGTCACCACCCAGATGAGCTACAGTAATTACCTTGGCACTCACCCCTTTAACCTCTTTCTTCTTGAACCTGGCGTTAACCGGGGAATTATCCTCGAACCACTGGGCGTTCTCTGATATCTTTTTGGTGCGCTCCGAGGCAGCAAAGTCCTTGAAGTTCACCACGGATTCCCAGGTGGCTTTCATACCCAGGGGGTCACCATACACTTCAGTAAAGCCGTTCACAAAATCGACCACAGGTTCCGTGTTTTCAACCCATAGTACGTTGAATTCGTCGAAAGTACGCAAATCACCGGTTTTATAATAGGCGATGAGCTTTTCAAGGGATGTCTTCTGGGCATCATTTTCGGTAAAAGGCAGGGCCTGCTCAAGCCAGTACACCACCTTTTCGAGGGCCGGTGAATAGAGCCCGCCAACCTTGTACACATCCTCCTGAACCTTACCGTTCCTTTTCACCAGCTTGCTGTTGAGGCCGTATGATACAGGGCGCGGATCATTCCTGACCGCCATCTTTTTGTAAAAGGCAGCTGCTTCTTTTTCGGTTACCCCTTCGTAAAAGTTGTTGGCTGAGGAGAGCAGCAAATCCTTTGAAGGATCGAGGGATATCCGTTTGGCGTCCACAGCAGGATCAAACAGGATGGGTACAAGCATATCCACCAGCTGTTCCGCTGTCTGGCCTTCTTTCACCGGCCAGACGGCATCTTTACTTTGGGCAATGAGTTGCCTGAAGTATGCCTCATCAAAGCCGGGGGTATGTTTGTCGGCACTCGAATGGTGATGGATCCCGTTGGAGAACCAAACCTGCTTCAGGTATACGACAAACTCTCCGAATTCCTTGGTGTTCCGGTCACCGGTATATTTCTCATAGATCGTCTCAAGCACTTCTCTGATGACCAGATTGTGCCGGTAGTTCTGATCGTAAATCATATCACGGCCTGCCACAGCAGCCTGACTCAGATAATAGATCAGCTTTTTTTGATTGAGTGTAAGACTGTCCCAGCCCGGTATGGTATACCGCATGATATTGGCATCGCCAAACCGTTCTACCAGATATTCGATTTCTGCCGGTTTTTGGGGTTCAGGTTCTTTTACTTCCTTTTGCTTACACGAAAGCAGGAGGGAAACAGGAATTAATGCCATAATTAACCAGTTGTTTTTCATATTGTTAAGATTTATAGGTGTGGGTTCATACGATGGGTCTGCTACAGGTTCCGGTAATCGGTGATCACGCCGTTCCGGTACAAGGGTACTGTTCGGGTTTGGTCAGGTGACAGGCAGAATTCGATCACATCATCCAGCATAAGGTTTTTAAGCCGGTGGGTGTGGGCAAATTTCCGGTGGTATTCCATCAGGTTCATGGAGGCAATCCTCCACAGATCAATGGATGCCGTTACTGAATCGCAGGTTGAGGTAAATGCCCCGGATTCAAGGAGTTTTGTGGCAAGTGCTCCGCTGCAGATGGCGTCTTCGAGGCTGAACCGGTCTTTCCATCCGGCACAGAGGATAATCACATCCTTGTTCAGTGTTGTAAGGTACTCAGCCACAGCTGAGATATTGATGAACGCACCGATTACAGTATGTCCGGAAGCACCTGCCATCTGAATAGCCTGGGTGCCGTTGGTAGTACTGTACACAATGGTTTTTCCCTCCAGGCCTTCCTGCATGAAGTTAAAGGGAGAGTTTCCAAAATCGGCGAAATCGGGTTTGATGCCATTTCTTTCGGCTGCGATCAGATATCCCTGATCCTGATAGAATTGTGCCTCTTCCAGTGTGGTAACAGGAATGATGGATTTTACCCCGTAATCGAAGGCTGTGCATATGGCAGTGGTGGCTCTGAATACATCCACCACTACCGTTGCCGCGTTTGGGTTTTGATAGAGGTTATAAAACGCCGGAGAGAAGCAAACTTCCAGATTCATCTGGCATCACCCTTTGAAGAAGGGAAGCTTAACGATTTCTGCAGCAAGCAATTTCTCCCTGATCCTGATATAGATACGGGAACCGATGGCACTGCATGCTGTGGGCACATACCCCATACCGATGGCTTTTTTCAGTGAGGGGGCCATGGTACCTGAGGTAACCTCACCGATAGGATTGCCTTCAGCATCGCAGATTTCGTAGTGTTGCCGCGGAATACCCTTGTCGATCATTTCAAAACCACGAAGCATTCGCGAAACCCCTTCTTTCTTCTGTTTCTCCAGCCGTTCACGGTCGATGAAATCATTGCCATCGGTGAATTTTGTGATCCATCCAAGGCCTGCTTCAATCGGGGAATGGTCATCATCGATATCGTTGCCATACAGGCAGAAACCCATCTCAAGGCGCAGGGTATCCCTTGCACCCAGTCCGATGGGCTTAAGGCCATACTTCCTGCCGGCGGCAAAGAGCGTATTCCAGATGGCTTCTGCCTGGTCATTGGTCATATAGATTTCAACCCCGCCTGCACCAGTATAACCGGTGGTTGATACGAGCACATCAGGAATTCCTGCTACCGTAACGTACCGGAAGGTGTAATACTCCATATCCATGATGTTCTCTGCCACAAACTCCTGCACCAGTTCCATCGCTTTGGGCCCCTGTACGGCAAGCTGGGCGGTATCTCCGGATGCGTTCCACAAATCTTTGCCGGGTTCCATTCCTATGGAGGTAGCATGCCGGAGGCACCATTCCCAGTCTTTATCGATGTTGGCAGCATTCACTACCAGCAGGTATTTCTCAGCGTGGATGCGGTACACCAGCAGGTCATCCACAATACCCCCTCGGCCATTGGGGAAGCAGGTGTATTGCACCTTGCCGTCGGTGAGGGCGGCTACATTGTTGGTGGTGAGTTTCTGCACAAGGGCAAAGGCCCTGGGTCCCTGTACCCAGAACTCCCCCATGTGTGATACATCAAAGACACCCACACCGGTACGAACGGTTTCGTGTTCCAGGGTGAGCCCTTCGTACTGGATGGGCATATTGAATCCTGCAAAGGGTACCATTTTGGCGCCCATGGCTTCATGAAATCTGGTAAACGGAGTATTTTTCATAGAATTCCGGTTTTATAGTTGAAGGATTTGATAAATTTATAACCTTTGTTTGAGTGTAGACGGATGATTTCCGGCTGTGGTTTTACATTTCCGGAGGCAAATGTAACAAAAACGGATGTAAGATGGTCAATACAAAATAATGATTAAGGATCGGACTAACTTGTAAGGATGTTTTACCGGGAAATGATGTTATGAGAATAAAAACTTTTTGGGTTGCTATAGCGGCAGTTGTGATGGCAGGATTACCGGAATGCTGTGCCCTGTACGGGCAGGATACAATGCTGATTGCCAGGCTAAAGGAGCATGTGTCATTCCTGGCATCGATGAAGCTGGAGGGAAGAGGCAGTGGCACCGAAGGGCAGAAGGAAGCGGCACGCTACATCGAACGGCAATTCATGGAAGCGGGCTTGTCTCCTGCGGGCGACAGTGGTTATTTCCAGCCGTTTACCCTGTATAAGATATACCCTCCAAAAGTTCGTATGGAAAGGTCCGGAAAGGTTACAGAATCCTGGTTCATTGGGGGCAACAATTCCCCATGGCCTGATCAGCTGGAGATGAAATATGCAGGAGACAGACAACTAACCCAATGGACCGGAGATGCCTATGTGTCGGCGCTGGTACTGGTGCCCAAAAATCCGGAACAGGCCAGGGATTTGATTACCCATTATGCATCAAGGGGTTTCAGACATTTCATCCTGCTGATAAGTAAAAGTGGCATGTACCGTTCTCAGGTTCAGTATTCCAACCGCCTCGGTAGCTGGAAACTGGCAAATCAACCCCCAAAGCACAGACTGGAAACCATGCTGAGGGAGGTTACATTCCCCTGGAACGCTGTACTGATGTATGAAAGTGATTTTATGCGGATTACAGGTACTTCGGCAGCAGTTCGGGAAGCCTGGGACCAGACCCTTAAGCAACATAAAAGCATCATATCGATTCCTGATGTATTTCAGTCAAGGGTTCTTTACCCCGAAACCAAACTATTGCTCACAGAAAACGTTGCAGCAAAGGTAGAAGGGAAAGCCCGGCCTGAAGAGTATATTATTGTTACTGCCCATTATGATCATGTGGGCAAGGAAGATCAGAAGATACACCCCGGAGCTGATGACAACGCCTCTGGCACTGCGGCCCTTATTGAACTGGCCTCGGCAATAGCATCGGATGCCAGAAAGGGAAATCCGCCTGAATGCACCATTCTGTTTGTGGCTTTCTCGGCAGAGGAGCTGGGATTACTGGGTTCAGAATATTTCGTAAACCGACCCGGGTTTCCCCGCAGCAGCACACTGCTGAACATTAATCTGGATATGATCGGAAGGAGTGATAAGTATGGAATGATCAGGGCGATGGCAGGGAATATGACAGATCAGCCCAAATACCGTGAAGCCGGGAAATCGGGTGTGTATGTGTTGCATAAGGGGAAAGAAGCCAGAAAAGGGTTGAAGGAGAGTAAGATAGCTGCAAAGGGCGCAAAGGGGTTCAGAATCGATCGCACACCGGGACTGCTCACACGCATTACCTATAAATTCAGCTCTGATCACAAGCATTTTGCTGATGCCGGCATTCCGATCCTGGTCTATTTTACCGGTCTTCATCCAGATTACCACACCCCCAGGGATACCTGGGACAAACTTGACTATGGCAATATGGCGACCATCACCCGGGTTATTCTGCAAACGCTGAAAACCTGCAGCAATCTATAAAACTTGCCGGCACTTCCATTTTACCTGACCTTCATAAACAGTTCAGGCAGGTATGCTAAAGCAACCTGCCTGTTCTGCTGTAAAACCAATTAATTACTGAAAATTAAAGAACTGAAAAATATGTCTGTAAGAAGACGGGTTTGCGAAGGAAAGGGTTGCTTGCAGAACAGGCAACCCTTTTTTGAAAATTACTGAGCAGGAGTTTCTTCTGCAACAGGTTCAGCAGGAGTTTCAGCAACGGGTTCTTCAACCACCGGTTGTTCAACTGCTACAGTATCCTGAGCGGGTTCTTCGGTTTCGGTTTTAGGCTGGCAAGCCACGAAAGACATTGCGAAAACAGTTGCAACTGCTAATGAAACGATTACTTTTTTCATTTCGATTTTGGTGTTTGGTTAAAAGTATAAAAGATCTTTACATTCATTCATTGCTCCTGGATGAAAAGGTAACCCAAAAAAATGCATAATTTTGAAAAAAAATTCTGTGGATTGTTATATCAATGAAAATCAATAATATAACAGTTATTTGGGTTACTTTTCTGATCAAAGTCAATAAATAAAGCCAGATGAAGGAGCAGTGGGAACCGAAGGAGGAGAAGCAGATCCTTGAGAAGGTACGTTCAGGTGACAATATTGCTGTGGGGAAGTTGTACAGGGCTCATTATCCGTCGGTATTGCATTTTGTAAAGACCAACATGGGAGATGAGGATGATGCCGCAGAAATCTATCAGCAGGCATTCATCATTCTGTATGAGAAGCTTCAGGAGGGGAGCTTTACACTGAGTGCATCAGCAGGAACATTTCTGTATGCGGTTGCACGGAATCTGTGGCTGGCAAACCTTAAGGAGCGGAGGCGGTTTTCGTTTGAGCCCTCCGGTATGGATCCGGTGGATGAGGAGGGGGAAGAGATGCAGGTGATTGTTGCAAGAGAGAGGGAGTTTGAAAACCTGCAATCGAGCCTTGAGCTGATTGGAGAACCGTGTAAAACCATCCTGAAGGCATATTATCACGAAAAGCTGAGTATGGAAGAGATTGCCGCACAGTTGGGTTATACCAATGCCGACAATGCCAAGAACCAGAAATACAAATGCCTGATGAGGCTGAAGAGGATTTTTGAGAAGTTGGGAGAATGAATGAAACAGAGATTGTATGGAAATGAAAGGTTGGACAGAAGAAGATTTTGACCATTATTATATGGGACTGATGGAGGCGGAGGAGCGGAGCCGTTTTGAAGCGGATCTTGCCCGGAGTGGTGAACTCAAAGCCCGTTACGAGGCGTTTGCAGGGATACTTCGGAACCTTCAGAAAACCTACACCAGAAAAAGCCTCCGAAAAAAGCTGCAGACCATCCATGCCGAGATGGCCTCCTCACGGGAACTCACAGAAATGCTCGGACAGCGTTACCGTTTATACATCAGGAGGAGTCTGGCTGTCGCAGCTTCCGCAGCATTGATGGTGACCTTAGCAGGGCTCTATTTTTCTGGTAATCTCGGGCACCACAAAGACAACGCCTACCTGGAGCTGAGAAACGAAGTGCAGGGGATTTCGAGTGAGCAGGAGTACATCAGGAAGGAGCTTACCAAAGGCCAGCGCCAGGTTCCCTTCACAGGGAGTTCATTTGTGGTGAGTTCCAACGGTATCCTTGCCACCAACGTGCACGTGATCCGCAATCTGGATTCCGTGTGGGTGACCAACTTCCAGGATACCCTTGTGAGGTACAAGGCACGGATTATCTACAAGAACGAAACAACAGACATAGCCCTGCTGAAAATCGATGACCCTGGCTTTTCAGGGTTCGGAAAGCTGCCCTATGCAAAACCTGCCCGATCGGGGGATATTGCTGAATATGTGTTTACTCTGGGATACAGCAAGCAGGAAATCGTTTTCGGAGAGGGTTCCATCAGCTCTGTGAGCGGCTATTACAACGATACCACATCCTACCAGGTCAGTATTCCAGTAAACCCCGGCAACAGCGGCGGTCCCCTGTTCGATGCCCATGGGAATTTCCTCGGGCTTATCTCAGGAAAAAATACCCAGAAAGAGGGAGTGGGTTTTGCTGTGAAAAGCGATTATATCTACCAGGCCATAATCGAAGCATCTGAACAGGAAGGGGTTGAAGAACCGGTACTCCAGTTCAGAAACCGCCTTATGGGCAAAAGCAGGACCGAACAGGTGAAAGTGCTTCAACCTCTGGTGTTTAAGGTGGAAATCCCCCGTTAACAATTTATTGTTAATAACTTTTTAAATGGCGGAAATGCCCGCCGTTGTTGAGGTATGGATAATATCTAATTGGATTAATTTGGAATTAGGATTATCTTGATTATATATTAGCATCCTGAGAAAGGTTACCGGAAGAATCGTAGTCCTTTAGCACACTTTCAGAATCTTATGCACACTGGTATCTTTCTGCTGCATTAACCTAAACTGAAATTGCTATGCAGGACGATCAACTGGATGTTTTGTTGCTGAGGGACCGCCCTTATGACCTGTTGCTGAAATACCAGCCCCTGTTTGAACTTATTGCCAGAAAGTATGCACGGGCAGGGTATTTTCCGTTTGAGGATTGCCGTGAAATGGTGCAGATTATCAACGAGAGATTTTGCCTGCATATTGGAAAGATAACCCGTCAGTTTAGCGGCAATGTCCTTGTAAAAACATATCTTTCAGCGATTTGCAGGAATGTGATAAAGGAATACATCCGGTCGTTGCACCGCAGGGACGAGTTAATGCGTTGCCACATGGTGTGTGAACCCGAATACCAGGTACCGGTGTATGCCCGCCTGGTAATGCTGGATGAGTTCAGCAGGTTCGATAAAATCCTCATCCTGATGGGGCATAAGCGGCACAAGTTACTGCTGCTGATGAAGCTGTTGTACAGGATCAGGCTTGAACGGACTGATCTTGAGGCCTACAGGAAAGACGCCATGGATTACATCAGTGAGCAAATTCTCAATCAGTTAAATACTGATACAAGACTTAAGGATAAGGATGTGTATTCACTGATATTCCCCTTGTTTGCCATAGGGGAAGGGAAAGTATCGCATCCGGATACTTTGCGTAAGTGGTTTAATTATAAGAGCGCTGAGGTCATCAGACTGCTGAATGGCAATCCCCCAAGGGCTGCCTATTGCTGCGATACCCTGCAGATTCTTGTGGAGCGATACTTTACAGAAGTGTATGCCGGGAATTATGTGCCTGATTTCAAAGGTGTTGATAGTATATGGGAAAACCGCAGGGACTGGATTCATGACGGGATCAGATAGGAACAAACAATCATACCCATGGGACGACAAGGCAATGACAGCTCCCATCCCGATATGATGGAGCTGGCGATGGTAGCGGAGTTTCTGTGTACCGGCAGGTTTTCTGACCGGAACGGATTGCCGGGGTTAATGAATCATCTGGCAGTTTGCAGTGAGTGCAGGGCGGAGGTGATTGAGCTGACGGATGTATTGGTTACGCGTACAGATCGGCACCCTTCGTATCATGCCGGACAACCATAGAGCTCAAAGTTTCCGGCATCCGTTACCTTCAATTGTATGATATCGCCCGGTTTGCAGCTTCCGGGGTCAGAGATGTATACTTCCTGATCCACTTCAGGAGAATCGTGTTGGGTGCGCCCTGCCATCATTTCCTGTTCTTCCCGGTCGATGATCACTGTGATTTCCTTTCCGATCAGGCCGGTATTGTTTTCAAGGCTTATGGTTTCCTGAATGGCCATGATTTCAGCCGCCCGGGCAGCCTTGACTTCTTCGGGAACATCATCCTGCATACCTGCTGCAGGAGTTCCTTCCTCTTCGGAATAGGTAAAAATTCCAAGCCGCTCAAACCGCATTTCTTCCACAAATTCCTTCAATAAAAGAAAATCTTTGGGGGTTTCTCCCGGGAAACCGGTAATAAGGGTGGTTCTGAGGGCCAGGCCCGGGATCTGGCTTCTGAGTTTTCCGATCAGTTTTTTATCGCCGGTAGCTGTGTGCCCCCTTTGCATCTTCCGGAGGATCGGATCAGAAGCATGCTGGAAAGGGATATCGAGATAGGGGAGTACTTTTTCCGATTCAGCCATCAGCCTGATAAGTCCATCCGGGAACCGGGCAGGATAGGCATAATGCAGCCTGATCCATTCAATACCCTCAACCCTTTCGAGCGCTTTGATCAGATGTACCAACGGGTCATGCAGTCGCAGGTCCTTTCCATAGGCCGTAAGATCCTGAGCAATGAGAATCAGCTCTTTAACGCCATTGCTACTGAGAAATTCCGCTTCCTTTACCAGTGTTTCCACCGGCTGTGAGGTAAGATTACCCCGGATGGAGGGGATGATACAGAAAGCGCAGCGACGATTACAGCCTTCGCTGATTTTGAGGTAGGCATAATGGGATGGGGTGGTCTGATACCTTTGAAAATGGTTTTTATGATCATAGGGGGTTGAGAGTCTGGCAAGAATATCCGGCAGTTCATCCACTCCAAAAATGCCATCCACTTCGGGTAATTCTGTTTTCAGGGCCACGCGGTACCGCTGGGTAAGGCAACCAAATACGATTACTTTGCCGTATTTCCCTTTCTTTTTGGCTTCGAGGGCCTGCAGGATGGTGTCCACCGACTCCTCTTTGGCATCGGCAATAAAACCGCAGGTATTGATAAGCACCACGGATGCAGGGTCATCGGATTCGAACTTGACGTCCCATCCACTGAGCCGGAGCTGTTGCATAACCCGTTCACTGTCGACCAGATTCTTTGAGCAACCGAGGGAGATGATATTAACCGATTTGGAAGCCATGGGATTACCCTGCAAAGATCGACTCAACGAACCGGCGGCGGTTGAACACCTGAAGATCTTTGATTTTTTCGCCAATGCCAATATACCTGACCGGAATCCTGAACTGGTCGGAAATGCCGATCACAACACCCCCTTTGGCGGTGCCGTCGAGTTTGGTGAGTGCCAGGGCGTTTACATCTGTGGCGGCGGTGAACTGCCTGGCCTGTTCAATGGCATTCTGCCCGGTACTGGCGTCAAGCACCAGAAGCACTTCGTGCGGGGCATCCGGAATGACTTTCTGCATCACCTTACGGATTTTTGAAAGTTCATTCATCAGGTTTACCTTATTATGGAGCCTTCCGGCGGTATCGATAATCACCAGGTCGGCTTGCTGGCTGATGGCAGACTGCAGCGTGTCAAAGGCTACCGAGGCCGGGTCGGAACCCATTTTTTGCCTGATGATCGGAACGCCGGCCCTTTCAGACCAGATGGAAAGCTGGTCCACTGCCGCAGCCCTGAACGTATCGGCTGCCCCAAGCAGTACCGAATAACCACGTTCTTTATACTGCCATGCAAGTTTTCCGATGGTGGTGGTTTTCCCGACCCCATTCACGCCAACCACCATCATCACATAGGGACGGATGCCTTCAGGAAGTACAAAATCATCCGATTCCTCCATCCGGTTGTCGAGAAGCAGTCCGATGATCTCTTCGCGCAAAATGGTGTTCAGTTCGGAGGTTCCAAGGTATTTGTCGCGGGCGATCCGTTCCTGGATTCTGGTAATAATCCTCAGGGTGGTTTCAACCCCCACATCCGAGGAGATCAGAATCTCTTCCAGCTCATCGAGTACATCGTCGTCCACTCTGGATTTACCGATGAGGGCACGTGAAATGCGTGAAAACACCGATTCCCGGGTTTTGGTCAGCCCCTGATCGAGGTTTTTCTGATCATCTCTTGAAAATATTCTGAAGAGTCCCATGGGCATTAATCAGGTTATCGGTTGAACGTACAGGCTAAAAAAAAGATAACTTCCCCCGTAACGGAAGAAGTTACCTCCAGATGTACGCATGGATTACTGTTTTTTCAGGAATTCCTCCACAGCATCAACCGGGACAATATTTTCCTTGAATGCGTATGAAGCGCTTCCGGGTGATTTCACCATACGGATAACCTTGGCCATACTTTTGCCCTTGGTCTGAAGGGTTGCAACTACTTTCTTTGCCATAGTGTAAACTATTTGATTTCCCTGTGAACAGTAACTTTCTTCAGGATCGGGTTATACTTTTTCAGCTCGAGTCTTTCGGGCGTGTTCTTTTTGTTTTTCATGGATATATACCTGGAGGTTCCAGGCATTCCGCTCTGCTTATGCTCGGTACATTCCAGAATGATCTGATGCCTTACGTCTTTCTGTTTCTTGGCCATGATGATTACCTGTGTCTCTGTTTAGGGGTGCAAAAATAGACAAAATTTTGATTTGAAACCCGATCATCAAAAAAAATCTTCTGACCAACCCCCAAAAAACCTCTCAACGCATAAAAAATTCTCAACTTCCTAAACTTTCTAAACTTTCTTAACTTTTATTCATAGATTTGCTCAATCAACAACGGTTTATGGACTGGTTATCAGCACGACGGGGATTCAGCCAATACCTCCGTCTGGAGCGTGGGCTTGCACAAAATACGGTGCAGGCTTACCTGCATGATCTGGATCTGCTGACAGGTTTTCTGCAGCAGAATTCCGGAGGGGTGATGCCGTCCAGTGTCGGGGTTGAAGAATTACGGCAGTTTTTGCAGCATTGCCGTGAACGGGGGTTGTCGGCACGGTCACAGGCCCGTATCACATCCGGATTCAAATGTTTCTTTTCATATCTGCAGAGTGAGAAGCTGATTACCGAGAATCCCTCGAGCCTGATTGATCTACCACGGATAGGGATGAAGCTTCCGGAGGTGCTTTCGGTGGAAGAGGTTGAACGGATGCTTGGCATGATTGACCTGAGCAAATCGGAAGGTCACCGCGACAGGGCGATTGTTGAGACACTTTACGGTTGCGGTTTACGGGTAAGCGAGCTGGTAAACCTGCAGTTACAGAACCTGAAATTCAGGGAAGGGTTTATCAGGGTTGTGGGTAAAGGCAACAAGGAGCGGCTTGTTCCTGTGGGCAGTGCAGCAATCCGGTATAATACCATATATATAAATGAATTCCGTAAACTTGCCAATCCGGTAAAGGGGTATCAGCACCTGTTGTATCTCAATAAATTCGGAAAGTCGCTGAGCAGGGTCAGTGTGTTTTTGCTGATCAAGAGGCTGGCCAGGATGGCAGGGATTCACAAAGAGGTGAGTCCTCACACCTTACGCCATTCCTTTGCCACCCATTTGGTGGAAGGGGGTGCCGATCTGCGGGCCGTACAGGAGATGCTGGGTCATGAATCCATCACCACAACGGAAGTGTATACACATCTGGATAAGGAGTACCTGCAGGAGACCATCAACCGGTTTCACCCCCGGAACAGGGGAAGATAACCTGTAATATGTCAGATGATTTCACCCTGGTTATTGACAACGATTCCCCAGTTAACGGTAACCAGCTTGCCAGCGTCGAAGTAAAAATCGGTTTGGGCATCTTCGAATGAGAGCCGTTTTTCACCCCAGGTTTCGATTTCCGTTTCGTAATCGCTGAAACCGTTTTCCTGCATAAGGGCTATAATTTCCTTTTCACCCAGTCCGAAGACCTTTTCGCCGAACAGTACCGCGTTTGGGTTTTCGGTTTCGCAGTTTGAGAGCACCGAATTATCCGGGCCTTCGATAAAGAGGGTGATCCCCAATGCCCAGTAATTCCAGATCAGGGTTTCTACTTCGTCATCTCCATCGTTAAGTACTTCAGAATCTTCAGGTTGTCCCAGCAGATCAACAATTGCATTCATGCTCATTCCGAAGTTCAGATCGCCGAATCCTGCCAGGGGACGTATGGTCAGATTAATTTCTTCCATGTGGTTGTATGTCTGATTGTATTGATGTGCTAAAAATACAACAAAACGGTAAACTGCAAATTTTTTTTTCGTTTTTTCGATAATTTACCCGAAAATGGATGGATGAAGGATCATTAAAGCATGTGTAAGGATACCCATAGCCTGCGGGCTGAAAAAATAATTATTACGGTGAAGTTGGCTTTTAGCAAAAAAGCTGTAATTTTGCACCTCCAAATTTCAGGCTGCTGATTCCGTAGCTCAGCAGGTAGAGCAACGGCCTTTTAAGCCGTGGGTCCTGGGTTCGAATCCCAGCGGGATCACATTTTTGTTCTTTTTTTATCGTAAGTAACAGTAAATCAGAGGGATGCAACCAAAGTAATTTTGGTTCTATCCCTCTCTTTTTTTTGCTCGCTAATAAACTGAAAATCAATAAAATAAATCATATTTTTTAACCCGGATCGTCTGTAACCCAGTGGTGACGGACTTCCCGAAAACTTCCCGAAAAGATGAGTAAAGTACTAATTAAGCAGAAAAAAGACTACCTCAGAAAGGATGGCACCTGCAGTTTTTACGCACAGGTATTCCTTCAGGGCAAAATAGTAAAACTGCCCATCGATATGTACCTGGAGACCTCCTTTTATGACGAGAAAGATCAGACAGTAAAAGAGTCCCATCCTGATGCCAAAAGCCTGAATATGATGCTTGACCAGGTGCGCGCAGATATTTTCGAAATCAGGAAGAGATTTATGCTTAAAAAGAAGGAATTGACGCCCGAGCTTCTGGTGGCTGAATACACAGGCTTTGGTGGTTCCGGTGACTTTCTGGGTTGGATGTTTAAGGAGATTGACAACCGCAGAGGTGAAATTTCACAAGGCACCTACAACCACCACAAAGCCGTTGCCAGCAAACTCAAGCAATTCAAGCTCTCCATACTCTTCAACGACATCACTCCGGATTTGGTCAGCCGGTTCCAGGTGTTCCTTCGGGATAAACTCCTCAACAATCAATCTACGATCGGGGCGGCAATGAAAGTCCTTAAGACCTACATCAAGATAGCCCTCCGAAGGGAGCTGCTGGAATCCAATCCTTTTGAATTCATCAAAATCCGGAAAGGGAAGCCATCCCTGGTGTACCTGAAAGAGCAGGAACGGAATAAAATGATGGAGGTATTCAAGGATCCTGATGCGCCTGAACGGTATAAAAAGGTGCTGCACCCATTCCTGTTTTCCTGTTTCACGGGCTTGCGGATTTCAGACGTAAAACGGCTGCGCTGGGATCACCTCGCAGAGGATACCATATATATAATGCCTTACAAGACGCAGCGCACTTCAGGGGAAACGGTGGTGATTCCACTGGGTCAGACAGCGCTGTGGCTTATTGACCAGGCGCAACGCCGGCCCAAAGACCCGTATGTGTTTCAGATGATCAGTGACCAGAAAAACAATGAGTACCTCAAGGAGATCGCCGGGAAGCTGGGCATCCGCAAAAGCCTGCACTTTCACGTTGCCAGGCATACCTTTGCAACCCTTTTCTACGAAAAAACCAATGACCTGGCAACGCTGCAGAAGCTCCTGGGGCATGCTGCCATCACCCAGACGATGGTGTATGCCCATGTCAGTGATCAGCTTCGCCGCGATCAAATGAAGGTGTTTGATTTCTAAATTTTCAGCGTGTATCTATCATTATAGTACTTCTCGAATAACCTATTCCCTGATTTTTGGACAAGCTCCCTGCCGGTAAGTTCCAAAAGGTCTTTATCGTCATTAAGAATGTTCTTATACTTGTTCCACCATTGCATGATGGATTCATTCGATTCGTGATGCAACAGCACGAAATAGGTTGGATGGGTCTGAGACAGCTTACGTGCAAGTGTGTGATTTCTCAGGCATTGGTGGTTGTTTGCAAAGGGGCATTGCTTTTGAAATACGCTATTTTTGAATGACATAGAAGGGTTGAAATCACTATCAAAGTAGGTGCGTTTTAGTTTTGCTCCATTCAGATAGCATAGATGAAAGTCTGTAAGTAGCTTGGATGAATCCTCGCAAACCTCCCTTGTTTTATCGATATTGCCGGTTGAGTTGAATCCACCGCAGCTTGTAAAATCAGCCTCGGTAAATTTAACTTCTATCAGGAAAATTACCGTATGACCTTCAGAGTCCATGGTATCAATCCTCAGATCAACGGCAGTGATGTATTCTTCCGGCCGGTTGTCGTCGCTCTTCCATTCTCCAAGGATATTGGTTTCCGGGGAATACTCAAATTCATAAAATAGAATCTTCGACAAGTGTTTTCCCGTCTTCTGGCTTAAAACTTCCAAAAGAGCATCTGGATATAATGCTACCATTGGATAGAGTATGTTGATGCAGTAGGCTTGTGATGATCTGACATGATTCACATAATCGTGTAAGGGCATGCCATATTGTAAAATGTACTGCAGAAAACCATGTTTGACAGGAGGGTAAAGGTTGTCGCTCAGTTCACTGTAGAAACATGCCTTTTTAGGTGATTTCGAAGGCAGGTATTGGTTTTCTTCTTTGAAGCGGATCAGTTGGTTCTCCATCTGTTCCTGGAACTCATTGTCAAATTTCTTCTTCATGATATAATTGTTTATTGTTGTTGTATGGTATTTAAATACGTTGTTTTTATGGCAATCTATTACGTAAATTGACATTTGTCAAATTTATTTTTGCCTGCGAAGTTTAAAGAACAGATAATCAGAGATATAAAATTTCAATTATTATCTGCCTTTACTAGCCACCTAACTACTAAATCCTGTGCCCTACGATCTTCGAGGCAAACATTCCGGTTGGGGCAAGGCTCACTTCGACGCTTTCGATCAGCAGGGGAATGTTGCCTTCCAGGGCATAGGATTGGGTGAAGTCCAGTTGGGCTATCTCCACGATGTTCAGATAGGCGTTGAATTCCAGCTTGTCGTGGCCGGAGAGCATCCATTGGATATACTCCCGGTAAAAGTTCTCCTTCAAGCCATAGGCTCCCTCCCATTGCAAGGCTACAGTTGCCTCCGGGATCTTTACCGGAAGGTGGGGCTGCACCGGGACTGGCTTTTTGTCATATACATCCCAGGTTGCCAGTGGAGCTCCGCTCTGCATTCCCCGGTAAAAGAGGAACCTTGGGGTAAATGAATCTTTCCCCTCCTTATCCGGCGCAAAGGAGAAGTTCCCCACCCCCGGATGGGCAGCCAGTGGCCAGTGGGCAACATCCCAATACGGCGCTGCAGTGTAGAAATTGTCATAACCCAGGTACATGGGCAGGGTAAACCCCGGGCACTCGATCTTCCAGGGGTTCTGCCCCGGCTGGGTGGAACTCTTGCGAAGGTTGTATGAATAGAGTTCCCAGTTTACCAGCGGTGGAGCCTGAGACTTCATGGCGATGTAGTACTTGTCCTCGGTGATGACATACCGGGTGGAGAAAATCGTGGTGGGGTTTGGCAGGTCTGCAATGTACATCACCGGAGGATCCATCGGGTGGTTATCGATATCCTTGATGGTATCTTCTTCGGTAACCACATCGTCGCCATTGAAGTTGAATTCCACGCTGTCGTATCCCGGCACCGTTTCCAGGGTGATGGATGAGGTGATCTTTTTCAGCAACCTGCCGGATGGCCGGGTAAGCAGTTCCCTGACAAAAACAAACCGGATTGTCTTGGTTAAATCATTGACAAATAACTTTGTACCAAACATCACTTCAAGTACATTCAGAAAGTCCGGGATGGGGTAATCCTGCACATGGTTGGCATAATCAAACTGTGCAGGTGGATCGGCTACAAAGGCTGTGAAGTAGGTATAGGAATTATAAAGCGTTAGGGTGGAAAGCTCCGGATGGGTCGTAAACACATTCTCTTCGACCGAATACCCGAAGGTGGCAAACAGCCTCTCGAGGATATATGCCACATAGAGCTGCGGGATGATGGCTCCTTCAACCCCCTGCTCCTGGGTCTGGAGGTCATGGTAAAAGTGGTTGATCACCTTCTTGTCCTG
>Ga0116154_10000447_pt1 | contig 49271 bp, 43 predicted proteins | sample AD_UKC030_MetaG_FD_89898 | JGI IMG/M metagenome (GOLD analysis project Ga0116154, IMG submission 89898) | Active sludge microbial communities of municipal wastewater-treating anaerobic digesters from USA - AD_UKC030_MetaG | ecosystem: Engineered > Bioreactor > Anaerobic > Digestate | place: USA... | reverse complement strand
GGCGGCCGGTTTGGCTGCGGGCTTCTTGGCGGCGGCGGGCTTGGCGGCCGGTTTGGCTGCGGGCTTCTTGGCGGCGGCGGGCTTGGCGGCCGGTTTGGCTGCGGGCTTCTTCTCGGCAGCGGGCTTGGCAGCCGGCTTCTTGACGGCAACGGGCTTGGGCGCCGCGGCTTTCTTCTCGGCCGGTTTCTTCTCGGTCTTGGGTTTCGCGGCGGCTGCGGGTTCCTTCGCGGGTTTGCTTGCGGCCATGAACATCTCCTTTGGTTTCCGTATGGATCGTCTCGGGCCGCCCCCCGGGCGTTTGCGCCGCGACGTCGATAGAATCGTAGCACTGTTCAAGCGCGGGCGCAATGTTTCGGCGGGAAATCGTACAGGACTCGTTTCGGCGGACTAACTCTCGACGGTCCGATTTCGGAAGGTACGGACCTCGGCCGGTCTTCGCGGCGTAGGTCGAGGGTAAAGAGGATGGATGCGGCGGGTCGGCATCCTGCGCGGGATTCGTGCAAAATCCCCCGGGATGGGATAGAATTGTCGTAACAATCCGAGAAAAGAGGCAAGCCATGAGGACTCGAAGCATCGCGTCCGGTCTCGCCGCCCTCGCCCTCCTAGCCGCGGCGCTTTCCTGCCAGAACATCAACGTGGAGACTGAGACACTCCAGCCGCCGGTGATAAGCAACGGGGAACCGGACTTTAGATACTCTATGACTCCTGCCCGAGGCCGATCCGTCACGATCACGGATCCGAACGGCGGCGCGGATATATACTACACGCTGAACGGAAGCACCCCTACGAATACGGTTTCGGCTACTAATTACCAATACACCGTTCCATTCAACCTGGCCGGGACGGAGGATGCGACGACCGTCAAGGCGCGTGCTTTTAAACCCGGCCTGCGGGAGTCGTCTGTCGCATCCCGGACCTTCGAACTCGCCTGGAAAAAGATGTCGGCTACATTGACGACAGCCCGGATGGGGCACGGCGCCGTTGAAGTGGATGGGAAGATCTATATCATTGGGGGCTTCACAGATCAAAGCTTCGGACTCATGACGGCGGACTGCGAGGTGTATGATGTCGGTACCGGGGTTGTTTCCGATCTTGGATATGATTTGAACTCTGCCCGCGCGGCTTTCGGAATCGCGGTATTGAACAGAAAAATCTATGTCATCGGGGGAACTGTTAATGGTGTCCCTGACCCTGATCCTGTCCTCGTCCCTTCCGCTTCAATCGAGGTATTCGATACGCAGAACCCCGGGAACTGGACAACTGTCACCGACGAGCTGCCCGTGGCTATAGACAACCTTTGCGCTGCGGTTTCTGGCGGTGTCATCTACATATTCCCCGGAGACAGTGGCGTCGGTTCCTTAGATACAATCTACGCATACTCACCGGGGTCCGATCCGGCCGCCGTTACACTTTCGTCGGGATTGTACTCGGACCGCACCTACTTTCAGGCTGTCCCAATTGGAGCGGGAATCCTCCTTGTCGGCGGATCCATGTCGACGAAGGACGTAGGCTCCTTCGATCCGTCCGGCCCTTCCATATCGGATCTTACGGATCTGACTACTTCGTCGTACCGATTCGCCTCTGCCGCCGACCTGGGAAACGTATACCTCTTCGGAGGGTATGTAATCGGTATCTCTGCCGCGGTAAGGAAATACTCGGATTCGGAGGGGGAGTCCCAGGACTTCACGATGCCCGCGGCCTTGGATTATCCCGCGGCCGCGAGCTCGGGGGGGTATGTCTACGTCTCCGGCGGACTCGTTTCCATGTCCTCACCACCGGTGAATACGATCTACCGTTTCACCCCCTGATGGGATTCAGTCCGTGACGGGCGCCGCCACGGTAACCACGACGAGCTTGCCTGCCCAGATACCGTTGTTTTTCCGGTAGTCGGTTCCGCCGGAATCCGTGAGGCGGAACTTGAGCTTGGGCACGTTTACTCCGCCCTCCAACTCCGTGATGATCGTCGGCGAAACGGCTTGGAGGTCCAGGGGGGCGGCGGCCATGGTCGGATCCATACATACCCCGGAGACGCACTCGGCCCAATTGCTCGTGCCCGGGGCAAACCCCACCGGCAAGCTGAGTTGAATCTTAACCCAGTAGTGTCCCGCGTCCAACGTGGTGTCCGGGTTCGCCTTCATGATCAGGTTCGTTCGGGAGAAGTACTTCTTCGTATGGCTTGTGTTGTCGTGGCTCGCCGCCGCGTACGCTGAATCGTGGTTGTGTCCGGCTGCCGCGTAGGAAGAGTCATGGTTATGTCCGGCAGCAGCATACACCGTATTGTGGTTGTGCCCGGCGGCCGCATACGCCGTATCGTGATTGTGCCCGGCCGCCGCGTACGCCGTATCATGGTTGTGCCCCGACAGGCTGACCGTCACGTCCGCGGGGGAGGGCGATGTAGCCTTGTCCCTCAACTTGACGGTCTGCCCCACGGGCGCGTCGATCTCGGCGTACTTGATATCCGCCCCGCTCTTCTGTTTCGGCGCGTACGCCGCGTCGTGGTTGTGCCCGGTGGCGGAGTAGACCCCGTCGTGATCGTGGCCCGCCTCGGCATATCCGACCGGGGCCTCGGCGGCCGGGGTCGACGCGTTCCAGACCTGGGGAGCCCAGGGGCCGCCCGAGGATCCTCCGGACGGGCAGGAGATTTCCGCCACCCGGTCCGCGATGGCGGCCGACGCGTTCTTGAAGTTGAGGTGATAGACCCAGCCGGAATCCGCCGTGCTGCTCACCTTGACCAGGCGCCACCGGCAGATCCTGCAGAAGGGCCAGGGTCGGCAGGGCCAGCAGTGGCAGCAGCAGAGGCACCAGCGCAGGCGCTCCACGAGTTCCACCAACTCCTCCCGGCCGATCTTGTTTCCGAGGATGGCGGTCCCGAAGGTCTTGGGGGAGGGCCGGGGCGCGGGGATCGTCCCCTTGCCGGTCTTGGCGGCGGCCGTCTTGGCCGTTTTAGGGTCGATCAGGTGCAGGGGGATCTTGCCCGTGGAAAGGGGCGTCTCCAGGTCCAGGGCATCCTCGAACTCGCCGAACAGGGCCGCGGGGATCTTCTCGATCAGGGCTGCGGCCTTCACGGCCCAGGTCTTGCCGGCCTTCAGGGCGTCGAACTTCTCCAGGAACGCGACGATCTGGGCGGGTACGTCCGGGGCAGTGCCGGGGATCGGGATCACGGATTCCGGAAGGGGCTTCCGCGGAGCGGTCTTGGATGCTGCGGCCGTCGGTTTCTTTGCGGTCGGCCTGGCCGACTGTTTCGGCGCGGGCTTGGCCGTCTTCGAGGCGGCTTTGCTTACCGGGGGCGCGGCGGCCGGCTTCTTGCCGGTCTTCGGTTTTGCAGAGGCTGGGGGTGCCTTCGAGGGTTTCTTGGTGGCGGCCATGACGTTCTCCTTTGTTTTCCGGATGGATCGTCTCGGCCGCCCCGGGCGGGAACCGCCGCGACGTCGGGGAAATCGTATCACCCGATCGACGCGGGCGCAACGTGGAGCCGGAAAAAGCGGCGGCCCCCTCCTCGGCGGGCCGCCCGCGCCGGCTTACTTCTTCGGCATCTCCACCTTGTAGTCCGCGAGGTTCGGGCGCTGGATCTCCAGGACCGCTGAGGACTTGGTCAGCGGCTTGGTGATCTTGTAGGTCCGCCCGGCGGCCTCGCAGGCGAAGGTGATGAAGGGACCGTCGCCCCCCGCACCGACCTTGAAGTTCTGGACGCCCGCCGCGCCGAAGTCGAAGAGGACGTCCCCGGCGGGGGACAGGATGCGGATGTTCCCGGAGCTGAACTCCCATACGGCGTCGTAGTTGGCGTCCAGCCAGCTTCCCAGCGGGAAGTTGCCTAGGTCGATGCCCTGGGCCGCGGCGGGGGCCAGGGCCAGGGCCAGGATGAGGGCGGTCAGGGCGAAGCGTTTCATGGTCTGCTCCTCATGGATCGAAGATGGGATACACCGGGCGCCCTCGGGGCGGGCCCGGACATGTCGTCTTCAAGTGTAGTCGTTTCGAGTTCCGGCGCAAGCGGCAGCCGTCCGCCCGGTCCGCGGTGCCTTCTTGGAGCTTACCGCACCACGAAGGTGGTCGTCGCCACGGGCACTCCGCCCAGGGTCACCCGGAGTGTGTAGGTGTCCGGAGCCCAGTTGTACGGGTTGGGAGCCCCCCAGCCGTTCCACATCCGGAACCAGTTCCAGCCGGACTCTAGGTTCGCCGTCAGGCTCTGGACCGTGAGCACCGTGCCGTTGGAGCGGAGTATGGTCGCGTCCACGGGCAGGGTCATGCTCCGCGATACCGGGGCGGAAAACTCCAGGAAGAGGTCCCAGTTGATGAAGCGGGTGTAGGCGGTGAAGAAGGTCACGGCGTAGATCCGGGATTCCGGCGGGGGGATGCCCGGGCCGCTCTCGAACATCGAGAGCTGGGAGCGGCCCACCCTGGGCACCGCGGTCAGGGGTACGGGAGGTCCGGGGCGCGAGGTCTCGGGCGGTGAGGCGAGGGAGGAGGACGGACTGCCCATGATCCCCGCGGCCAGGGCGTTCAATTCCGAGGTCAGGGCCTCGACGCTGGCGGCGGTCACGTTGCGGGCGGCCACCACGGTGCCGCTCACCAGGTCGATGAGCTTGACGTTCAGGTAGGGACGGCCCCCGAGCTTCCCCGCGGCGCCCAGGGCGATCGTATTCGCCGGTACGAGCTTGCCGATGGCCACGGCCTTGGCGGGGTCGTTGAAGTCCGCCAGGACGAACTGGTGGGCCTTGAGGATCTCCTCCACCTTGGTCTGTTCCACGATCTCACAGAGCTTGGTGTTCTGCAGGGCCGTCTCGAAGAAGAGGGTCAGGCCGCGGACGTCGCCCGCCGCCAGGCCGTCGTTCTCGAAGGGGAGGACAGCCACCCGCCGGGTCTGGCCCGCGGCGGACGCCGAGGCGAGCAGGAGGATCCCGGCCGCCAGGAAGCGCGATATCCGCATGGAAGACTCCTATCCCCTAACTGTAGAACCTGCGGGGGCTCCTGGCAAGGTTCGAGGCGCCCGGGTCCGGATCCGCATCCCGCAGGGCCAGGGCCTCCGAGCTTAGGCGCGCCTTTTCCAGCAGACGGGCCGTCAGGGGTATCCCCAGGACGGCCAGGTGCCTCAGGGGACCGCGCCGGGGGTCCGAACCCCGGAGGCGGGCGGCCTCGTCCGCCCGGGCCAGCTCGTACCGCGCCCAGGGCAGGAATCCCAGGGTCAGGGCCGCGGCCAGAGCCGCCCGCCGTCCCCGGGGTCCCAGGGGGCCGAGCAGGCCTTCCAGGGTATCCCGGATTTCGTCGACCCGGGTGGTCCGGGAAAGCCATTCCGCCGAGGCCAGGACCAGCAGGAAGGCCAGGCTCCTTCGCAGACCCGGCGACCAGGCGGCCAGGAAGGCGGCTCCCTCGGCCCGAACCGGCCAGGCCTCCGGCAAGCCCGCCAGGGCGGGCAGGAGGATCATTCCCAGCAGGGGACCTAGTCGGACCAGCCACCGTCCCCAGTCCACCCCCGCCCGGGCTCCCAGGACCGCGACGACGGCGGCGGGCAGGAGGATGGTCGGCCCGGGGGCCAGGAAGACAGCGGCCTGCAGGGCCAGGTAGAGGGCTAAGCGGGCGCGGTAGTCCGATGGGAAGGCGGCGGGGCGGCCGTTCAATCCAGCCATGTCATCTCCTCCAGCCGCCCGGACCCTCCCGGCGGCCGTCGGAGGCCCAGGGACGGAAGCCGGTCCCAGAGCTCCGCGGGAGGGCCGTCCGCGGCCACCCGACCGGAGTCCAGGACCGCCAGGCGGTCCGCGTGGGCCAGGCACTTCTCCAGGTCGTGGGTCACCAGGAGGATCCCCACTCCCCGATCCCGGAGCGAAAGGAGCATCCGCAGGAGCCCCGAGGCCCCCGCCGGGTCCAGGCCGTTGAAGGGCTCGTCCAGGATGACCAGCTCCGGGTCCGAGACCAGGGCGGAGGCCACGGCCAGGCGACGCTTCTGGCCCCCCGAGAGGGACGAGGCCAGGCGATCCTCCGACCCGGCCAGGCCCGCGTCCCGGAGGGCCCGGAGCGCCCGGCGGCGGCGCTCCCCCCGGTCCGGGACTCTTACGCGGATCCCGAACTCCACGTCCTCCCCGGCGGTGATCCCCAGGATCTGGTGCTCCGGCTCCTGGAACACGAAGCCCACCCGGCGCCGGGTCTCCGCCAGGCACCGCTCCACGGGGACCCCGTCGACCAGGACGGCCCCGGCCTGGGGCTTCTCAAGGCCCACGAAATGCCGGGCCAGGACGGTCTTGCCGCTCCCGTTGGGCCCGGACAGGACCATGAAGCAGGGCGTCCGGAGCTCCAGGTCCGCCCCGTCCAGGGCCCGGGTGCCGTCCGGGAAGATCCGCACCAGGCCGCGGGCCTCCAGCCTCACAGGTCCTCCCGGGGGAAGTGCCGCTCCAGTACGGGCTTCAAGGCGCGGACGAGGAGGGCAGCCGCGGCGGCCTTGACCAGGTCCCCGATGAAGTACGGGAGCATCAGGGCCGCCGCCGCGGCCAGGGTGGCCAACTTGGCCGCCAGGACCTGCCGCATCCAGGGAAGGCCCAGGGCGTACAAGGCCAGGACCCCGGCCACGGCGGCCAGGAAGGATCGCCCCGCGCCCCAGCGCTTCCGGTCGGCCAGGGCCCCGGTCACCAGGGCCGCGGCCAGGTATCCTGCCAGGAAGCCCCCCGTGGGCCCCAGGAAGTGCCCCAGTCCCCCCGCCCCGTTGGCGAACACGGGCAGGCCCAGGGAGCCCAGGAGCAGGTAGATCCCCGCGGAAGCCCCCGCCCCGGCGGGACCCAGGACCAGTCCCGCCAGGAGGACGAAGAAGACCGCCGGGGACACGGGGGGCAAAGGCGGCGGCAGGGGCAGGGAGAAGAGGGCGCCCGCGGAGATCAGGGCCGCGAAGAGGGCGGACGCCGCGAGGTTCCAGGGTCTGTTCTTCAAGGTTCCTCTCCTTCGTAGGTCATCTTGCGGCACTCCCCGAAGGCCAGCGCGGGGCCGTCGCCTTCGCGGGCCAGCTCCCCCCGGGTCGTATAGCCCCGGGGACGGATACCCAGGATCCGGCCGTCCCATAGCTCGGCGCGGGCCGGGCGCCGGGGGTCTGGCTTCAGGCCCGCCCAGCGGCGGGGATCCGTGTCCGGGCGTTCGCACCAGGCCCGGAGGGACTCGGACAGGCCCAGGGCCAGGTCCCGCCTCCGGGGCAGCCCCGGCGCCAGATCCGCGAGGCCCGCCGCCGCCCGGCCCGATACCTCGACGGGGGCGGCGTTGAGCCCGATTCCAAGGACGTAGAACTCGGGGCGGTCCAGGCCCCCGAAGGATTCCGCCAGGATCCCCCCGAGCTTGCGGGGGCCCGCGACGAGGTCGTTGGGCCACCGGAAGGAGACCCCCCGGATTCCGGCCGTCGCCAGGGCATCCAGCAGGGAGCGCGCGGCCTCCAGGACCAGGGCCCCCGCGCAGGCCGCGGGCAGGGCGGAGCGGAGGACCAGGGAAAGGTAAAGACCGCCGTCCGGGCTTTCCCACCTTCGGCCGCCCCGGCCCCGGCCGGCGCTCTGCCGGAGGGCCAGGACGGCGGCTCCGGAGGGAGCCCCCGCGCTTCCCCAGTCCCGGGCTTCGTCCATGGTGGATCCCGCCTCGGACAGGACCCGGACCGGAGGCGGCAGGTCCGCCGGAGCCAGACCGTCGTCCCGGACCAGGGCGTATCCCCGGCGGCTCGACTCGATCCGGTAGCCCCAGGCCCTGAGGGCCTCGATCCGCTTCCAGAGGGCCACCCGGCTGACCCCCAGGTCCCGGGCCAGGTACTCCCCGGATACGGGGCCTTCGGCCCCGCGGAGCCGTTCCAGGATGAGCCTGTCTCCGAGCTTGCCTCGATCCGTGATGAGCCGCTCCTTTTCGGGGATTTAGGTTAACCATATGACCATATACGGGTTAACGAAGGCAGGATGCCGGAATCCTGGCCCTCCGTCAAGCAGGGCCCGGCGTTCCCGGCGGGTTCCTGTATTGCCGGGGGTCCATTCCGCCGATCATTACCATGAAGCGCGATGAACGATTATTCCAGGAACCGCCGATGGATACTGACCGGAAGCCCGACCATCCCCCCGAGGCCCGCCGTGCATGACGACGGGGGCCTGGGATCCTCGGCTCCCTTCCTCCCCCCGGGACTCCCGGCCAAGCCGGCGGTCCAGGTCGGGGCAGCCTCCGCCGAGGATCTTCGGGGCGGCCGGCGGATCAAGCACCGGGACCTGGCCAACCTCCTGAACCGGATACACTTCAAGGAAGGCAGCGTCTTCGTCCGTTTCGAGCGCCGGGACGGGGTGGGGAGTTTTTCCCTGAAAGCCCTGCCCCTGCCCAGCGACGGCCGTACCCTATCATGCCGCTGGGCCTCCCGGGGCCCGGAACCGGAGAAGCTCGCGGCCTACTCCTGCAGCGGACTGCTCATCAGCGACGGCACCCTCTACACCTCCGTTCCCGCGGAGGCCGCCGGGATGGACGAGGCGGGCATCGAACTCCGGCTTCCCGAGCCGGGCACCCAGGAGAGCGTCCGGGGCCAGGAACGGTACCCCGTGGCGGGAGTTCGGGCGAAGGTCCTCCAATCGGGCGTCACCTGGGAAGGGAACCTCGAGGACTTCAACGGCGTCAGTCTGGGGGTTATCCTGGACGACGGCCCGTCCCCCTCCCGGAACTGGCTGAATCCCTCCCAGCCGGTCACGCTCCTGCTCTTCCGGGACGGGATCCTCCTGTTCAGCGGAGAATGCGCCTTCCTCGCGAGGGATCGCGGCGCCCCGGGCAAGCGCATGGCCCTGTCCCCGACCCGGACGAACATCCAGCGCTTCCCGCCCCGGGAACACCGGAGCCACCGACGGGAGCTCTCCCCCCAGCCCGTGGTCCGATTCACCCACCCCCTCTCGGGCCGCACCGCCTTCCTCCGGGCGGAGAACGTCTCGGGCATGGGGGTCTGCGTGGAGGAGTTCTTCGAGCAATCCTCCCTCTTCCCGGGCCTGATCCTCGAGGACCTGACGGTGGAGCTCGCGGGGAGCGTCCTGGCGGCCTGCCGCGCCCAGGTCCTCTACGTGAACGTCCTGGAGAAGCCGGAGGGACGGCGGACCGCCCGGTACGGACTGGCGTTCCTGGACCTGGACGCCCGGGACCAGGTCCGGCTCTCCTCCGCCGTCCATGCCTCCATCGACGGCCGCCTGTCCGTGTGCGGCCGGGTGGAGATGGAGGAGCTCTGGCAGTTCTTCTTCGACTCGGGCTTCCTCTACCCGTCCAAATACCTTTCCCTCCAGACCCACAAGGACGAGTTCTGCAGGACCTACCGGAAGCTGTACCAGGACAGCCCCTCCATAGCCCGCCACTTCTTCTTCCGGGACAAGGGGCGGATCTTCGGGCACATGTCCATGCTCCGGTTCTATCCCGATTCCTGGCTGATCCAGCACCACGCGGCCTCCCGGGACGGGTACGGCGCCGCGGGGGTGAGCGTCCTGGACGAGGCGGGCCGGTTCACGAACGACTTCCACCTCCACCCCGGGGCCCGGATGGACTACCTGATGTGCTACTACCGCCCGGAGAACCGCTTCCCCGCCCGGGTCTTCGGAAACGTGGCCAAGGATATCGCCGATCCCAAGGGCTCCTCGGTGGACATCTTCGGCTACCTGCGTCTGCCCGCCCCGCCGGAAGGGGCCCCGGGGGGATTCCAGCTCTTCCCCGCACGTCCCGAGGACTTCCGGGAGCTGCGCCGGTGGTACGAGGCCCGATCCGGGGGACTGACCCTGGACGCCCTGGCCCTGACGAAGTCGGACGGATCCGACGCGGAGCTCTCCGGGGAGTACCGCCGGGAGGGATTCCGGCGGGACCGGCAGGTCTACAGCCTCCGGTGCGGGGGCGCCCTGGCCGCGGTCATCCAGGTGACCGTGTCCGACCTGGGCCTGAACCTTTCGAGCCTGACGAGCTGCCTGCACGTCTGGGTTCTGGACCCGGAACGCCTTCCGGCGGGCACCCTCTTCTCCGCCCTGGATGCCCTGCGGGGCGCGTACGACGACGAGACCCCGCCCGTCCTGGTCTACCCCGAGGAGTACCTGGACAGGTATTCGGTGCCCTGCGAGAAAAAATACGCCCTCTGGGTATTGAATACCGCGTACTCGGACGCCTACTTCGAATCCGTCCGCGGAACCTTCAGGAGATCCTGCCGTGAACAAGAGGAACGACGGGCCGGTTCGGACTGACGACGAACCGCTCTACAACAGCAAGATCATCTCCACGTACCTGAGGCTCCTGAAGCGAAAGTATCCCTTCGTGGACTCCGCGGCCCTGCTCGCCCGGGCGGGGATGGCCCCCCACCAGGCGGAGGACGAGGGCCACTGGTTCACCCAGGCCCAGGTGGACCTGTTCTACGAGGGGGTCGTCAAGGCCACGGGGGAATCCGGAATCGCCCGGGAAGCCGGGAGGTACAGCGCCTCCCCGGAGGGCTTGGGCCGGTTCTACCACTACGTCCTGGGGCTTTCCAACCCGGGCAAGGCCTTCGAGCTCATCAGCAACCTGGCCGGGCGCCTGACCCGGTCCACCCTCTTCGAATCCCGGACCCTGAGCCGTAAGCAGATCGAGCTTTCGGTAACCCCCCGGGAGGGGGTCCGGGAAAAGCCCTATCAGTGCGAGAACCGGATCGGCTACTTCGAGGCGATCCTGTCCGGCTACAACAGCCGCAAACCCCGGATCGAGCATCCCGAGTGCGTGTTCAAGGGCGGCAAGGCTTGCCGGTACCGGATCTCCTGGGACGACTCCTTCTCCGTCGTGCTCCGGATGGCCCGCCTGGGCCTTCTGGCCGCCTGCGTGCCGATCCTGGCCGCCGCGGCCGGGTACCGAGGGGGGGAGCGCTTCCTCGAGACCGCCGCCATCCTGTCCGCGGCCGTCCTGGCCCTGTCCCTGGCCAAGGAGCAGGTCCAGTTCCACGAGCTGAACGCGGTCATCGAGCATCAGCGGCTGACCACGGAGCGGAGCTTCGAGGACTTCGAGCGGGTCTACAACAACGCCCTGATGGGCAAGGAGATCGGCCACGTCCTGTCGGCGTCCACGGACGTCGACGCCATGTTGGCCAGGGTGATGGAGATCCTGAGCCAGCGGGGGGATTACGACCGGGGGATCATACTCCTGGCGGACGAGGACAAGCGCAACCTGGTCTTCCGGGCCGGATTCGGGTACACCGAGGATCTCTACCGGGAGATCCGCGCCACCCGGTTCAGCCTGTACAAGCCCGACTCCCGGGGGGTTTTCGTCATCTGCTACCGGGATCGCAAGCCCTTCCTGGTCAACGACGTGTCGACGATCGAGTCGGAGATCTCCCCCCACAGCCTGGAATTCCTGCGAAGGCTGGGCTCCAAGTCCTTCATCTGCTGCCCCATCCTCTTCGAGGACCAGTGCCTGGGAGTCCTGGCGGTGGACAACCTGCAGAGCAAGCGGCCCCTCCTGGAGAGCGACATCAACCTCCTCATGGGCATCGCCCCGGAGATCGGCCTGACCCTGAACAGCGCCTTCTTCGCGGTGGAACGGGAACGGCAGTTCCGGTCCATCCTCCGCACCCTGGCGGCCAGCATCGACGCCCGGGACAGCCTGACCGCGGGCCATTCGGAGCGGGTCACGGAGTACGCCATCGCGATCTGCGAGGAGATGAACATGCCCGCGGAGTTCACGGAGGTCATCCGGGTGGCCGCCCAGCTCCACGACTACGGCAAGATCGGGATCAAGGACTCGATCCTCAAGAAGAGCGGTCCCCTGACGGGTAAACAGAGGGAGGAGATCAAGACCCACGTGGTGAAGACCCAGGACATCCTGAGCCGGATCAACTTTTCCGGCACCTACCAGCAGGTCCCCTTCATCGCCGGGTCCCACCACGAGCGCCTGGACGGGACCGGCTATCCCCGGGGGCTCCGGGGGGAGGAGATCCCCCTGGGCGCCCGGATCCTGGCGGTCGCGGACTTCTTCGAGGCCATCACGGCCAAGCGGCACTACCACGAGCCCCTCCGTTTCGAGGAAGCCGTGGAGACCCTGAAACGCGAGGGGGGCCGGCACCTGGACGAGGCCGTTATCGAAGCCCTGCTCCGGGCCATCGTGAAGGGCCGGACCGCGGTCCCCGGCGCCCCGGCGGTCCCGGGCGGCGGGGCCGGACCGGCTCCGCGAGGGGCGGTCCCGGGCGGAGCGGTCGCACGTCCGGCTGCCCCGGTACCCCCCGGATCCGGCCTCGTGGCTGCGGCCCGGGGCGCTCCGGTCGTCCCGGGCCCGGAGGCTGCCGCCCTCTAGCGGGGCGTGGAATGCATCGGGTGTATCGACAACCTGCTAGGCCCCGGCCGGGGGCTTCCGGCCCCAGGCGGACAGCACGGGGGTGTAGGTGAACCGTCCGGGATCCCGGAAGAAGGCCAGGAAATCCTTCCGGAATTCATCCAGCCCCGAATAGCCCGGCAGGTCTCCGGATATCCGGTCTCCGAGGACATCCATCTTCCGGGTCCAGTTGTACTCGTCCACTTCCCGCAGGGGGCCGTAGATCAGGTGGTGGGCTCCCGCCTCGACCTGTATGTCCCGGAACCCGAGCCTGTACAGGTGGGAATAGAGCTTGCGGCCCGCGTAGGGATCGAAGTTCGCCCGGGCCTCCAGGGTGTCCACCACGTGGCGCAGGGCCTTTTCCAGGCGCCCGGACATGCCGTGGTGGGAAAGGCAGTTGTAGTCCAGGTCCACGAGGCAGAGGATCCCGCCCTCCCGGAGGACCGAGGCCAGATTCCGGACGATGTCGAAGCTCTCGGCCCGATAGTACTCCAGGGCGAAGCGCATCCAGATGAAGTCGAAGGTTCCCAGGCCTTCCAGGGGTTCCAGGATGTCCCGGACCAGGAACTCGGTCCGAGCCCCCCCGTGGGCCTCCCGCGCGCGGGCGATGCGGTCCTCGGAGAAGTCGATGCCGACCGCGGACCCTCCCTCCCCGGCCTCCTCCGCCAGGGCCGCGGTGGTGATCCCGGGCCCGCAGACCGCGTCCAGGACCCGCATGCCCGGTTCGAGGCCGGCCCTCCGGGCCTGGTCCCGCACGACCCGGACGTCGGTCTTCAATTCCAGGCGGCGGCTCTCCTGGTCGTTCTCCATGATGTACGCGGCTGATGTGGTCTTCATCGATTGGTCCGGGGGGATTATAGCCTTCCGGGCCCGGGATCGGCAACGACGGATCCGGTTTTGCCGGGGTCGGCGGCCGCGGGGAATTCCAGCCGGAAGCGGGGTCCCGCCTCCCGGGACCAGGACACCCGCCCTCCCAGCCGGGCCGCCAGGCTGCGTATGATCTTGACTCCCAGGCCCTGAGGCCGGTCCGGGCGGCCGACGGCGTCCGGGTCGAAGCCCGGTCCCGAGTCCCGAACCTCCAGGACGCAGCCGGCCCCGGTCCGGGCCAGGGAGACCCGGATGGTCCCTTCTTCCCGCGAGGATCCGTACTTCCAGGCGTTAGCCACCGCCTCGTTCAGGATGAGCCCCAGGGGCACCGCGGTCTCCGCGGGAAGCCGCAGGCCGTCGGGGCGGAGGTTCGCCTCGATCCGGGGCCCGATCCCCGCCTCGGCGTCGTAGACCGCCAGGATGTCCTGGAGGTACTCGACCGGGTCGAGCACCGGGGGACCGTCCTCCCCGAACATTCGGTCGTGGGCCCGGGCTATGGCGAAGACCCGGGCCAGGAGCCTGTCCGAGGCCTCCCGGAACTCCGGGGCTTCGGACCGGTTCCTCTGCAGCTGGATCAGACTCTTGATAACGTTGAGGTTGTTCTTGACCCGGTGGTTCAATTCCAGGAGGAGCACCTGCTTGTCCTCCAGGGCCCTCCGCAGGGATTCCTCCGTCCGGATCCTGCGGGCGATCTCGGACTGGAGCTGGCGGAAGTACTCGGCCAGGTAGCCCGAGGCGCCCCCCACCAGGAGGCCGGAGAGCTCCGCGATGGGCTTGCTGGCGGGGGAGAACTCGGGCCGGCCCAGCAGGTTGAAGAGCAGGAGGTTGGCCGGGAGGCCCAGGGCCCCCGCGACCAGGCCCCCGGCCAGTCCGTAGCCCAGGGCGGCCGCCAGGACCGGCAGGAGGACGAAGTAGTTGCTGGAGATCTCGAGGCTTCGGCCGAAGCCCAGGACGATGAAGACGTAGACCGCCGCCGCGCCCGCCAGGGACAGCAAGGGGCGGTCCACGAAGAGGGTCTTGTGGATCGCCAGGATGGGCCCCGCCTGGACGATGCGGGGATGTCCCTCCCGGAGGCGGGGATTCACAGCCGCACGATGCGGGAACGGGTCAGGGCTTCCGCGCCGCCGGGGAGGACCAGGAAGTCGTTCTCCAGGCGCACCCCTCCCGCCTCCGGATCGTAGAGTCCGGGCTCCAGGGTGACGATGTGGCCGGGGGCCAGGACCCAGGGGTTGTCGTCCCGGTTCCGCATGGCCGGGGCCTCGTGGGCCTCCAGGCCGATCCCGTGTCCCAGGGCGTGGGGCATCTTGAAGCCCCCCGCGGCGAAGATCTCGTCCACCCGGCGGGCCACCTCGAGGGTGGGGACCCCGGGGCGCAGCATCCCCGCGGCTTCCTTGTAGGCTTCCACCACCAGGGCGATCATCCGCTCCTGCAGGGCCGAGGGTCGTCCGCTGACGAAGGTCAGGGTGACGTCCGTGGTGTAGCCCTCCAGGCAGACCCCGAAGTCCAGGATGGAAAGCCCGGCGGTCCCGAAGGCCCCGGAAGTGTAGGTCGGGAAGGCGTGGATCCCGAAGGACCGGGCCGGTCCCGCGGCCAGGGTCTCGAAGCCCATGCCCTCGCAGCCCCGGGCCCGGCTCTCGCGCTCCAGGAAGAGGGCCGCGTCGGACTCCGTGGAGATCGTCCCCTTCCGGACCCCGGCCTCCAGGGCCTCGACGAGCTCGTCCGTGACGGCCGAGGCGCGGCGGTACACGGCGATCTCGGACTCGTCCTTCACCGCCCGGAGTCCCCGGGCGAACTCGTCCGCCCCGTCCTCCCGGCAGAGGAAGTCAAAGTCGGCCCCCTCCTCGGCGTAGCGGATGTACTCCGGATAGGCCAGGGTGGAGGGGAGCTCCACCTGGGACCCGGGCCGGATCCCTTCCCGGGCCAGGACGCCCAGGACGGCCCGGACGGGCTTCCGCTCGAAGTCCCCGTAGGCCAGGATCTCGTCGACCCGGGACAGCTTCCGCGCCATGTTCACGTCCCAGGAGACCAGGACCCCCCGGCCCGCGGCGGTGACCAGGAGCAGGGAGTCCCCGGGCTGCCCGGAGAGGTAGCGCACCGTGGGGTCCCTCCGGCCCTCCCGGTCCTCGAAGACCGCGGCGGCTATGCCCCGCTCCTTGAGCCATTCGGCTATCCGCCCGCGGCGGGCGGCGAAGGTCTTCGCGTCGTCGTTCATGGTAGCTCCTTCAGGGCGTCCTGGGCCGCCCGGATCAGGGAATTGGACCACGTGTCGTTCAGGGAGACCGCCGTGAGGGCCGGCCGGACCAGGCGGTTCCGGGTGGCCCCGGCGTACTGGATGGCCGCCGCGGCGATGCGGTTGCGGACCTCGTCGGCGATCCCCGCCCGCTGCTGGGCGTCCAGGTCCAGGAGGATCTCCGCCAGGGCCCGGGCGGAGGGGTCGGAGGCGTCGGTGCCCAGGGCCTGGAGGGCCAGGAGGCGCTCGTCCGTCTCCCCCAGCCGGAAGGCTTCCCGGATCCAGTCCGTCGAGGCTCCTCCCCGGGCCTTCAGGGCCACCAGGGAGCGCAGGCCCCGGACCCGGAGGTCCCGGAGCTTGGTACCCTCCGCCCGGTCCCGGGCCTTGATCTCGATCCCCCTCTGCAGGGCCAGGCGGGCTATCTCGATCTTCCTCTCCTCCGGAGCCTTGGATGCCGCGTGGAGGTCGAAGGCCCTGAGCTTGCGGTCCAGGGATTCCTCGAGGATGAGCCTGCGCACCGGCTCCGTGGGGTCTTCCGCCAGGAGGGGCAGGCTGCGCAGGGCCTGGTCCCGGACGCGCCGGGTGTACCAGCCCTCGGAGGCGAAGAAGACCGGGGCGAATCCGACGGGGTCCCGGAGCTTCTCCAAAGCCAGGATGGCTCCGAAGGCCGTCTTCTCCCCCGCCTCCCGGTCCTGGACGGGCTCGAAGTTGAGGTTCCGCAGGACCAGGGCGATCCGCTCGGCGTACTCCAGGGCCCGCATGTTCCCCAGGGCCATCAGGGCCTCCGCCCGCACCAGGGGATCCTCGCTCTGGTTGAAGGCGTCCCAGGCCAGGGGGGCGGCCTCGACGTACCGGGCCGTGCCGAGGGCCCCGACGGTGGTCCGCACCAGGTTGTTCCAGACCTGCCGGTCCTGGGAACCCTTGGCCACCTCGGGCCCGGACCTGAGCAGGTCCCCCAGGATGTATTCCAGGACGGACGCGGTCCCGGGATCGTCCCGGGAGACGACCGCCAGGGCGGCGGCTTCCTTCTGCCGGAGGGTCTCGGCCTGCTGGTAGATGCGCCGGTAGATGAAGGTCATCTCGTCCGCGGCCGAGGCCAGGGCCGTCAGGCAGGCCAGGGCCAGGACGGCCAGGATCTTGGGGCTTCGCTTCATTCCCATCCTCCGGATCATTCGTAGTAGACGACGGTCCGCTCCTCGGAGCGGAACCCGTACTCGTAGACGCGGACGTCCCGTATCCGGCCGGATCCGTCGTACACCGTGGATTTTGCGGGGGCGCCCCCGGGGCCGGCCTCGTGGACCGTACGGCGCTCCACCCGGCCGTCCCCGCGCTCCAGCCGTTCCTCGGTCAGGGCGCCGCCCGCATAGGCGAAGCGCTCCCGCTGGGCCACGGCCCCCGAGGGGTCGAAGCCGACCCGGACGACGAGCCTGCCCTCGGGGTCGTATTCGTGTTCCACCCGGCCCGCGGGGCGTTCCGCGGAATCCTTCAGGATCACGACGGCCAGGCGGCCCGCGGTGTAGGAGTATTCGGAAATCGCCAGGAGGGCGCCGGCTCCGTCGTACACCCGGCGGCTCGTGCGGAGCCCGGCCGGATCGTATTCGTATCGGACCTGGGACTGGGGAGTCCCCCGGGGATCGGAGACCGTCTCCTGGAGAACCCGACCCGCGGCGTCGACCTTGAAGTCCGTACGCGTCCTGAGTTTTCCTTCAAAGTCGTAGACGGAGATCGAGGCCGGAGCGGTCCCCGTGTACTCGTACACGATCCGCTCCGTGGGTTCCGTACGGGAGGGTTCCTGGACCCGTTTCTCCAGGAGGAATTTCAGGGTGGTGTCGTACGTGTAGGTTGCCGTCCGGTCCAAAACCCCGTCGGCGAAGTAGGAGCTCTCCTTGAGCAGGACGGGTACCCGGACAGTCTCCACCCGTTCCTTGCGCCGGGGCTCCGGGGCTTTCTCCGGGGGGGCGCTGACGCAACCGGCCAGGGCGATCGAGACGGCGATCGCGGCGGTGATCGCAACGGCGTACGCAACGGCGTTCGCCGGGACGAGGTATTTCTTCATGGGAACGGCCTCCTGCGGGGGATTATCCCGGACCCGCGTTCGGGGACGTCGGGTTTTTGCGGGAATCGGCCGACTACGGCGTTGAAAGCGTTATATACTATAACGGACCGAGGTTTCCAGCGGTACGCCCGGTCCAGCTTGCGCAGCGGAGGACGCCATGAAGGTCCTGCGGAAATGTTCCATCCTCGCCCTCGCCGGGGCTGTCCTGTTCCTTTCCGGATGCGGCGCCCGCCCCGGCCCCTCGTCCTCCCCGGTTCCCGAGGCCGCCCGGGGCGCCCAGGCCCCCGAAACGCCACCCTCCCCCGGCCCCTCCGGGGCCGCGGCCGGGACCGGGTCGGCCGAGGCCGGGCAGTCCTCCGGAACCCCCGGCTCGCCGGCTACCGCGCCCGGGGCCGCCGCCCCGGGCGCCGCCGCCCCGGCCGTCCCCGGACAGACTTCCCCGGGCGCCCCCGCCCCGGAAACCGCCCGGAAGGCCCCCCGCAGGATCGGGGAACTCGTATACGCCGAGGGGACGGTCACCCTGCACCGGGGCGGCTCCGCTCCCCGCCCCGCCGACATCGGCCAGGTGGTGGAGAACTTCGACGTCCTCCAGACGGGCCCGAAGAGCCGGGCCACCCTGGAACTCGACCCCGGCAGCCCCGGAGGCGCGGAGATCCGCCTGGCGGAGAACACGGCCTTCTACTACGAGACCGCCCTCTCGGACGACGAGGCCCGCAGGACGGTGCTCCAGCTCCTGGCGGGCTCGGTGGCCGTGAAGGTGGAGAAGCTCGCGGACGGCCAATTCAAGGTCGGCACGGACAGCGCCGTCCTCGGGGTCCGGGGAACCACCTTCATCGTCAACACCATCCCCGACGGGGCCCTGCTGGTGACCTGCGCGGAAGGCCGCGTCGAGGTGACCGGAGGTTCGGGGGAGCGGGGCTACGCCCAGCCCGGCCGGATCGTCTCCCAGAAGGCCGGGGAATCCATCCGGGAGGACCTGGTGGCCCTGGAAACCCTGGCGGACTTCCGCGTGGCCTGGGTGGATGACGGCCAGAAATCCCTGGAAGCCCGGGCCCCCCGGGTCATAGCCGGCTTGGCCGGCCGCTACACGGAAGCCCTGCCCGCCTTCGAGGCCGCCTATGCCAAGCTGAAGGCCCAGGGGTCCGTCTTGGATGCCTGGGCGGTGGCCCGGGAGGCCGGAGGCGAACCCAAGTTCACGGACTGGATACCCGAGAAGAAGGCTGTGGCTCCCGTCCTCTTCGACTGCCTTGCGGCCTTGTTCAAGCTGGAGCGGCCCCTCTTCCGCCTGCAGGAGCTCTCCGCCCTGCACGACCGGGGCGTCGGGGCCGGGACCCTGCCCGACGGCCGGACCACGGCCGCCTTTTTCGGGGCCTACCGGGCGGAAGCCCCGGGGGTGGCCGACAAGCTGGCCTACGTGCGCCGGTCCCTGCTCCTGTTCAAGTGGGCATCCGCCGGCTCGCCCCTGGGACAGTTCTTCGGCTCCAAGGCGGAGGCCCTGGGGAGCGGGGGCCTGTTCCTGGAGGATTAGGCTTGACGAACTACGGGCCGTGGCCGGCCCGTAGTTCGTCAAGGCAACGAAGCCCGAAGGGCTTCGTCTATTTTCCCGGGCCATGGGCGGCCCGTAGTTCGTCACGGCAACGAAGCCCGAAGGGCTTCGTCTATTTTCCCGGACCGGAGCACGGCACCCGGCCGGACCGGGCGAGCCCCGGACGGCTTGATTTCGGGCGCCCGATGGAGAGAATTGTCGCATGAAGGATGCAGAATCCCGGGACCGGGAATCCCTCCTCCAGGCTATATTCGAGTCCACGCCGGACATCATCACCGTGTCCACCCTGGAGGACGGGACCTTTCTCGAGGTCAACCCGGCTTTCGTCCAGCTGACCGGGTACACCCGGGAGGAAGTACTGGGAAAGTCCAGCCTCTCCCTGGGGATCTGGGCGGATCCCGGGGAACGAGAGCGGTTCGCAGGACGCCTGGGTCGCGGTGAACCCGTTCGGGGCTTCGAGGCCCGGCTCCGTTCCAAGTCGGGGGAGGAGCGGAGGTACCAGCTTTCCGCCTCCCCTCTGGTGGCCGGCGGCAGACCTGCCCTGGTGATGATCTGCCGGGACATCACGGCCGCGGCGGAAGCCGCCGCCGTGGAGCGCAAGAGCGCCTTCCTGCTGGAACGGGCCGAGGAGATGGCCAAGATCGGGAGCTGGGAGTTCGACTACGCGACCAAGGTCGTGACGGGCTCCGAGGGCGCGGCGAGGATTTACGGCGTCCCCCGGGAGAACCTGACCGTCGGGGACATCGAAACGATACCCCTCCCCGATTATCGTCCACTCCTGAACAAGGCCCGGGACGACCACATCCTCCGAGGCCTTCCCTACGACGTGGAATTCAAGATTTGCAGGCGGAGCGACGGCCGGATCCTGGACCTCCGGTCCCGGGCCCTTTGGGACGGGGCGAAGAAGCGGCTCTTCGGGATCATCCGGGACGTCACGGACGAAAAGCGGGCGGAGGAGGGGCTCCGGAAGGCCATCGCGGAACGGGACCTCCTCATCCAGGAGCTGTTCCACAGGATCAACAACACCCTCCAGGTGGTGCTGTCCCTGCTCATGCTCGAGGCGGAACGGGACGAGGATCGACGGGTCGACGACCTGGTCTCCCGGATGCGCAGACGGGTGGCCGCCATCGCCTCCGTGCACCGAAGCCTCTACACGGCGCGGGACGTCTCCCGTATCTCCCTGCTGGATTTCCTCTCCCGGTTCCTGGAGACTTCCTCCCGGATTCCGGGCGGGCCGGCGGCGGAACTCTTCCTGGACGCGGACGGCGTCGATTTGAACATCGAGGCCGCGGTCCCCTGCGGGATCCTCCTGGCGGAGCTTGTGGACAACGCGATGGTCCACGGCAGGGTTCCGGGCAGGCCGGGACGGGTCTCGGTGACGGCCCGGCGCCTCGGGGACGGGCGGGTCGAGCTCCAGGTGGCGGACGACGGCCCGGGTCTCGAGGTGGACCTCCGGGACATCCCGCGGCCCTGGCTGGGACTCCGGCTCGTGAAGATGCTGGCGGAGGGTCAGCTGGGCGGGACCCTCCAGATCCGGAACTCCCCGGGCCTGGAGTGCGTCGTCGTATTCGACGACGACCGCCTGGGCGGTTCGGCCTGAGGGGGTCCGTCCGCCTTGCCTGTCCTCGCTCCTTCGGGCTATGATCCCTCGCCATGGAACACAAGCGCATCCTCACGGGCGACCGCCCCACCGGTAAACTCCATCTCGGACACTACGTCGGCTCCCTGGCCAACCGGGTCCGGCTCCAGGACGAGTACGACTGCTTCTTCATCATCGCGGACCTCCACACCCTGACCACCAAGCCCGAGAAGGAAAACATCGAGGGCCTGGCGGACAACGTCCGCTCCGCGGTCCTGGACTACCTGGCCTGCGGCATCGACCCGGCCCGGAGCGTAATCTACCTCCAATCCGCGGTGCCCGAGGTGGTGGAACTGTCCCTCTTCTTCCAGAACCTGGTCACCGTGCCACGTTTGTCCCGGATCCCCAGCCTCAAGGAAATGGCCCGGGGTGCCGGCCTGGACGAAATGCCCTTCGGCCTTTTAGGTTACCCGGTCCTCCAGGCCGCGGACATCCTCCTGCCCCGGGCGCACCTGGTGCCGGTGGGCAAGGACAACGTGGCCCACGTGGAGCTGACCCGGGAGATCGCCCGGCGCTTCAACAACCTCTACGGCGAGGTCTTCCCGGTGCCCGACGTCATGGAGGGGGAGTTCGGCTCCCTGGTCGGACTGGACGGGAACGCGAAGATGTCCAAGAGCCTCAACAACGCCATCTTCCTGTCCGACGACGAGAAGACCGTGCACAAGCGCGTCATGTCCATGTACACGGACCCCAAGCGGGTCAGCGCGGACGTCCCGGGAACGGTGGAGGGCAACCCGGTCTTCCAGTACCACGACGCCTTCAATCCCGACAAGGCCGAGGTCGAGGACCTCAAGGCCCGGTACCGGGCCGGCAAGGTCGGGGACGTGGAGGTGAAGGAGAAGCTGGCCAAGGCCCTGAACGCCTTCCTGGACCCCCTGCGGGAGCGCCGCGCGAAGTACGAAGCCCAGTCGGGCCTGGCGGACGAGGTCGTGTTCGACGGCACTCTCCGAATGCGGGAGGAGGCCCGGGCCACCCTTACGGCGGCCAAGAAGGCCATGGGGCTCTCGGCGGTGTGGAACCGGATCTCCCGCAAGGCGGAGGACGTGAAGAAAAAGCGGGGATGAAGAAGTACCTGGTCCTGGCGGGGAACATCGGCGCGGGGAAGTCCACCCTGGTCGGCCTTCTGGCCAAGCGCCTGGGGTTCATGCCCTACTACGAGCCCGTGGCGGAGAATCCCTACCTCACGGATTTCTACGCGGACATGGGCCGCTGGGCCCTCCAGAGCCAGCTCTTCTTCCTGACCCATCGGGTCAAGACCCACCGCGCCCTCATGGACGATCCCTGCTCGGTGGTCCAGGACCGCTCCCTCTACGAGGACGCCGAGGTCTTCGCCCGCAACCTGCGCGAGCAGGGGGCCCTGAGCGGGCGGGACTGGTCCACGTACCGGGAGCTCTACACCACCGTGGCCGACCTCCTCCCGCCGCCGGACCTGGTCATTTACCTCCGGGCCTCCGTCCCGACCCTCAAGAAGCGGATCGCCAAGCGGGGCCGGGACTTCGAGGCGTCGATACCCGACGAATACCTTGCGGGCCTGAACAGGCTCTACGAGGAGTGGATCGGGGGCTTCGACCGGGCTCCTGTCCTGGTGGTGCCCGGGGACCGCCTGGACTTCGTGGAGGAGTCCGCGGACTTCCGGGCCATCGCCTCCACCATCGCCGAGCGCCTCCGGGACAAGCAGGGCGCGCTCTTTCCGTACGGTATGTAACGTAGGTCCGGCTGCGCCGGACCTACGGCAGCGAAGCCCTGCCGGGCTTCGCCGAATTCCTGGAGACCGGCTCGATGGAAGCCGGTTGACCTGTGGGCAATTCGCCGAAGCTTGCTTCGGCGCCGCCAAGCCGGCATCGCCGGCTTGGCGCGCACTCCGTGGTTGATTCCGGGAAAATGTCCTTCTAGAACGCGAAGCCCATCCCGAAGCCCCCCGCGTAGTACCAGCTTTTGAAGGCAGCCCATTCCCCGGCGGCGTAGGCGGACAGGACCAGGCCGGACTCCGGGGCGTACCAGTGCGCCTCGGCGCCGACGGACAGGGGCGGCCGGAATCCCCTCGCTCCGCCGAAGGGCTCGGTACGGGTCGCCGCCGACAGGGCCAGGGCCAGGTCCCCTCCGAACACCCCCGAAATCAGGGCCTCCGCCCCCGCCCGGCCGTAGGCCCAGGCGAAGAGCCCCGGAGTGTCCCATTCGAGGCCGTCCCAGTCGGGGTAGTAGGTCGAGGCGTGGGCGTGGAGGCTGGCGAAGACCCGGGAGGTCCGGGTGGAGGCCTCCAGGACGAGGCCGGCCCCGAGGCCGGGGTAGCGGGCCGGGCCGTCCCAGGCGGGCGGGAAGCCCGAGGAGGCTTCGTCCAGGAAGCTCGCGACCGAGGCGGAGGCCAGGAAGGCGGCGGCCCCGTGAGGCCCCGCCGCCAAGGTCGTCTTGACCGACACCATGAGGGAGCCCCAGGAGGGATCCGCCCCGGAAAACCCGAAGTAGGGTACCAGCATCCCCGACGCGACGAGCTCCGATCTCCCTCCGAAGAGCCCTCCCGCCCGGATCCCCGCGAAGGCCGGCATCCGGGCCGCGGAATCGGCGTCCTGGGGCGTCGAGAGTAGGTAGGTTCCCGCCGCCGCCTGGAAGGAGCCTTCCGGCAGGACTCGGGCATCCGGGGCGAAGAGGGCGCCCGAGAATCCCCCATGGAGGCCGGAGAAGCGCTGGGGGGCGGCCTCGGGGCTTACCTCCACGGAGGTCTCCAGGGAGGAGGCCGAACCGTCCCGGCCTGCCGCGGAAAGGCGGGCGTAGTAGACCCCGGGCGCGGCCGAGCGACCCGAGCCGTCCCGGCCGTCCCAGGCGAGATCCCCGTACGCGGAATCGAGCTCGATGTCCCGGGCCGCGAACACCGTCCGGCCTTGGGTATCCCGGATCTCCAGGTCTCCCCGGCCGGGAGCTGTGACCGTCCATTCCAGCCGGGTCCGCCCCAGGGCGCCGGGTGCTCCGGGGTCGAAGGTGTCCGGTTCGGCTTCCAGTTCCGTGAGCCGGAAGACCGCGGGGAAGATCCCGGCCTCGAGTTCGACGGATTCTCCGATCCGGACCGTGACCCGGGCCGACCAGGGTTCGTAGCCGAAGGCCCGGACCTCGACGAAACGGTCGCCCGCCTCGACCTCCGCGGAGCCTCCGGAGTAGGGACGATCATCGACGTAGAGGGTAGCGCCGGAGGGCAGGCCCCGGACCGTGATCCATCCCCGGGGGGGCGGTGGAGGCGGGGGTCCGAAGAACAGGAACCCCGAGGTACCGGACTCCGGGGCGGGAGGGGTCCGGGGTTGGGACGGGGGAGGGGAGTCTTTCTTCCGCTGGGCCGCGACGGCCGCCGCGGAGGAATCGGACTCGGCGGAGCGCTCGTAGGCGCTGCCGCTCATCCCGGCGCAGGACGCGAGCAGGGCCGCCGCCAAGACCGCCGCGAAAATCCGGGCGCCGGCGGGGCGCCCCGGCCGGCGTGCCCGCTTCGGCTTGATAGTCGGGGAGGGGGAACTTTTCATAGGCGGCCTCCGGATTCCAGTATAGCGCGGCCGGGGGCGTGAAAGAAAACCGCCCCGGGATCCGGGGCGGTTCGAAGGCTTCGGGCTTCCGCCGTGCCGCGGGATCCCCTAGGAGTGGTGCGAGCAGTCGTGTCCTTCGTGGTCGTGGGAGCAGACCTCCCCGGAGTCGGAGAGCTTCCCGGCGGCCCAGGCCTCCGCGACGGGGCGCACAGGACCTGTGACCCCCCGCACGGGGGTGATCCCGAAGGATGCCATCACCCGCACGGCGCCTTCGCCCATGCCGCCGGCCAGCATCACCCGGACCCCGGCCTTGGCTAAGGTCGAGGCGGCGGCGCTCTTGCAGCCCGCACCCTCGGGAGCGGGGAAGTACTCCTCCTTGACCACGGTCCCGTCCTTGACGTCGAAGAGGGTGAAGCCCCGGCAGGACCCGAAATGGGGGTCCACCATCCCGTCCCGGGTGGGGACGGCGATCCTGTACTCGTTCATGTCCGTCTCGGCCATCTGTACGATTCCTCCGTCTATTTCCAGCGCCTTTCCGTTCACCAGGGCGTCCGCGATCTTGCGGCGCGCGGTTTCTACGATGCGCCCGAATGTCTGCCGGGATACGCCCATACGGGCCGCCGCGGCTTCCTGGTAGAGCCCCTCAAGGTCCGCCAGGCGGACCGACTCGAGCTCGTCCAGGGTCAGGATCACGGTCTCGAGTTCCCGCAGGGGTATCCCCGCGGGCTTGAAGGCCCGGGACCGGGGCCAGCCCCGGACGCGGCGCTCCGAGACGGGGCGGGGCATGCTACCGTACCTCCGCCCGGGCCAGGGTTCCTGCGACGCCCTCGGCCAGGTCCGAAGCGGTCCTGCGGACCTCTTCGGACAGGCCGTCCCAGAGGAGGTGGCGCTTTTGGGCCAGGTCGGCCCGCCAGGGCATCCGGGCCAGGACGGGTATGCCCAGGTCCGGGTCGTCGGTACCTCCGCCGGTGAACAGGGGTATCTCCTTCCCGCAGTGCGGGCAGACCATGGATACCATGTTCAACACCAGGCCGAGGGTCCGGGTGTCCGTCTGACCGGCCATGTGGACGGCCTTGGCCACGATCATGGACACGAAGTCCTGGGGCGTGGCCGCGAACAGAAGGCCGTCGAAGGGGAGGCTCTGGAGGGCCGTCAGCATGACATCGCTGGTGCCCGGGGGCAGGTCCACGATCAGCCAGTCCAGGTCTCCCCAGGCCGTGTCGGTCCAGAACTGCTTGACCGCCTGGGACAAAAGGGGGCCGCGCCAGATGACCGGCCGGGTCTCCTCCTCGATCAGGAAGTTGATGGACATCACCTCGATCCCGTCGTCGGACTTGATCGGCACGAGTTTGCCGTCGTCCGCCTCGGCGCGGAAGGAATCCACCCCCAGAAGGCGGGGCACGCTGGGGCCCGTGATGTCCGCGTCCAGGATCCCCACCCGGGAACCCTTGGCCGCCAGGGCCTGGGCCAGGAGGACGGCGATGGTGGACTTGCCCACGCCCCCCTTGCCGCTGGCAACCCCGACGACCCGGGCTATACGGGGATTCGCGTTTCCCGCGCCTTTCTCCTCGTTCATGGCATATCCTCTTTAATGGGCTTATGCCAAATAATAGCCCCTTCGGGCTTTTCCGTCTAGGGTGTTTCGAGGTTGGAAGCCCACGGGGCCCCGGGGCGGGCCGGCGCTTCGAGACTCTCGGTTCCCGTTACAGCGCCGCCCGGAGGATGCCCTCGGTCTCCGGAGCCGAGAGTGCGACGGGATTCGCCTTCATGGAGCTGGAAGTCCCCGCGTCCGCCGCGATTCCGGGCAGGTCGGCCTCCCGGACGCCCCAGACGGAAAGCCCGGGGATGCCCAGGTCTGCGGCCAGGTCCGCCAGGGCGGCCGGGAGGTCTTCCGGCCCGGCCGCGGCGTTCCCGGTCACCAGGCGGGCGGCCCGGGCGTAGCGGTCCAGGGCGGGGCCTCCGGAGTCGCGGTTCCGGAGGGCCCGGATGTTGACCGCCGCGGCCGGCGCCAGGAGGGCCGCGCAGGCGGCCCCGTGGGGCACCGGGAAGCGTCCGCCCAGGGGGGCCGCCAAGCCGTGCATGGCCCCGAGACCCGCGTTCCCCAGGGCCAGGCCGCTGAACAGGGAGACCCGGGATAGGATCGAGCGCGCGGCCAGGTCGCCGCCGTCCCGGAAGGCCCGGCGCAAGGCCGGCGCCGTTTCCGCCAGGGCGGCCGCACAGAGGGCGTCGGTCGCGGGGTTCGCCTTGAGGCAGACGAAGGGCTCGAGGACCTGGGTCAGGGCGTCCAGCCCGGTGAAGGCCGTGACTTCGGATGGGAGCCCCAGGCAGAGCCCGGGATCCACCAGGGCCAGCCGCGGATACATGTGCGGTGACCGGAGGGATACCTTCACGCCCCGGGAGGGTTCCGCGAAGACGGCGTTCTTGGTCGCCTCGCTTCCGGTGCCCGCGGTGGTGGGCACGGCGATCACGGGGACCGAGGGGGCCGTGAAGGGCCGGCCTGCGCCGATCACCTCCGCGTAGTCCAGGGGGTCCCCGGGATTCGAAAGCAGGATGCCCAGACCCTTGGCCAGGTCCAGGGCGCTGCCCCCTCCGAAGCCGACCACGACGAGCCCGGGAGGCGGAGCCGCCGGATCGCTTGCATCGTGCGCGCCCTCGGCGGGCGGACCGGCGTACTTCCGGGCCTCCGCCAGGGCGGATCGCAGGACGGTGAAGGTGGGTTCCCCGGGGGCGGGGAATACCGCGACCTCAAGACCGGCGGCCTGCAGGGAATCCAGGGCCGCGGCGGCCCGGCCGGGATCCCGGCCGGTCACCACGAAGGCCCGGGTCCCCAGGGCGGCGGCCCGCTTGCCGAGCTCCCGTACGGCGCCCTCCCCGAAGAGGATCTCCCCGGGTCCTCCGAATCCCCAGGTCACCGGAGGTCCCGCTCCGGGACGTAGGCGCCTTCGTAGAACTCCCGGGTCCGTTCCCCGGCCATGAGGGGTTCGGCGATCTCCTTCCACCGGAGGTAGTGGGCGGTCTCCTTGTGCCGGGCGGGGGCTTCCTCGTCCCGGTAGGCCTCCACAAGGACGAAGCGGGAAGGGTCCCCCGCGTCCCGGAGCACGTCGAACCGGGCCACCCCGGGCTCACGGTTGGAAGCCCGGGCGTTCTCCAGGGTGGCCGCCAGGAAGGCCTCCTCGGCGCCCGGCTTGACCTGTATTCGGACCAGCACGACCTTCATGGTTCCTCCCTCCGGCCCCGCGTCATAGGGCCGGCTTCCCGGTTTTTTCCCGGATGAAGGATTCGAGGACGCTTCGGTATCCCGGATCCTCCCAGGCGAAGCGCAGCAGGGCGTCCAGGAAACCCGCGGGATCCCCGGTGTCCAGGCGGGTGCCCGTGACCGGGGCCCAGGCGACCTTTCCCGCGGCGATGAGTCTGTCCAGGGCGTAGGCGTGGTAGTATTCCCCTCCCGTATGCCTGGCCCAGCCCTCCGCAAGGATCTCGAAGAATTCCGGAGTGTACAGGTACCGGCCCAGGGAGATCTCCCGGCTGGGCTCGGTCCCCGGGGCGGGCTTTTCCACGAAGCCCCGGACATGGACGCCGTCCGGGGCGGGGTCGATGACCCCGTAGCGGGACACGTCCCCGGGCTCGTGGAGTCCCGAGAGCACGGAGCACCCCGTGCGCTCGTACACGTCCATGAGCTGGCGGGCCAGGGGGGGCGAGCCGAAATGGAGGTCGTCGGGATAGGCCACCACGCAAGGATCCCCGCCCAGCCAGGGTGCTGCCTGGAGCAGGGCGTGGCCCGTGCCCCGCATCTCGGGCTGGCGGACGAAGGATACGTTGACCGCGGGCGGGGCGATCCGCTCGAGCTTGCCCGCCGCGCCTTCGGCCTTGAACACGGATTCCAGCTCCGGATCCCGGTCGAAGAAGTCCTCCAGGGCCTTCTTGCGCCGGCTGGTCAGAATCAGGATGTCCCGGATCCCCGAGGCCGCGAACTCCTCCACCACGAAGGCGATGCTGGGCTTCGTGAGGAGGGGAAGCATCTCCTTGGGGACCGTCTTGGTGACCGGCAGGAAGCGGGTACCGTAGCCCGCCGCGACGATGACGCCTTTCATGCCGGGAATGGTAGCCGAGGGTGCGGCCGCTGTCCAGGAGTCGGGGGTGCTTCGGTAGCCGGGCTCGCTTGATTGGGTACTGACAATTGGATAGGATGGCCGTGGAGGATACGATGCCCATCGCCCGCAAATCCCTTCCCGCCCTGATGTTCCTGGTTTCCGCGCTGTCCCTCTCCGCGATGGGCACGGCCGAGGAGCTTCGCTTCCCGGTCCGACAATCGGCAGACGGGGAACTGACGGTGATCTCAACGGCCGGGCATAAAGTGGAACGCATGAGTCTGCCCGCATTTTCACCGGACGGATACAGATTTTCCTGGCAGGGTAGTTTCTATGAGCTGGCGACCTACCCGAGTGGCCGCTTCGCGGTGCTATCCTTGGACAAATACCTCAAAGGCCGGACCCTGGGGCACACCGTCTTCCTTAAGGGGCGATCCGACCCCGAGAAGCCCATCCCCGAATGGGTGACGGACGAGCGCCTTCTGCTCACCGGTCTCCCTCAGTATTCCGGTTTCCTGGCGCTACGGTACTCGAGGGCCAGCATGGCTTCGACGAAGAAGTTGACAGTTGAACGGGTACTTCGGGATACCATACTGCCCTTTGTTGTTTCGACTCTGGAGAATCCGTCGGATTCGGATCGTGCGACCGCGGCGATCCTGGCGGATGATCTCGCCCGCAGTCTCTCTTCCGGGTCACGCCTTTCTACCTACTGGATCGAGATCCTCCGGCGAGCCCCGAACGCGGCTCCAAAGGATACGGACTTCGTCTCCACGAGGAAGATCTACGCCCTCGTCGAGGTTCCCATCGAGGGTTGCCTGGAGGCTATAGCCGAGCTGCAGCGTTCCGCTGGAGCCGGCGACGCTCCAGAGTATGCGAGCCCTTCCGGAGTCGGGATGCTCGAGGCTTTGTCCGCATTCCTGCGGAAGGAAACCGGAATCGGTTCGACTCCCTAGGTTTCATTCTGGACCCGTTCCCGTCTCGCCATGTACCTCGTTTGACATTCGGCGAGGATGCGAAATACTTAATTCGATATGACCCCCGACGCCGGCCCTTTGAAGACCCTGCTCCTCGTCGAGGACGAGGCCCTCATAGCTCTGGCGGAGCGGAGGACCCTGGAGAGGTACGGTTTCCGGGTCCGGACCGCAGCGGACGGGGAAGGGGCGGTCGCGGCCGCCTCCGAGCAGGACGTCGACCTGGTCCTCATGGACATCAACCTGGGAGCGGGCATCGACGGCACGGAAGCAGCGAAGCGGATCCTGGCGGCCCGGGACCTTCCCCTGATCTTCCTTTCCTCGCACACCGAACGGGAGGTGGTGGAACGGACCGAGGGGATCACCTCCTACGGCTACGTGGTCAAGAACTCGGACGAGAACGTCCTTGTGGCGTCCATCAAGATGGCCTTCCGGCTCTTCGAGGCGAAGGTGCAGGCCCGGGCCAAGGAGGAGCGCATCACCCTGCTGGGCCGGCTCCTGGACGCCGCCCCGGACTCCATCACGATCCACGACGAATCCGGCGCCTTCCTCTATGCCAACCGCAGGACCTTCGCCCTTCACGGATACTCCGAGGACGAGTTCATGGCCCTCAACCTCCACGACCTGGACGTGCCGGAGAGCGAGGTGCTCATCGAGGAACGTATCCGGAAAATCCGGGACGCCGGGGAAGCCACGTTCGAAGTGACCCACCGGCGGAAAGACGGCACGCTCCTCCCCCTGGAGGTGACGGTCCAGACGGCGGACTGGGGCGGACGCTTCGCGATGCTCAGTATAGCCCGGGACAGGACGGAACGGGTGCGGGCGGACCGCGAGATCCGTCGGAGCGAGGCCCGACTGGCCAGCCTCCTGAGGATCAACCAGTACCCCGCCCGGGACATCCAGGACCTCCTGGACTACGCACTGGACGAGGCCATCCTCCTGACCGAAAGCCGGATCGGGTACATCTACCTGTACGACGAGGATCGGAAGCTGTTCACCCTGAACACCTGGTCCAAGGAGGTTCTGCATCAATGCACGGTCCTGGAAAAGCAGACCGTGTACGAACTCGACAAGACCGGAATCTGGGGGGAGGCCGTCCGGCAGAGGAAGCCGATCTTGGTCAACGAGTATGCCGCGCCGAGCCCCCTCAAGAAGGGTCTTCCCGAGGGGCATGCCCCGCTGCGCCGCTTCCTGACCGTGCCCGTCTTCGATGAAGGCAGGATCATCGCCGTGGCGGGGGTGGCCAACAAGGAGGCGGAGTACGACGAGTCGGATGTCCGCCAGCTGACCCTTATGATGGACGCCGTCTGGAAGACCGTCCGGCGGCGCCGGGCCGAGGACGCCCTGGAGCGGCAGCTACGGGAAAAGGAGACCCTGCTCCGGGAGGTCCACCACCGGATCAAGAACAACCTCGCCTCCATCGGGGGAGTCCTCCGGCTCCAGCTTGATTCCGTACCCGACGACGCTTCCCGCACCGCCATCCTGGACGCCGCGGCCCGGGTGGAGAGCATGCGGGTGGTCTACGACAAGCTCCTGGTCAGCGGGGACTACCGGGAGGTCTCCGTCCGGGAGTATCTGGAAGGATTGCTGGCCGCCATCCTGGACCTCTTCCCGGATACCGGGAGGATCCGGATCGAACCGGACATACAGGAATTCGAACTCGGGACCCGGACCGTCTTCCCCCTGGGGACCATCGTCAACGAGTTGATCACGAATTCCATGAAACACGCCTTCCCGGGGCGCGATCGGGGTAGCCTGGGGATCCGGGTGGCCCGGGAGGGGAACGAGATCGTCCTGGAAGTGAAGGACGACGGCCGAGGCCTTCCCGAAGGGTTCGATCCGGAATCCTCGACGGGCTTCGGCCTCCAGCTGGTCCGGATGCTGGCCGAGCAGCTCAACGGCAGTTTCTCGATCCGGGGCGGCGAGGGGACGACCGGCGTCGTCCGGTTCAAGGCTTGATCGGGCCGGCCCGGGAAGCGGCCTCCCGGGCTACCTCCAGGATACGGAGAACTCCATCGGTTTTTCCAGGACCAGGATGTCCATCAGGTGCAGGACCGCGGTGAAGGTGCGGTCCGAGACCGCGCCTCCCGCGTGGCGGAGCACGGGGTCGGGGGCCCGGACCTGGATACGGATCTCCGCGGAATCCAGTTCCCCCAGGGCCGCCGTGCCCAGGAGGGCCTGGAGCATCTCCCGGTACTCGGAGGCCGACACGGGATAGGGATCCAGGGCCGGAGGCGAGAGGGCCTCCAACACGTAGGGATCCAGCCCGGGGAAGAGCAGGGGCAGGGATCGGGCGTTGTCCCGGGAAAGCCGGAAGGACAGGGCGGTGACGCCGTCCTTCGATCCCACCCGCAGAATGCCCGACTCCGCCAGTTCGGGGTCCGCGGCCAGTTCCGCCAGGCTCCGGAAGGAGAAGCTGCCCCGGAAACGGTTCGGGGTGGGGGTTTCCACGGATACCGCGGCCAGCCCGCGTCGGGCGGTCTCTCGGCGGACCGCGGCGGTGTCGAAGAGGGGCGCCGTCGGAGCGGAACCCGGGGTCCCGGCGGCCGCGTAGGACCGCAGGCGGGCCGCCGCAGCGTCGGGGATCCGGGCGTCCACGGCCAGGGTCCCCGACCCGTCGGGGTTCACGGCCAGGGAGAGGCCCGCCGCGCAGGAGGACAGGGCCGCGAGAAGGATCGCGGCCGCCGGCAGGGCGGGCAGGTATCGCATCGGTCGCCGGGATCTGGACATGGGGCCTCTCGAAGGATCGAATTAGCCGCCGGCGCGGGGCCGGACGGCGGGGGCGGGCGGGTGCTATGTCCCTTCCGGCCCGTCCCCTGACGTACTACAATGATACTACGGCGGCTTGGTTACATCCGGCCCGGAGGGGCGGGGAGGTCCTATGTCGGAGAGATTCTGGAGGATCCTGGGTTCCGCCTGGTTCCTGGCGGCCGCGGCGGCCCTGTTCGCGGCCTTTGTGCCCCTGGTGCTGGTACCCTACGCCCGGAAGGCGGCGGGCTACACCCCCGCGGGCGGAGGTTTCGACACGAGCTTCTTTTACGGTCCCCGGCAGGCCCTGGACAAGGCGGCGGCCTTCGACGCGCCGGGGCGCTTTTCCTACATCTCGGACCGCTGGACCATGGACCTGGCTTGGCCCCTGGTCTACGGGGCACTCTTCGCCTCGGCCGCGGCCTTCGCCCTGCGGCGCGCGGATTCGAGCCCCGGCGCCTTCGCCCTGGCCCTGCGGGCCCTGGTCCTGGCGGGTCCCCTCCTGGATTACGGGGAGAACATCGCGGCCACCGTTCTGGTAGCCTCCGTGCCGGCCCGCCCCCTCGGCTGGGCCCTGGCGGCCTCGGCCCTGACCCCGGCCAAGTGGATCGCGATAGCCGCGGCGGGGGCGGGCATCCTGGGGCTGTACCTGGCCTTGGCGGTCCGGACCCTGAGCGGCCGCCGCCCCTAGTGTCCCGAGGCTTGTGAAGCAGCGGCGGGATTCGACCGCAACCGTTCCGCGGTCGGGACCGTCTAACTCTCAGCGCCCAAGCGCCCGGAACCCTTCCGGTATCCCTAATTCGGAGCGAAAACCATGGATTCGACGACCCCCTGGGCATTCCTGGATGAATACCGCGGCAAGATGTTCGACGGCGAATGGCCGACCCTTCCGGAGATGTTCCGGATCACCGCCCGGCGCTATCCGGACCGGCCCTGCTTCACGGTCTACTCCCCGGACCGGGTCGCCCTGACCTACGCCGAGGCCCTGGCCCGGATCGAGCGGTGCGCGGCCTTCCTGGCCGGCGCCGGCATTCGCAAGGGGGACAAGGCCGCGGTCACGGGCAAGAACGCCCCGGAATGGGCGGTCGCCTACCTGGGGATCCTCTTCGCCGGGGCCACGGCGGTGCCCATCGATTACCAGCTTCGCAACGAGGAGATCGAGAACATCCTCCGGGCCTCGGATTCAAGGTTCCTGTTCGTGGACGAGGAGAAGTACGACTCCTTCGACCCCAAGCGGCTGGACCTGAAGGGGCGGTACTCCCTGGCTCCGGGCAAGCCGGGCTACGTCTACGACCTGGCGCCCGCCCCCGGGGGCGTTCCGAAGGAGCCGGCCCGGGAAGGGGACCTGGCGGCCATCCTCTTCACCAGCGGCACCACGGGGGTCCCGAAGGGGGTCATGCTGACCCACGCCAACTTCGTGGCGGACTGCTACCTGGCCCAGGCCAACCTGCATATCTTCCCAACCGACACCTTCTACGCCCTCCTGCCCATCCACCACTCCTACACGATGCTGGCGGTCTTCATCGAGGCCCTGTCCGTGGGGGCCGAGATCGTCTTCGGACAGCGGATGGTGACCAGCCAGATCCTCAAGGACCTCAAGGAGGCCAAGGTCACGATGTTCCTGGGGGTGCCCCTCCTCTTCAACAAGGTCCTGGCGGGGATCTTGAAGGGCATCCGGGCCAAGGGCCCCGTCGTCTACGGGATCATCCGTTTCCTGATGGCCCTTTCCGGAATGATCAAGAAGGTCTTCAAGGTGAACCCGGGAAAGAAGCTCTTCGGTTCAGTCCTGGACAAGGCCTCTCTGCGGACCATCCGCATCTGCATCTCCGGGGGAGGTCCCCTGGCGCCCAGCGTCTTCCGGCAGTACAACCAGTTGGGCATCGACTTCGTCCAGGGCTACGGCCTCACGGAGACCAGCCCCATCCTGACCCTCAACCCCACGGACGCCTACGTGGAAACCAGCGTGGGCCGGGTCATCCCCCGGGCCGAGCTCCGTATCCTGGACCCCGACCCTGACGGTCGGGGCGAGATCGTCGTGAAGGGGCCCATGGTCATGCAGGGTTACTACAAAAATCCCGAGGCCACCGCGGAGGTCTTCACCCCGGACGGCTGGTTCCGCACCGGGGACGTGGGCTACCTGGATTCCGGGAACTACCTCTATCTGACGGGGCGCGCCAAGAACCTGATCGTCACCGAGGGGGGCAAGAACGTGTATCCCGAGGAGATCGAGAACCGGTTCCAGCTCTATACCGAGGTGGAGCAGGTCCTGATCCGGGGCTACGTCCAGGACAGGAAGGCCAAGATCGAGGGGATCGAGGCCCTCATCTACCCGAGCAAGGAATACTTCGAGGGCCCCGGCGCCCGGGACGGAATCGACTCGGGGGACGTGGAGGCGCGGATCCGGAGGGTGGTGGACGAGGTTAACTCGAAGATGCTGCCCTACCAGAGGATCTCCAAGGTCACCCTGCTGGAGGAGCCCCTGGAGATGACCACCACGAAGAAGGTCAAGCGGTACTCGGTCGCCTAGGGGGCCGCTACTTCCTTCCGTACACGGCGCTGGGCTGGGTCTTGCCCCGGAGCAGGACCTCCCCGGCCATCTGAAGGTGCTGCTGGGTCTCGATGCCCACCTGCTTGTAGACCGCCTGGCTGACCAGGACGTCCTGCTTGAACTCCCGGCACAGGGAGTCCAGGCGGGCGGCTATGCTGACCGCCTCCCCGAACACGGACAGGGCCGGGCAGGTCCCGTTGTTCAGCTGCCCGACCATGATCCTGCCCCAGTGGACGCCGATTCCGACGTGCTTGATGACGGGCAGTCCCGCGGCGGCCAGGTCCTCCTGCAGGTGGGGCAGTTCCTGGAGGAGCTCGAAGGCGCAGGCCACGGCCCGCTCGGCCCCGTCTTTCTCCCCCAGGAGCCCGAAGACCGCCACCGCGGTATCCCCCACGAACTGGTCCAGGTATCCACCGTGACGGGTGACGGTCACGTTCCACAGGGCGTAGTACCGGTTGAGCACCTCCACGGCCTCCCGGGCGGAGACCTTGCCGGTCAGGGCGGAGAAGTTCCAGATGTCCCCGTAGATGACCGCGGCGTCCTTGCCCTCCGCCTCGGCGCGCCCCGGTTCGTCCTTCAGGTCCTGGGTCGGTACCGGCACGGAGCCGACGATCCGCTCCAGCCGGGCCCGCAGGGACAGCTCCTTCACCTTGTTCCCCAGCTGGAGGATCCCGAAGACGAAGGCCCCGAAGGCGAAGAAGGTGTGCTGGGGCGACTTGATGAAGGTCACGAAGGCGGGCAGGAAACTCGAGATGGAAAGGCCCCAGATATAGCCCTCGTAGGGGATGTCCCCGGCGTTGAAGCGCATGGCCAGGGAGATACGGAGGTCCAGGTAGAAGTAGAAAAAGATGAAGGTGAGGACCGTGCCGAAGGAGAGGAAGGCCTCCAGGACCCGCTTGGGCCAGGACCTCCGGGCCGCCCCGCTCCAGGCCTGGAGGAGCCCCACGTAGAAGGAGACCGCCCACAGGAAGAAGCTGGCCATGTCCACGGGGAAGGTCCAGCCCGTGATGGTCTGGAGCAGGGAGTAGCCCGCGGGGGTTATGAAGGAGAACAGGAAGCGGGGCAGGGGCTTGTGGCCCCAGAAGGCCAGGAGGGTGATCTGCAGCAGGAGGAACCCGTTCAGGACGACCAGGGCCACGGGCTGGAGGGCGATGATGGAGGGGGTCGAGAAGAGCATCAGGATGAAGAAGACGGTGAACTGGCTGGAGTAGAGGAAAAACTCTTCCGCGAAGCGCTTGGGAAGAAACCGCATGCAACCCTCGACGTCTGGATTTGGACCCGCGGTTCGCCGGAGCGTCCGAAGGGCCATGATAAAGGATTCCCCGGGAAAAGGAAACCCTGCCGGGCGCGCGATGGCGGGCCGGGCTCGGAGAGGCCTGGAATGCGGGAGACGGATGCGACCCGGGAGGGATCCGCCCCGGAGGCCGGAAATCGCGGGCATAATTCTATATATAGAAACGACGGGACTGTATTGACCAAGTTTTCAATCGGAGTAGAATCTAGGGTATCGCCACATCGAGGCGAAGGAGGCATTATGAATCGTTTCCTGAAGACCGCCGCGATCCTGCTCGCGGTCGCCCTGATCTTCGCGGGCTGCCAGAAGAAGCCCGCCGAGCCCGCAGGTCCCGCCAAGGCCGCGTTCCATATCGGCGTGGTGACCGGTACGGTCTCCCAGTCCGAGGACGACCTGCGCGGAGCGGAAGAGCTGATCAAGCGGTACGGCAAGGTCGCCGACGGCGGGATGATCCAGCACATCACGTATCCCGACAACTTCATGGACCAGCAGGAGACCACGATCTCCCAGATCGTCGCCCTGGCGGACGATCCCATGATGAAGGCCATCGTGATGAACCAGTCGGTGCCCGGCGCCGCGGAAGCCTTCAAGCGCGTCCGCGCCAAGCGGCCCGAGATCCTGCTCTTCGCCGGCGAGCCCCATGAGGACCCCCTCGTGATCGAGGCGGCCGCGGACCTGGCCATCAACAGCGACTTCATCTCCCGCGGCTACACCATCATCTGGGCCGCCAAGGAATTGGGCGCGAAGACCTTCGTGCACATCTCCTTCCCCCGGCACATGTCCTACGAGACCCTGGGCCTGCGCCGCCAGATCATGGAGCAGGCGTGTAAGGACCTGGGCCTGAAGTTCGCCTTCGAGACCGCCCCGGACCCGACCTCCGACGTCGGCCAGGCGGGCGCCCAGCAGTTCATCCTCGAGAAGACCCCCCAGTGGATCCAGAAGTACGGCAAGGAAACCGCCTTCTTCTGCACCAACGACGCCCACACCGAGCCCCTGCTCAAGCAGCTGCTCGCCTACGGCGGAATGTTCGTCGAGGCCGACCTGCCCTCCCCCCTGATGGGGTACCCGGGAGCCCTGGGCCTGGACCTGTCCGCCGAGGCCGGGAACTTCCCCGCCATCCTCAAGAAGGTCGAGCAGGCCGTCATCGACAAGGGCGGAGCCGGCCGCTTCGGCACTTGGGCCTTCAGCTACGGCTTCACGGTCACCGCGGGTCTGGGCGAGTTCGCCAAGAACGTGATCGAGGGCAAGACCACCAAGGATAGCCTCCAGGGTCTGTACGACGCCCTGGCGGTCTACACCCCCGGCGCCCAGTGGAACGGCGGCTACTACATCGACGCCAACACCGGGGTCCGTGCCAAGAACCACGTCCTGGTCTACATGGACACCTACGTCATGGGCAAGGGCTACCTGCCCACGACCAAGCAGAAGGTCGACGAGAAGTACTACAACATCAAGTTCAAGAAGTAACCCGAGCTTCCCCGGGGCCCCCGCGCGCGCACCGCGTGCGGGACACCCCGGGCGGCCGGTTCCCGGGGACGACCCGGGGGCCGGCCTTAGCGCGCGCCTTCCCCCCGGCGCCGCGCCGTTCCCGGCCGGTCCCCCCGGCCGATTCCGCACGGAAGGTGTCCCTATGTCGAATGAATCGCCCTTATGGGGTTTCGAGGGCATCACCAAGGACTTCTACGGGACCGCGGTCCTCAAAGACGTGTCCTTCACCCTGGGCAGGGGCAGGATCCTGGGCCTGGTCGGGGAGAACGGCGCGGGCAAGACCACCCTGATGAGCGTCCTGTTCGGGATGCCCGTCATCTCGGAGACCGGAGGGTTTTCCGGGACCGTGAAGCTGGACGGCCAGGCCGTCTCCTTCCGAACCCCCTTCGACGCCCTGGACGCGGGCATCGGGATGGTTCACCAGGAGTTCTCCCTGATACCCGGCTTCACGACCACGGAGAACATCGTCCTGAACCGGGAATCCGTAAAGCCCAATCCGGCCGTGGAGGTCTTCGGAGAACGGATGTCCGTCCTGGACCGTCCGAAGATGCGGGCCCGTGCGGAGTCCGCGATCGGCCGCCTGGGTGTCAAGCTGGACCCGGACATGCTCGTTTCCGAGATGCCCGTGGGACACAAGCAGTTCACGGAGATAGCCCGGGAGATCAACCGGGACAACGTCCGGCTCCTGGTGCTGGACGAGCCCACCGCGGTCCTGACGGAGAGCGAGGCGGAGGTCCTATTGGCCGCCCTCCGGAACCTGGCCGCCCAGGGCATCTCCATCATCTTCATATCCCACCGCCTCCACGAGGTCCTGTCCGTCTGCGACCGGATCGTGACCCTCCGGGACGGCCGGGTGGTCAAGGACACCGACGCGGCGGGGGTGACCGTAGCGGACGTGGCCTCCTGGATGGTGGGCCGGGACGTGGACGACGCCGGCCGCAAGGGTGCCGCCCGGGACCTTCCCGGCGCGGCCCTGGAGGTGGAGAACCTCTGGGTGGACATGCCCGGGGAGACCGTCCGGAACGTCTCCTTCTCCGTGCGGGAGGGGGAGATCTTCGGCATCGGGGGGCTCGCCGGCCAGGGAAAGCTGGGCATCCCGAACGGGATCATGGGCCTGTACCCCGCGGGTGGGACGGTCCGGCTTCACGGCCAGGCCGTGACCCTGGACGCCCCCCGGGCGGCCCTGGACGCGGGCATGGCCTTCGTCAGCGAGGACCGCCGGGGCGTGGGGCTCCTCCTGGACGAGAGCCTGGACTGGAACATCGCCTTCACGGCCATGCAGATCAAGGGCGAGTACCTGAAGACCTACCTGGGGGGCCTGGTGCGGCTCCGGGACGAGAAGGCGATGAAGGCCCTCACGGAGGAGTACGTCAAGCTCCTGGACATCAAGTGCACGGGTCCCAAGCAGAAGGCCAAGGAGCTGTCCGGGGGCAACCAGCAGAAGATCTGCCTGGCCAAGGCCTTCGCCCTCAGGCCCTCGGTCCTCTTCGTCTCCGAACCCACCCGGGGCATCGACGTGGGCGCCAAGGCCCTGGTGCTGGACAACCTGCGCCACTACAACCGCGACTTCGGCACCACTATCGTGATGGCCTCCAGCGAGCTCGAGGAGCTCCGGTCCATCTGCGACCGCGTGGCCATCGTGGACGAGGGCCGGATCGCGGGCATCCTGCCCCCCGGCGCCCCGCTCTCCGAGTTCGGGCTCTTGATGGCGGGTCAGAAGGTTTCCGAGGAGGTCCAGCCGTGAACAGACTTAAGCAGGCCGTCACCGATTTCGGCTGGCCCCGCATCATCATCTTCCTCTTCGTGGTGGCCCTGTTCATCGGGGCGCCCTTCGTCAAGGTCCGGGTGGATTCGTCCTTCACGGACGTCTTCAACCGCTTCGGGCAGAACGCGGTCCTGGTCCTGGCCCTGGTGCCCATGGTCCAGGCGGGCTGCGGGCTCAACTTCGGCCTGCCCGTCGGGATCATCGCGGGCCTCTTGGGCTCCACGTTGGCCATGGAATTCGGCCTTGTCGGTTGGGCGGGCTTCCTGGGGGCCATCGGCCTCTCCCTTCCCTTCGCGGTCGCCTTCGGCTTCGCCTACGGGCTGCTGCTGAACAAGGTCAAGGGCGAGGAGATGACCATCGCGATGTACGTGGGCTTCTCCATCGTCACCTTCTTCGCGATCCTGTGGCTCCTCCTGCCGTATTCCAGCCCGAACATGGTCTGGGGCTACGCGGGCAAGGGACTGCGGACCACCATCACCCTGGAGGGGTACTGGGGACTCATACTCAACGACTTCCTGGCCCTCCGGATCGGGGAGAACTTCCGGTTCCCCACGGGCATGATCCTCTTCGTGATCCTGCTGACGGTCCTGGTGGGGTTCTTCTTCCGCAGCAAGACCGGCACGGCCATGACCGCCGTGGGCTCCAACCCGGACTTCGCCCGGGCGGGCGGGGTGTCCGCGGACCGGATGCGCCTGACCAGCGTGATCCTGTCCACCGTGATCGGCGCGGTCGGCATCCTGGTCTACCAGCAGAGCTTCGGGTTCATCCAGATCTACAACGCCCCCCTGTTCATGGCCTTCCCGGCGGTGGCGGCCCTGCTGATCGGCGGGGCCTCGGTGAACAAGGCCAGCATGCTGAACGTCATCGTGGGCACCTTCCTCTTCCAGTCCATCCTGACCATGACCCCGTCGGTCATCAACAGCATCCTGCAGACGGACATGTCCGAGGTGATCCGCATCCTGATCTCGAACGGCATGATCCTGTACGCCCTGACCCGAAAGACGAAGGTGACGAAATGAGCAAGACGTTCGACCCGCGCAAGTTCCTGGCGGACAACCTGGTGGTCGTCATCTTCCTGGTGGTGACGGCCTTCGCGGTCCCCGTGTCCGGGCTCTCCGCGCAGTTCATCATCCAGGAGCTGTTCACCCGCATCGGCCGCAACGCGTTCCTGGTCTTCTCCCTCCTCCTGCCTATCATGGCGGGCATGGGCATCAACTTCGGAATGGTCCTGGGGGCCATGGCCGGGGAGATCGGCCTCATCATCGCCGTGGACTGGGGCATCCTGGGGGTGAACGGCTTGGCCTTCGCCTCCCTGGTGGGCATGCCCATCGCCGTCTTCCTGGGCTGGATCGCCGGGGAGGTCCTGAACCGCGCAAAGGGCCGGGAGATGGTCACCGGCTACATCCTGGGCTTCTTCATGGACGGGGTGTACCAGCTGGTCGTCCTTTACATGATGGGGTACATCATCCCCATCCGCTCCCCGGCCATCACCCTGTCCCGGGGCTACGGCATCCGGAACACCCTGGGCCTCGACTCGGTCCGCCAGTCCCTGGACAACCTCCTGGCGGTCCGGATCGGACCCTACGTCCTGCCCCTGGCCACCTACATGGTCATAGGGCTCCTGTGCGTCTTCATCATCTGGTTCCGCAGGACCAAGCTGGGCCAGGACATGCGTGCGATCGGGCAGGACCAGGGGGTTTCCCACTCCGCGGGGATCTCCGTGGAGCGGACCCGGATCATCGCCATCATGATCTCAACGGTCCTGGCCATGATCGGCCAGATCATCTTCCTCCAGAACATGGGAAACATGGCCACCTACAACGCCCACAAGCAGACCGGGTTCTTCGCGGCCGCGGCCCTCCTGGTGGGAGGCGCCTCGGTCTCCAAGGCCACCATCCCGAACGTCTTCATCGGTGTGGTGCTCCTGCACCTGATGTACATCGTGATGCCCCGGGCGGGCGCCCAGCTCTTCGGGGAAGCCCAGATCGGGGAGTTCTTCCGGGACGCACTGTCCTACGCGGCCATCGCGATGGCCCTGGTCATCTACGCCTGGCGGAAGCGGGCCAACGCGGAGCGGGCCCGGGCCGGGCTCCGGGGCGGGGAAGCCGCCGCGGGAGGCGTGAAATGAGCAAGCTCGATCCCAAGGCCGCCCGCAGGTGGGCCATCCGGGCCGTCCTTGCGGCCGTCTACCTGGCGCTGGCGGTCATCCTCTTCGTGACCGGGAAGGGACATACGATCCTGGTGGACAACAAGGCAGATCCCGCGGGAGCCTATCCCGCCCTGAAGGCCGCCGTGGTCTCCATCGGCCGTCAGAAGCCCATGGAGTTCTACCCCGGGGACCGGGACAAGTTCGTCGTGAAGGGTCAGCGGCACCGGATCAGGGTGAAGCCCCTCGCCCCGGGAGCCCAGGAGCGGGAGGTCGAGTTCCGGCTGCCCCTGGGCCAGGACATGACCCTGCTGTCTATCTCCAAGCTGATGGCCGGGGCGGAGCCCTGGATCGAGGTCTTCGTGGCTCCGACGGTACAGCAGATGGCCGCGGAGCGCGCGGCGGACGACCTGGCCAACCCCCTGGAGACTTTCGGGAACACCGGACCTTGAGGGCGGCCGCGCGGGAGGAGCCATGAAACGATGCCTTGCGGCCGCCCTGGCGGCCTTCGTGCTGGCCGGAGCGGGGTTTGCCCAGACCCCGCCCAAGGTGCTCTCGCCCTATGACATCGAGCGCTTCATCAAGGACATCCCCGGCCTGATGGCGGACCTGGAGGCCGCGGGATCGGACTTCGACGAGGAGGTGGCCCAGTCCCAGGACGATCCGGCCTCCTTCAGCCCGGCCTCCCTCAAGTCCCTCCTGGCCAAGGCCCGGACCTCCGCGGAGGTCCGGCGGACCCTGGAGAAGTACAACTGGGACGGCCGGTTCTGGGACGTCTACTACACGATCTACGTCGGGGTCTACGTCTCCATGATGGACCAGGCCCTGGTCCAGTACCCCAGCCCCGAGCTCAAGGCCCTGGTTGATCCCTTCCGGACCTCGATACACAAGGACGACCACGCCCTGGTCCTGCGGAACCTCCCGCGCCTGCTGGAGGTCTTCGAGGCCCTGGACGCGGAGGACTGAGCCGGCCGTTCCCAGGTGTTTCCGGAATCAACCACGGAGATCACGGAGGGCACGGAGAAATATAAAAGAATAGGCGACTGAGACAGGATAAAAGGATCCTGCAGGATTGACAGGATAGAGAGCACCATTGTTTCAGTTCTGGCATGAATAGATCTCATCCTGTTCATCATGGAAATCCTGTTATCCTGTCTCCTTTTTTTACTTCATCTCTCCTCCTTCTTCTCCGTGAACTCCGTGTCCTCCGTGGTGAGTTCCTGAAATTTTAAAACCGGGTATTTTTTAACCTCTGCCGCCCTGCCCTTGTCCGGCCCCCCGGGCTTCCTGTATCATCCTCCGGAACAGCTTGATCTTCCCCGGATCCAGGAGTGACCCATGGCCAAGTACCCGTACACCGAGATCGAGTCCAAGTGGCAGCGCTACTGGGACGAGCACAAGACCTTCAAGGCCGTCGAGGACCCGGGCATCCCCGCGGACAAGCGGGTCTACGTCCTGGACATGTTCCCCTATCCCTCCGGGGCGGGCCTCCACGTGGGGCATCCCGAGGGCTACACCGCCACGGACATCTACTGCCGCTTCCTGCGGATGAACGGGTACGCGGTCCTCCATCCCATGGGCTTCGACTCCTTCGGCCTGCCCGCGGAGAACTACGCCATCCAGACGGGCACCCACCCCGCGGCCACCACCTCGGCCAACATCGACCGGTTCCGGACCCAGATCAAGTCCCTGGGCTTCTCCTACGACTGGGACCGGGAGGTCTCCACCTGCGATCCCGATTACTACAAGTGGACCCAGTGGATCTTCCTCAAGCTCTTCGAGCGGGGCCTGGCCTACGAGGCCGAGGCTCCGATCAACTGGTGCCCCAAGTGCAAGACGGGCCTGGCCAACGAGGAGGTCAAGGACGGGCGCTGCGACCGCTGCGAGACCCCCGTGGTGCGCAAGAGCATCCGCCAGTGGATCCTCCGGATCACCGCCTACGCGGACCGGCTCCTGGCCGACCTGGACACCCTGGACTGGTCGGAGTCCATCAAGCTGATGCAGCGCAACTGGATCGGCCGGAGCGAGGGCGCCAACGTGGTCTTCAAGATGGCCGAGGGCGAGGGGGAGATAGAGGTCTATACGACCCGGCCGGACACCCTCTTCGGGGCCACCTACATGGTCCTGGCCCCGGAGCACGCCCTGGTGTCGAAGATCACCACCCCGGACCGGAAGGCCGCTGTGGAGGCCTACGTGGCCGAGGCGGCTCGGAAGAGCGACCTGGAGCGCACGGACCTGGCCAAGGACAAGACCGGCGAGTTCACGGGGGCCTACGCGGTCAACCCCGTCAACGGACGCAGGATCCCCGTGTGGATCTCGGACTACATCCTGGCCTCCTACGGGACCGGGGCCATCATGGCCGTGCCGGCCCACGACGAGCGGGACTGGGACTTCGCCAAGAAGTTCGGCCTGCCCATCGTGCAGGTGGTGGCGGCCCCGGGCAGCGAGGAGGCCCGGAGCGGGGAGGTCCGGCCCGAGGAGGGCCCCGCTGAACCGTCGGAGTGCACCTCCGCGGAGGGCGTCGCGATCAACTCCGGGAAATTCGACGGCCTGCCCACGGCCGAGGCCATCAAGGCCATCACCGAATGGCTGGCGGAGAAGGGGATCGGCCGCAAGGCGGTGAACTACAAGCTCCGGGACTGGATCTTCTCCCGCCAGCGCTACTGGGGCGAGCCCATCCCCGTGGTCCACTGCAAGGAATGCGGCATCGTGCCCCTGCCCGAGAGCGAGCTGCCCCTGCGCCTGCCGGACGTCAAGACCTACGCCCCCACGGGCACCGGGGAGTCCCCCCTGGCGAACATCCACGACTGGGTGAACACCACCTGCCCGAAGTGCGGCGGACCGGCCAAGCGGGAGACGAACACCATGCCCCAGTGGGCGGGCTCCTGCTGGTACTACCTGCGCTTCATCGACCCGAAGAACGACAAGGCCTTCGCGGCCAAGGACAAGATCGACTATTGGATGCCCGTGGACCTCTACGTGGGCGGGGCGGAGCACGCGGTGCTCCACCTCCTCTACTCCCGGTTCTGGCACAAGGTCCTCTACGACATCGGGGCGGTGAACACCATCGAGCCCTTCCAACGCCTGGTGAACCAGGGCATGATCCTGGGCGAGGACAACCAGAAGATGTCCAAGAGCCGGGGCAACGTGGTGAACCCCGACGACATCGTCCGGGACTTCGGCGCCGACGCCATGCGGGTCTACGAGATGTTCATGGGGCCCCTGGAGGTCTCCAAACCCTGGGCCACCGCGGGACTCGTGGGGGTCAGCCGCTTCCTGGAACGCCTGTGGGCCCTCTCGGAGAAACCCCTGACCGGGGCGGCTCCGTCCCCGGACCTCGCCAAGCTCCTGCACAAGACCATCAAGAAGGTGACGGACGACACCGCCACCCTGAACTTCAACACCGCCATCAGCGCCATGATGATCCTGTCCAACGAGCTGGCTCGGCTGGACGTCCTTCCCCGGGAAGTCTGGGAAGCCTTCGTCCGGCTCCTGGCGCCCTACGCCGCACATCTGGCGGAGGAGCTCTGGGAGAAGGCGGGCAAGGCCCCCAGCGTCGGGCTGGCCCCCTGGCCGTCCTATGACGAGACCTTGGTGCGGGACGACACGGCGGTCATCGTGGTCCAGGTGAACGGGAAGGTCCGGGACAAGTTCGAGGCTCCCGCGGGTACGGACAAGGCGGAGCTCGAGAGGCTCGCCCTGGGGCGGGAGAAGACCCGGGAGTGGATCGCGGGGAAACCGCTACGCAAAGTGATCATCGTCCCCGATAAACTAGTGAACATTGTGGTCGGGGAGGGCTGAGCCGCCCGTTCCCGAACTGCCGGAGGTGTCATGGCACGGCGTGCGCTGTCGAATATCGGGATCCTGGGGAAGTTGACGGTCCTGGGGGCCGTCTTCCTGCTCTCCCTGGGAGGGGTGGCCTACGTGTCCCTGAAGGCGTTCCGGTCCCTGACCGCCACGATGGACAACATCCTGGAAGTCCAGAACAAGAAGGTCCGTAGGTTCGAGGACCTGGAGAACCAGGCCTACGCGGTGCAGGTCAACCTGTACCGGGCGATCAACTACACCCTGTCCGGGGGGGACGCCCGGGAGGACGCCATCCGGGCGTTCAACACGGCCTTGGCGGGCTTCAAGACCTCCGTGGATACCTTCACGGAGGAGACCCTGGATACCCTCGAGTACGACGAGTCCGGAAACCCCAAGGGCCTAACGGGGGCGGATTTCGATTCCTACTTCAACACCGCCCGGGTCGTCCAGAGCTACCTCCGGGAGGACGCCCGCCGCGCCCTGGATGTCATGGTCCAGGTCGATTCGACCTTCGAGGAGCTCAAGGAGCGGATCTGGGTGGAGGGCTCCGCCGCGCGGACCGCGGCCTCCGAGGTCGAGTCCCGGGCGCGCAAGTCCGCGGCCGCGGCCAGCCTGACCGTGATCTCGGTGTCCGGCGCGGTCGTCCTGGCCTCCCTCCTCCTGATCCTGCTGACGGTCCGGTCCATAACCCTGCCCCTGCGGAAGCTGGAGGATACCCTGGCCCAGGCCGGCCGGGGGGATCTCCGGACCTGCTCGGACATGGACGGACGGGACGAGATGGGCCGCATGGGCCGGAGCGTGGACGCCCTGGTCTGCGGGATCCGGGACCTCGTGTCCACGGTCATGGAGAAGGTCCGGGACCTGGAGTCCACGGGCCAGAGCCTGGCGGCGAACATGGAGGAGACCGGGGCCGCGGTCCTCCAGATCAACGCGGGCATCGGGAACACCCGGGGCCAGCTGGACCAGCAGACCGAATCCGTCCAGGAGGTCTCCGCGGCGGTGGAGCAGCTGGCCCGGAGCGTCACCTCCCTGTCGGACCGGATCGAGACCCAGTCGGACGTGATCGGGCAATCCTCGGCGGCCACGGAGGAGATCATCGCTTCCGTGGAGTCCGTAGCCCGCGCCGCGGACTCGGCGGCCCGGGCCAGCGAGGAGCTGACGGCCGAGGGGGTCCAGGGCAAGGAGCGGATCGACGAGGCGGGCGATTCCGTGCGGGACATCGCCCGGCACTCGGAGAACCTCACGGAGGCGGTCCGCCTTATCTCCGAGATAGCCAGCCGCACGAACCTGCTGGCCATGAACGCCGCCATCGAGGCCGCCCACGCCGGGGACGCGGGCCGGGGCTTTGCGGTGGTGGCGGACGAGATCCGAAGGCTCGCGGAGCAGTCCACGGCCCAGGCCAAGGACATCGCGGGGGGGCTCGGGCAGGTGTCCCGGTCGATCGAGAAGGTCCAGGACGCGTCCCTGTCCGCGGTGGAGTCCTTCGGCACCGTGCTGGCCAAGGCGGACGCCCTGGCCGCGGAGATCCGGCGCATCAACGCCTCCATGGCCGAGCAGAGGGAGGGGGGCCGCCTGGTCCTGGAGGACTTGTCCCGGCTCAAGGACCTCACCCGGGAGATCTCCTACGGGGCGGAGGAGATGAAGTCCGGCAACCGGACCATCCTGGAACAGGTGGAGCGCCTGACCTCGGTGAACCAGCTCGTGATCCAGAACAACGCGGAGATCACGACGGGCACCAAGGAAATCAACGACGCCATCGCCGCGACCATGGACCTGGCCTCCCGGACCGCCTCCTCGATCGGGGAGGTCAAGGCGGCCCTGGATACCTTCGAAATCTAACGGGTTGTCGAAATGCCTCGAGCATTTCGACAACCCGTTTTGCAGTTTCTCGAGAAACTGCGGCATTAGTGTAGTGTCACACTGCTTTAACGGATCGCCCGGACCAGGTAGGGAAGCCAGGCGGCCGCGGCCGCCAGGACCAGGAAGACCGTCCCCGCCCCTCCCCGCCCGGTCCGCACGACGGCCGGACGGCCCGGCGTCTTCGAGAGTTCCTCGTCGTAGATTCCCAGCAGGATCTCGTCCAGGTCCCGGAGGAAGGTGGCGCGCCGGATCCGGATCCGGGTTTCCAGGATCCTCTCGTAGCAGCGCAGGGCGGAGCCGATCAGGGCCCCCGCGCGGCCCGGGATCCGCAGGTCCGATCGGATGGCGGCCTTGGAAACGTAGATCAGGGCCTCGAAGGTGACGGCCTTCTCCACGCCCTCCAGCAGGGCGGTCTCGGTCACCCGGATCGGCCCCCAGACCGCCAGCACCCGGCCGACCGGAACCAGAAGGTTAGCGCCCACGATACCCAGGATGACCAGGCCCGTGCCCAGGACGGGAACCTTCCGCCCCGTCGCCCAGGTGAACACCATGGCCCCCAGAAGGATCGCCGCCCGGGGACCCGGGCGGGGTTGGAAGAGGAGGGCGGCGACGACGACCAGTCCCGCAGCCGCCAGGGAATGGGGGTCGAAGATCTGCCGGGCTCGCTCCGCGCGGGCGAGCCTATCCACGGGCGTCCTCCCGGGCCCGGGCGTACCACCGGGAGGAGGCCGCGAACCGCTCGGCGAAGATCCCCAGGGCCAGGCCGGTGGCCAGGCCCATGGCCAGGAAGACCGGGGCGATGATCCGGGCCGCCCGGCCGAAGACGACCAGGGAGGCCAGGACCACCTGGACGGCGTTGGAGGAGACGGCGCCCAGGACGCTGATTCCCACCGCGGTCATCCGGGTCCGGAAGAGGGTCCGGGCTCCGAACATCACCAGGGCGGCGCAGAAGGTTCCCGCCAGGGAGAACAGGGCCACGTACGAGAAGAGGGAGCCCGTCACCAGGCTCATCCCCAGGACCTTGATCGCCGCCAGGGCCAGGTAGGGACCGACGGGCAGGAGGTCCACGGCCAGGAGGAGGGGCAGGTTGGCGATCCCCAGGCGCATGAAGGGCAGGGGCTTGGGGATCATGTACTCCACCGCGGAGAGGAAGAAGGAGAGGGCGGACAGGAAGGCCAGGAGGCGGGCCCGGGAATCACCAGGTGCCGGTATCGACGTCCGATCCGTCATCGGTCCCTCCTTCCACGCGGACGAAGACCTGGTTCGGCAGGCAGGCGACCCACTGGCCCGGGCGGTCGATGGATCCCGCGGCCACGCAGGTCTGGTTGGGGCAGGGGGAGCTCTCGATGGCGACCCGGCCGTCGTGGATGTGGACCGTCGAGATCCCCAGGGGGCCCTCGATCGGGACCTCCAGGTCCGTATCCAGGGGGTAGATCCACTCCTGTCCCTTCGCGTCGGCGATCACGACCCGGGGTTCTCCCGCGGCGTCGACGGCGCCTAGGGAGCTCAGGAAAACGAGGGACGCGGCCGCCAGTACGGCCGCCGCGTCCAGGAACGTGAGCCGGAGCTTCCCGGGCTTGGCCGCGGGCGGCTCCGTCGGAGCCTCCGGGCCGGATCCCCGGGTCCCGCCGTTCTCAGCCGCAGCACCCACAGCCGCAGCCGCCCTCGTCTTCGCAGTCGCAGTCGTCACCGCAACCCTCGTGGGAGTGCACGTGGCCGTGAGCCAGTTCCTCGGCGGTGGCCTCCCGGATCCCCACGACCTTGACGTCGAAGTGGAGGTCCTCCCCGGCCAGGGGGTGGTTGGCGTCCACGGTCACCTCGTCGCCCTTGACGGCCACCACGGTCACGACCCGGGGGCCGTCCTCGCCGTGGGCCTCGAACTGCATCCCCTCCTCGATCTTGGAGGGATCCGCGAAGTTGGACTTCTGGACCGTGAACACGAGGCTCTCGTCGTAGTCCCCGTAGGCTTCTCCGGGGTTGATGACGCAGGACAGCCTGTCGCCCTCCTTCTTGCCCTCCAACTGCTTCTCCAGGCCCGGGATCAGGTTGTCGTTGCCGTGGAGATAGACGAGGGGTTCCGAATCGTCGGAACTGTCGATCGTCTGGCCGTCGGAATCCTTCAGGGTATAATCGATCGTGATAACCTTGTCTTTTTCTACGACCATGGTAACCGCCTTTTCGTGGAAATATGGCAGACAGGCTCGCTTCGGGCCGGGCGTGATGGCGCAGGCAGTGTCGGAAGGTCCGATGCCGGGTAGGAGCGTCCGGAATGCCCGGGTACTGTATACTAACGGCGCGTAACCGGCAAGTGGCGGGAACGGAGGTCCGCGGGGCGGACCTCCGTTCCCGGCGACGAGCTGACGCTCGTCGAGGCTTCTCGGGGCCGGTCCGCGGGGCGGACCTCCGTTCCCGGCGACGAGCTGACGCTCGTCGAGGCTTCTCGGG
>Ga0116154_10000440_pt1 | contig 49492 bp, 33 predicted proteins | sample AD_UKC030_MetaG_FD_89898 | JGI IMG/M metagenome (GOLD analysis project Ga0116154, IMG submission 89898) | Active sludge microbial communities of municipal wastewater-treating anaerobic digesters from USA - AD_UKC030_MetaG | ecosystem: Engineered > Bioreactor > Anaerobic > Digestate | place: USA... | reverse complement strand
TGAGGTGGGCTGCATCCAAGTCAACCATAGGATCATGATAGCATACCCACAGTTTATTTCACCCACAAATCCTGCCATCCTTCAAGTCACCGCCTCCACCGCCCCAGGCTGATCCTCCACCACCACACTCTTGAATCGCTCCGCCCATAACGTCCCTTACCTCCCTCCACGCCGGTTATACCACCTTTTGGATTCGGATGTTTAATGGTTTTCGCCGCTTGAGGTTCCGAGGGTTTGTTGAGCGGGACTTAAGGCGGGATCGTTGAGGTCGAGGCGATAGAGCACCTGGTTGTAGTCGTAACGAGGCGTCGGCGCGGGTTTATTGGCAAATTGCATGGTATAGGTGCCTTCGAAGAGCAGGATGGGTGAGTTTTCCGGCGTAAACTCGGGGTGCAGACGCGGATTGTAAAAGGTGTAGTTTTCGTGGGAGAGGATTTTTACCGCGGGCCCCCACGGACCTGTTGGCGCATCCGCTTCGGCATACCAGAGTTCACCGAAGGTTGAAGGTTCTCCAAAAGCCTCCATGAACACCGTAATCCAACGTTTGCGCCAGGGATTCCACGCTATGGAACCGCTGTGGGGTTTGATGGTTTTGCCGTCCTTGGCTGAGGGGATGTGTTCCTGAGGTTTCAGACTTTCCCATGTGGATGGATCTTGCCACGCTTCGAATGTTGCCGGGCAGCGGAATGTGGGGAGAGGATTACCGAATAGAGCCCAGGTCTTGCCGACGGGATCTTTCCATAAGAGAGGATGACCGTCTGGATAAGGAGGAGGTTTGGGGGTGGAATCGGATCGTGTCCAAAAGATCCTGAGGAGTTCGAAGTGGGATGTTGCATCCTTCCAGACACATAGACCGGCCTGATAGGCATCCATGGGGGGCTTGATTTTCAGAAAGGAACCCACGAGATGCGAGGTGCCGGTTTTATCGGGCAGGCTGAGGTAACCACTCACCCATGTGGGCCCTTCGCCGGTCATTTGGGCGATGGCACGCGGTGTGCCTTTGTCATCGGTGATGTAGTCGAGTTTCAGTCGAAGGGGCGGCTCAAAAGTGGCCAGAGGCTTGATTGCGGTCGTGGCGCTGGTCCCATGAAAAATACCGAGTGGATAACGGGCCAGCGTGGTGTCGCCCCAGAGCCAGAACATGCGGTTGCGATGGACGGCATTTTGTATGCTGTCGCAGCCGAGGATGCCTGGCTCACGCCAATCCAAGGCCAAACCCAGTTTCTGGCTCTCGGCAAAAATTCCCCCGCCCGTGATACGTCCAAGCCGTCGTGCAATGATGGAACGGTTCAGCTCGATTTTCAGCGAACCGCCCGGCGTTGGTTTGAGACGCACGCCGCGCATTCCAAAGCCATCTTTGGGGACCTCATAACCGTGTCCGATGACGTCGAACCATGTTTCCTGATTCATTAACTCGGGCAAGTCGAAGGCGATCAATCCGGCATTATCTGTGATGAGCCTCGACTGATGGGTTGTTCGAAGTTCAACGAGAGGCACGGGCCAGCCGCCGCCTTTTTCAACGACTTCGATTCGGCAGGGTTGGCCTTTCAGGATTCCTGTCGATAGGAAGAGGAATCCACACCAGCAGATAAGATGAATCGGAAAGACACGTTCGAATCTCCGGAGGTCAGGCAAGGTGTTGCACGGTTTCATGAGCTTTCTACAACATACAAAAGACCAGAATTAACAACAAAAAACGAGGGGGAATCCTGTGTTCATTGCCTTCAGGTTTCGACCAGGGGCAGCGTAACGCGGAACGTGCTGCCGACTCCAACCTGACTGGAGACGGATATTTGGCCGCCATGGGCATCTATGATCGCCTTGCAGATGGCCAATCCCAAGCCCGCCCGGCCTTGGGAGCCGGATCGCGATGGATCCACTCGATAGAAGCGATGGAAGATGCGCAGCTGGTCTTCTTCCGGGATCCCCTGGCCATTGTCCGAGACCGTGAATATTGCGTTTTTGTTATCGGACGCGGTGGCAATTCGGGTGTAGCCACCGGGACGATTGAAGGAAATGGCGTTGGCCAGCAGGTTTGTCATGACCTGGGCGATGCGTTCGGCATCTCCGAGGCAATCGAGGGACGTCAAGTTGCAGCGGATTTCGACCTGTGAATCAGCGGCGAGGGGGCCGAGCAAATCGACGCACTCGCGCGCCACGCGTGCCAGATTGAATCGTTCTCGTTTGATCGTTTCCTGACCCGCGTCGAGGCGCGCCAGTTCGAGGAGGGACTCGGTCAGTTTGCGCATGCGTTGCGCCGCCCGCTCGCAGGCCCGCAAGGCCTCTTGGTATTCGGGGGCGGTGCGTTCCCTGGAGAGGGTGGTTTGGGTTTGGGAGAGGATGACCGAGACCGGGGTGCGGAGTTCGTGGGAGGCGTCTGAGGTGAAGCGGGCCTGATGAGCGAACGCGGCTTCGAGGCGGGCGAAAGTCGAGTTAAGCACAGCCGCCAGCCGCCCAAGTTCACTGTCGGTATTGGCTGCGTTAATGCGCAGGGAAAGATCACCCGCGGCGATCTTCAAGGCTGTGCGGCTGATGTCTTCGATGGGTTGGATGGCTCGCGAGGCAACCCACCATCCACCAGCGAGTCCAAACAGGAGGATAGCCCCTCCGGCGACAGTCAGCCAGAATACCAACCGTTTTCGAGCGGCCAACTCCGGCGCTATGGAGCGACCGATGAGAAGACAATCGCCCATGGGCAGAGACCGGTAGGCTTCTCGGAATTCCCCCCGGGTGCGAATCATCGGAGAAAGGCTGGGGTTCGAGCGGGGTTCCGGGGGGGGCTTGCGGAATCCCGGTTCCTCCCGGTGCGGCAGCTCGATCCGAGTTGTTCGGAGGGGCATGAGCATGGCGGTCGGGGCATTGGACGATTGGAGCAGCAGCGTGCCATCATTCTGCCAAAGGACGAGATAATAGGAGTTGGTTTGGCTGTATTCGGAGGCGGCGGTCTTCAGTAACGACTCTCGCAGGCGATTCCGCTGGAATGGAGGTTCACGCCGAGGGCCTTGATGGTCCCAGCGCCGAGAACCGGGTGGGGGACCGTCCGGAGGAAAACCCTCGGGCGGCGGCTCGCCTGGGGAGGGGAGATCGGGCGGGGGTTGTTCTCTGGGAAAGGGCATGGCCAGGAAATCGAGCCGCTGTTTCAACTCCTGGTCGATTCGCCGCGACTGGGTGTCCCAAGCGACCTGGTAGGCGGTGAGACCAAAGCCAATCAGGACCATAACCAGCAGCAATCCGTGCCAGGTTTGCACTCGCCATCGTATGGAATTAAAGATCATGACTGTAATTCAATGCAATAGCCGTGGCCCCGGCGGGTGCTGATAAAATCGTGTCCAAGCTTCTTTCGGATATTAGACACATGCACATCGAGGAGATTGGACAGGCTGCTATCGTCCTCGTCGAAAAGATGCTCGTAGAGCATGGTTCGGGTCACCACTTTTCCCCGATGCAAGGCCAGGTATTCCACCAGGGCATATTCGCGCGCTGTGAGGAGGATTTCCTGACCGTCTCGCGTGAGTTTGCGGGCGGCGGTGTCCAGGACCACGTCCCCGAGGGGGACGCGGGAACTGGCCTCACTCAGTGAACGCCGGATCAGTGCTCGAACCCGAGCCAGCAATTCATCGATGTCAAAAGGCTTGATGAGATAATCATCGGCTCCGGTGTCCAGACCGCGGACCCGATCCCGTATGGCGTCGCGCGCGGTCAGCATCAGGACGGGGGTTTTCTTGGTTTTGCGCAAACGCTGCAACAGTTGCCATCCGTCCAGGAGCGGCAGCATGATGTCGAGGATGATGGCGTCGTAATCATAATTTTCCGCTTTGAAGAGGCCTTCTTCGCCATTAGCCGCCCCATCCACCGCGTAACCATCCTCGCGCAGCGCCTGCATCAAGCTGTGAAGCAGATCGGGTTCATCTTCGACAACCAGTGTTCTCATGCGAATACGAGCAGCTTACCACTGATCATCTTAAGAAGCGATGAAGAGCCAATCGAGCCGGAAACCGCCGCGCGAGTTGGAGGGGAAGAAATGAAAAAGTCATGAGCTTCACGTTCGCTTAAGGTGGATGGAATTAAGGTAGCTGCCATGAAGAACGTTGTGTTGTGGGTGTGTTTCGCGGGAACCGTCCTGACTCCTTTGCGCGGTTTCAACGCGACGGAGGGGCAAGTCCATCTTCGCCAGGATCGCGCGAATGTCCTGCTCGAGGTGCAAGGAGACAAGGACGACGAATGGCGTTTTCAGTTTTCCTCCGATCTCGGGACCTGGACCAATCTGACGGCTCTCGGCACGGTTTTCTCTGGCAAAACCAATCCTCCCTCGGTTGTAGCTGGCAGCCTCGATGCTTCGCAGGGATTTTATCGGGCCGTCAAAACCACCGGGCTTTACGATATTGCTGTTTTGCGGACTGTATCTCTGACCTTCACACAGGCCAATTGGCAGACGCTCCTGGCCAATGGCCGAACGACGGGGTCGAATACGGTGGGTGACCTGATCTTGGACAACGGGGCGGCTGTTTCCGGCATTGGCGCCCGGTACCGGGGCAATACCTCGTACAGCGGGATGGGGCAGGGTGGCGCGCCCGCAAAAAAATCCATCAACCTGGAAGTGGACTTCACGGACACGGCCGCCGATGTGATGGGATACAATACGCTCAATCTGAACAACGCCTATGGGGACGAAACCCTGATGCGCGAACCCCTCTATTTTTACGTGATGCAGCATTATACCGTGTGTCCTCAGGGGAGCATGGTCAGGCTGTACATTAACGGGGATTATTGGGGGGTCTACTCATTTGCCCAGCAGGAGAACGGCGATCTCATCCGGCAATGGTGTCCGAGCTATGACGGGGATCTTTGGCGTGCCCCGAATATGGCGGGCATGCCGGGCGGGGGGCCGGGGGGCCGGCCTCCGGGAGGGGGAGGGACGACTACCGGCGGCGCCTCGGCGCTCAGCTATCTGGGCACCAACCTGGCCACCTATCAAGCGAACTACGAGCTGAAGACGGATCATTCCTCCAACGCCTGGCAATCGCTCATGCACGCCACAGATGTGCTGAACAACACGCCCACAAACCAATTGCGAGATAAGGTCGAAGACGTGCTGGCAGTCGATCGGTGGCTTTGGTTTCTCGCCATCGAGAACATTTTTGCCGACGACGACAGCTACTTCAACAAGGGGGCCGATTACGGTTTTTACCACGAACCGGAGAGCGGCCGGATCCATCCGGTCGAGCACGATGGCAATGAGTCTTTTATGTCCGGAGACGTTTCGTTGTCGCCGGTCCAGGGGGCGGGGGACACCGGACGGCCGGTCTTGTACCGACTGCTGCGCATTCCGGAGCTGCGACAACGCTATCTGGCTCACATGCGGACCGTGCTCGAGGAGTTTTACAATCCCGGTGTGATGAACGCGCTTATCGATCAGTTATCCGCGTTGAGTTACAGCGCCATCGCGGCGGACACCAAGAAGGGATTCACGATGACAGCTCATGCCAGCGATGTGACAGGGCTGAAGACCTTTATCGCCAATCGATACAAATACCTGACCAACCACGCTGAGCTTCGGCCCGTTCCCCCGAGGATCGCATCCGTGCTGGGCCCGGCTGCCGCGCCCACACCGCTGGAGGTTCCGGTCATCACCGCCCAGGTGTCGGGCGGGGCAGGCGCGGCTGTGGATTCCGTCTGGCTGTATTATCGCGCCAAGTCGTTTGGGCGCTTCAGCGTAGTCCAGATGTTGGATGACGGAGCGCACGGCGACGGATCGGCAGACGACGGAGTCTTTGGCGCTTCGACGGTTCCGTATCCAGCGGGCACGAAGGTGCGGTACTATGTGGAGGCGCGATCGGCGAACAGCGCCAAGGCGGCCTGCTTTTCCCCGGCGCGGGCCGAGGAGGACACCTGCAATTACCGGGTGGGGCTCGCCGCAGCCGCGACAACGCCCGTGGTGATTAATGAATTGATGGCCTCGAACCAAGGAACTCTTGCCGATCCCCAGGGCGAGTATGATGACTGGATCGAGTTGCTCAATATCACTGACCAGAAGGTTGATCTCTCGGGACGGTATCTGACGGATGATCCGAACAATCCGCGCAAGTGGTCGTTTCCCGAAGGCACCGTCCTGCCTGCGGGCGCATACCTGCTCGTTTGGGCTGATGAAGACGGATCCGACACGACGGGGCTTCATGCCAATTTCAAACTCTCGGCCGATGGAGAGCAGGTCCTGCTGATCGACACAGATGCCAACGGGAATCTCATCCTGGACTCGGTCTTCTTCGGGGCGCAGGAACGCGATTTATCCTACGGTCGTTCCCCTGAATCCTCGAATCCCTGGAAGATTCAGATCCCGACTCCGGAGAAGGCCAATGACACCCCTTAACGTCAGAGATGTGGCAAAAGGCAAATCTTATTGGCGACAAACGGCTGAATGCAGCCGAACGCAAGGCGGCCCGAGCCTGAAAGGCTTTGTCGAAAAACGCCGGGCCTTTCTCCTCAAGCCGGTTGAAATCACAAAAGCCACGCCTTGACCGAACGAGATACTCGATTGACCATGCCGGCATGAGTAGTCCGATGAAATGCCTCCTGAGGGCGGGCAGGGCAGGCGTCGTTTTTATGGGGTTGATGCAGGCTTGCGGGGCGGATGTATCGACTGGGGATTCGGCGGCCCCGCGGCCGCAGCATCCCCGGCTTGTTCTGGAACGGCATCTAACCCTGGCTCCGAAGCCGGGAAATCCTCGGAACAGCGAGGGAGATTTCGTCCAGCTTAAGGACGGTCGGTGGTTATTTATTTATACCCATTTCATGAGTGGAGCCGATGATCATTCCCGGGCGTTGCTTGCCGCTCGTGAATCTTCGGATGGTGGCAGGTCCTGGAGTGAAAACGACACGGTGGTGGTTTCGAACGAAGGCGGCTTCAATGTCATGTCCGTCTCTTTGCGACGCCTGAAATCGGGTCGCATCGCCCTTTTTTACCTGCGGAAGAATTCGCTGCAGGATTGCCGGCCCATTCTGCGGTTGTCGGATGACGAAGGAAAGACCTGGCGTCGCAGCCGAACTCTGCTTGACAAGGACACGAGCGGTTCCCGTGTCAACTTCATGGAACCGGGTCTGGTAGAGGTCTCCACCCGGCGGATACTGATGGTGATTCGCACGAAACTCGGTTGCCAATATCTCAGCGAGTCGGGGGATCAAGGAGAAAACTGGACGCCCCCCCAACCCAGCGCACTGCTGTCTCCCGAAGCCCCGGCCACCCTCATCCGGATTCCCTCCACCGGCGATTTGCTCGTCGTGTGGAACGATCATTGCGGGCAATCTGAGGACTATCGTCGTTCGCAGCCGCCGATCCGCACACCGCTGGCGGCCGCCATTTCGCGGGATGGCGGCAGGACGTGGGAAAATGAAAAACTCGTCGAGGACCGGGCTGGACACGGGTATTGCTATATCGCCGTCGCTTTTGCCGGTGAACGCGTGCTGCTCGCTTATTGCGCCCACCCATCCTCCTACGGACTGGAAACCACTCAAATCAGTTCCTTCAGAATCGAGGATTTGTATCGATGAAAGCCTGACGGTACCGATGCCCGTCCGATCCCGCGGGGACTCGCGGTCGGGGTCAGAAGCCCTGGGTGCCGCTTGGCCGCAAGGCTGATTACGGAACCAACGCCCAGGACCGAGATCCCGACAGGGACGGTCGATAAGCCCGCGTGGATACGCTGGCGAAGGCGGCCGTGGCGTCAAGTGGGTTTGAAGCCGTACTGGGGAAAACCCGTCGTACGGAATTTAACTCAGCAGACCGCCAGATGGACCACAAATGAATGGCCACAACACAAATGACTCAAAATAAAAGCATTTTTGCGCATTTTTGTGGCTAGGCACCTGTCTTCTATCCTGCGGACTCCTCTGTCGAGGGTGCAGAGGAAACGAAGTGGATGGCCTGGTGACCGTTTGCCACAACGCCCGAAAGGGCCGATACGCCGGAAGTCATTGGCTTAATCATGTTCGCGCCTCTGCTCTACTCGATGATTATTCGCGGTCAAGTTGTTTTTGAATTGCGGTTCAAGGCGCGCCATTCTGGCTTGCTTTACAGCTCAGGAATCCCGATAGAATGCCATCATGAAATCAACTTGCTCCCTTCTTGGTTTTTTTGTGACGGCATTTCTTTCGGGTTCTCTCGCCTCGACTCGTGGGGATATCAGCCATTACCAGGCTGCAGTGAAGAACGAGGCGGGACTGATCTCCTATTACACCTTCGACGCGGAGGATGCTGCCGACTTTCGCTCGGTGAATCCCGGCACGATCGTGGGAACGGTGAGTTTTGACGCGGGGCTCGGGCATGGGGCCAACAAGGCACTCGTCCTGAAAGGGACCGGGCATGTTAATCTCGGCGGAGTGGATTCGTTTGATTTCGTTGGTGTGAACGGAACGGTCGAGGCTTGGATTCGAGCCGATTGGAAGACCAGTCCCGGCTACAATCCCGCCATTTTTTCCGATCGAGACGGCGGGCCCGTGAATTGGAGTGTTCACATGAATGCGGACAAACGCACCGCGGGTTTATGGAATGGCTCATCCTATGAACCTCTGGCCCTTCCGGCCACAGGGACGAACTGGCACCACCTGGCGGTTGTTTTTGACACCAATCCCGAATCGGGCACCAGCCGGTTTACCCTTTATTGGGACGGATCCCCGGTGGGGCATACGACGCAGGCCTTGGGGCCTTCTCCCGAGTCGCCGACTCAGTTGGGTTCCGCCTCGGCCAGTGGACTGGAGCGTTGGATCGGCGCGTTGGACGAAGTGGCGTTTTACAGCGAGGCACTCAGCGCCGCCGCGATCCAGGCCCATTATACGGCCTTTCTGGTGGGCGATCCGCCGTCCATCCTGACGCAGCCGCAAGGCGGAATTTTCTTGCAGGGTGTTCAGCTCGCATTATCTGTCGAGGCCAAAGGGGCTGGACTGAGTTATCAATGGTATCAAAACAACCTTCCCGTTCCCAACGCCACCGATTCGGCACTGACGTTGAATCAACTGGGGGCCGTTCACATTGGGGCATACCAGGTGGTGGTGGCCAACGCGGCGGGCGGGGCGACCAGCGCCGTGGCCCAAGTTGAGCTGGGCGACTTGCCCGGGAAACTCATACAATACCAGGCCGCCGTGCGATCGGAACCCAGCCTGATTTCTCTTTACAGCTTTGATCATCTCGATGCACAGGACTCGAAAGACAACCATCATGGAACGTCCCAAGGCCAGGTTGCTTATGCGGACGGGATGGGGGGGGGCGCCGGCAAGGCTCTGATCCTCAATTCGGCGGGGCATGTCAATCTCGGTCAGGTGGAAGCCTTCAGTTTTGCCTCCGGGAAAGGGACCATCGAGTCCTGGGTTCGCGCTGATTGGACCTCGGCCCTGGGGCTGAATCCCACTCTCTTTGCGAATCGCGATGGCGGATCGGTGACGTGGAGTATCCACATGAACGATTCCAAGGACGGCATTGGCCTGTGGAATGGCAACAACTACCTGCCTCAACCGACGCCCGGCACCGGGACTGCCTGGCATCATCTTGCGGTGGTTTTCGATACCGATAACGCCACAGGCGATCCTCGCTTCCTCGTCTACTGGGATGGGGTCTCTGCAGGCGGCGCGCCGCAAGGTCTGGGGATGCTGGCAGATTTGCCCGTCCAACTGGGCTCATCCTCGGCGAGTGGTCAGGAACGATGGGTAGGCGCTCTCGATGAGGTTGCCTTTTATAGCGATGCCCTGGATGCGGCCGCGATTCAGGCGCATTACACAGCCTTTATCGCCGGGGATCCCCCTCTGATCACCGTGCAACCCCGCGGCGGGAGTTACTTTGCCAACAGCTCACTGACCCTTCGAGTGGGCGCCCAAGGCCTCGATTTGTCCTATCAATGGCTCAAGAACGGTTTGCCCATCGAAGGGGCCAATACGCCTAATCTCTCCTTCGGCGCGCTTACGGCAAGCGATGTTGCCAGCTACCGGGTCCGTGTTTCCAATCCTGCCGGTTCCGTCGAGAGCGAGTCTGCTGTTGTAACCGTGATCGTACCTGATCTGGCTCGTTATCAGAAAACGATTCGAGATGAACCCGATCTTATTTCATTTTACACATTCGATACTGGCGATGCCATGGATTCAAAATCGGCAAACCACGGCATCGTTGTCGATGCTGTGGATTTTCAAACCGGGGTGGGCGGTGGAGCTGATCAGGCGCTGGTGCTCGACGGATATGGTCACGTGGATCTTAGCCAGGTCAGCGTATTCGATTTCGCCTCGGGCAAAGGCACTGTGGAAGCCTGGCTGAGGGCCGATTGGACCTCAGGTCCTGGATATAATCCAACCGTCTTCGCCGATCGGGATGGAGGCCCGGTCAATTGGAGCGTCCATCTGAATGCGGGCAAGGAAGCGGCGGGATTGTGGAACGGATCCACTCACCAGCCCATGCCTGTGGCTAACACGGGTTTCCTCTGGCATCACCTGGCTGTCGTGTTTGACGTCGACAATGAATCCGGAAGCAGCACGTTCACCCTGTATTGGGATGGATTGCCCGTGGGAACCACCCTCCAGGCCCTGGGGCCGTCACCTGATGCGCCCACCGAACTGGGATCGGCGTCAGTCCTGGGCCAGGAACGGTGGATCGGCGCGCTAGACGAAGTGGCCTTTTACAGTGGAGCCTTGTCGGCCAAAGCCATTCAGAATCACTATCAAGCCTTGCTCGGCGGTTCCCTCGAACCCCCCGTGCTCTCCTGCAGTCGCTCAGGTTCGCAGGTGGTTCTCTCGTGGCCGGCTGAGACGACCGGTTTTACGCTGGAATCTGCCGCCGTTCTGCCGGCGGACTCATGGGCTCCGGTGCCCGGGGTGGTTAACAACAGCGTGACCCTCGATGCCTCCTCCGGAACCCGATTCTTCTGCCTGAGGAGTGGGCCCTAGGACTTCTCGAGTCTCAAGTTGCCCGGCATAAACGGCGTGCTGAATTAGCCTGAGAGATGTCAGGATTGGATGAACCCTCCTTTGGATTTGAGGGATAAACATGAGCAGTGATCTCGAATCCGACCATTGGCGCTTTTGATGGGCTGGAACCGTTCCTCGATCGAGCCCGAAAAGGGGACGCTGAAGCGTTCTGCCATTGTGCCGCCGCGTATGAGACTCGCCTGTTCCGGCAGGCGATGGCCTTGAGTGGCGATTTCCATGCCGCCGAGGATCTGGTTGCTGAAACCATGATCGAGGCTTGGAGAAGCCTGCCTCGTTTCAATGGGGCCTGCCGGTTTTCCACCTGGCTCTATGCGATCCTCCTGCATCGCTATCAGAAATCCTTGCGGCGGAATCAATCACGGCCAGTGCCGTGGACCGTGCTTTCCCAGCCTGGTTCCGATGAGCTGACTGAAGCGGTCGCCCGTCTCTCCGATCCGCAACCGATCGCCTGTGAAACCCTCGTCCAAAACGAGTCATCAGCGCGGTTGCAGGCCGCTGTGTCCGAATTGCCCGAGACCCATCAGACGGTCGTTTTGCTGCGATTCTACGAAGGCGCGTCGCTGGCTGAAATCGCCGCTGCTCTTCAACTCCCCGTCGGCACCATCAAATCGCGTCTTCATTATGCCCTGGCCCGATTGCGTGACATGCCCGAGGTGATGAACCTTTGGAACTCGGGAGGGGATATATGAATGTGAATTGGCGTTGGACAAAATGCGCTCGGCAGAAAAAGCGAATGAGCCTGTTGGCCGCGGGCGCCCTTTCGGAATCGCAACGCGTCGACCTGGAACAACACCTTGCCGAATGCCCCGCCTGCCAAAAGCGATGGCAGTCCCTCCAAAGGATCGTTGCGCAGCTTGAACAACAGGGCGCCAGGCTTCCTCTCGTATCGCCGCCCGCCACACTGCGCGATCGCTGGCAGACCGCCATCCGCCAGGAATCCAATCGCGATTGCACTCAAGCGCTGCCCGATGCCCCGAGCTCCAGGATTGATCTGAGCTCCTGGTTTTCCCTTGGCCGGTTGTTCTGGGTGGGCATGAGTGCCTGCTGGTTTCTGATCGCCGTTTTTCAAGAGACAGCTCCCGATGTGCCCAGCCCTGGAATTGCCACGGGCCCAGTCACGTTTCGGGAAGTGTTGCTTGTGCTCGAAAAAACACGGCCCCAAGCCGGACTGAGTCGGTTTGTCCAGAGACGGCAATCCGACACAGTTCCGAACAGTCCTGGAGTCGCGCCTCGGAGCCAGCGATTCACCCCAACCGCGCCTCAACAATGCGGAATTATTCTGGTCGATCCACCGCGGTTTTTGGGCTCCGGTGTTGAGAAAGAAACCCGTGCCAATCCGCGCCGCTCGAATAGGGACAATTCCAGGTTGTCGATGATGGTCGGACAAGGCACCACAATGGCTCATCCCTGCATGGCGCGGGGATGAAAACCGGATCGGTTCAGTTCACCTGTTGATGATTATGAGTTCGTCCTCACCAAGAATCCGCCGCATGGTCCCAGTTTTATGGGCACTGCTCGTTTTGGCCTGTCTGGCGGTCTATTCTGTGGCTTCACACCTTCGTTGGCATCGAACAGGTCTGCCTCTGCACGGCGTGCCCGCTTTTTTCCTCGGCGCTGTCGTGTGTGTTATCCTGGGAACGGGGATATGGCTGGCGGTTGGAGTTTTTCGGAACGGTTTAGGATGGATTATTAGCCGAGATGTCCTGCGCGGGACGACTGGATCGATGGCGGTTGTCCTTTCCCTTACCGTGCTGTTTTACTCCGTCGAATCATGGCGGGGGAAACGCGCCTGGAATCAAGTGACATCCCAATTAATCCGTCATGGAGAATCCATGGATCCCAAGACCTTTCTTCCTCCCGCCGTTTCTCCGCAACAGGACTTTGCCCAGGCGCCGATTTTTTCTCCGCTGACGCGTTCGACGCCCGGCATGAAGATCGACAAAGCGCGTATGATCCAGGCGGATTCGGAACCATTGAAGCTGATCCTTTATTGGTTCGAAAACGCTCTCATGCGCCAGAGCGGCATCGGATTCGCTCCGTGGCTGCAGGCTCAAACCACCGATTTGGAGCCCTGGCTGGGCTTGTGCCAAAAGGCTCTGGATGCCCCTCATGCCTCCGCTCAAAAAGACCGCCGCGACATTGCCGCGGAAATCCTTCGGATCTTGTCGCCCCTCGATAACCTGATGGATGAATTGCGCGTTTACAGCGATCGGCCGTATTGCCGGCTGCCCTTCAACTATGATCTGCCCATGTTTTCCGATGATCCCTCGGAACGGATCTTGTTGGCCTTCCTGAGGGTGTTACGGCTCCGCGCCACCGCCGAGCTGGCGCTGCACCGGAACGACAGGGCGTTTCAGGATCTCCAACTGGCGCTACGATTGGCGGAATACCTTCGGCAACAGCCCAGCCTCTTCTTTCACGATCCTCGTGCCTGGGCCTTTGCGGACGGGCTCCAGCCGCTATGGGAAGCCATCCAGGAACACCGGTGGAACGCGAGGCAACTCGAAGCCATCCAGCGGCAATTGCTGACATTCAAACCTCTGGCGGATTATCCAGACCGCCTGCGGTTTATCGCCTTTGCCAACGCCCTTTTCGTGGAAACCATCATTCCGACCAGGCCTGTCGAAACCGGACATCCTGATTTCGGCCCCGAAGGTCAATCGGAGATTCGCTGGCTGCGCCGTTTCTATCCCAAAGGCTGGTCGCTCCAGGACCAGGCGGCCATTTATCAGCAATGGCTGAAATCCCGTGTTCCACCACCGCCTGAGTCGCCTTTCCCGAGCCACTCCGCTGGCGATTCATTGTTCGTCCGTCAACTGCTCCGCGGTTCTTCTGATCCATTCTTTCCCATTTTCCTTGTGCCTCGAATTGTCCAGATGCAAAGCGACCTGAATGAGTTCATGCCGTTTATGCAGGCCGTCACGGATCTGGCTGCGCTGGCCTGCGCGATGGAACGATTCCGCCTTGTTCACAGCGCTTATCCTGAGACCCTGGATCTCCTGGTGCCGGCATTCCTCGATCAACTGCCCACTGATTGCATGTCGAACGCCCCCATGCAATACCGTTACGTTGATCGCCAGAGCTGCGTGCTATACTCCGTTGGGCTCGATCGCCAGGACAACGGCGGCCAAGCCAGCCCTCGCCAGCAGAACTGGCAGGGCGAACTCCAGCCTGAATTCGATCTGAGCAAAAACGACTGGGTCTGGTCTCTGCACACCTCCAACTCTCCCCCTCAATGAACCCGGTTTCCAGGAGTTGTTTCGAAGTCTTATTGAGGGCCAGTGGTTGTCATGGCCGTTGGACGGGCGTCCTGGCTGGAATTCCATCCGCCGCCCAACACCGAGTAAAGCCTCACTTGGCTGGTGAGTTTCTCGAGGCGGAGGAAGACCAGGGCCTGCTGGGCCGCGAAGAGGGACCGTTGCGCATCCAGCACCTCGAAGTAACTGTTAATGCCTTTATCGTAAAGAGACTTGGACAGGCGATAGGTGTTGGCGAAGCTATCGACCAGGGATTGCTGGGCTGCGACCTGTTGATCGACGGTGCCCTGGGTGGCGAGGCCGTCGGCGACTTCCTTGAAGGCGTTTTGGATGGCCTTTTCGTATTGGGTGACCGCGATTTCCCGTTGGACCTTGGCGGCTTTATGCGCCGACCAGACGCGGGCGTCGAAGATCGGCATCACAATTTGAGGCGCATAACTCCAGGTTCCCGAGCCGGACGTGAAGAGTCCGGACAGGTCGCTGCTGGCGGTGCCGATGGCGGCCGTCAATGAGATGCGTGGAAAGAAGGCCGCGCGGGCGGCGCCGATATCGGCGTTGGCGGCCTTCAATAGGTTTTCGGCTTGCAGGACATCGGGCCGTTGCAGCAGCACGTCGGAAGAGACCCCGGCGCCGATTTCGGCGGGGGGAACCAACTCGCTCAATTGGGCTGGCAAAATGTCCCCGGCTGCGGTGGAGCCAATCAGCAGGTTTAAGGCATTTTCGTCTTTTGCGACCCGCTCGGTATATAGGGCGAGATCGCGCCGGGCGATGTCGAGGGGTGTCCGCGCGCGGAGCAGATCCAATTCGTCCACAAGGCCGAGTTCGTAGCGGCGTTTGATCAGATCGTAGGCCGCCTGCTGGGCCTGGAGGGTGGTCTCGGACAGCTTGAGGTTTTCCCGATCGGCGGCCATCGCCAAGCAGGCATTTGCGACCGAGGAAACCAGCAGGATTTGAGCGCTGCGCCGGGCTTGTTCGGAAGCCAAGTATTCTTGCAGGGCGCGATCCTTGAAGCTGCGAATGCGGCCGAAGAAGTCGATCTCCCAGGAAAGGACGCCCAGGTTGGCGTCATAACGTTCCGTGGTTTGCCTTTTGCCGCTGTTCGAGAGATCGGCCGGCATCCGCTGTTTGCTGCCGCTGGCGGAGGCATCGAGGGCGGGCCACAAGTTGGCGCGTTGAATGCCGTACATGGCGCGCGCTCTTTCGACGTTCAGAGCGGCCAGCTTCAGATCCCGGTTGTGGGCGAGGGCTGTCTCGATGAGTTGCTGGAGTTTGGGATCGGGAAAGAACTCGCGCCAGTCCAGGTTGGGCGCCGAAGGCGCATTGGCAGTTTTCAAGGAGTCAGCGTAGGCTGCGCCGCCGGGCCACTCGGCCGGGACTGGAGCCGCCGGCCGGGAATATTTTGGGGCCATGGTGCAACCGATCGGGATCACGGCGGTTCCCAGGAGAATGAGCAAAAGGGTCTTGTTCATTTTAGTGAGCATGAGACGAAGGGGGTTGGGGGCTCTGGCTCCTTGTTTTTCTGCTGTGTTTGCCAAAGTTCTTTTCAATCAACACGTAGAAAAGCGGAGCGAACAAGGTGACCAGAAAGGTCGAGGTGACCACGCCTCCGAGGACGGCGGTGCCAATGGCTTTTTGCGCGCCGGCGCCCGCGCCATGCGCGAAGGCCAGTGGCAAAACACCGAATCCGAAGGCCAGCGAAGTCATGACGATCGGACGGAGCCGCAGTTTGGCCCCTTCCAGGGTGGCTTCGATCAAGCCCATGCCTTCTTCGACCCGCGCCTTGGCAAACTGAACAATCAGAATGGCGTTCTTGGTCGTCAGGCCCAGCGTCGTCAGGAGTCCAATCTGAAAATAGACGTCGTTGGGCAATCCCCGCAGGGTTGAGCCGATCACCCCTCCGATAGCTCCCAGGGGCAGGGCCATCAGAATGGAAATCGGGATGGGCCAGCTCTCATAAAGGGCCGCCAGACACAGGAAGATGACCAGAACAGAAAAGGCGTAAAGCGGAGCCGTTTGAGCCCCGGCCTGTCGCTCCTGGTAAGAGAGACCCGTCCAGTCGAAGCCAATGCCCTGGGGGAGCTTCTTCACAAAGTCTTCCATCCTTTGCATCGCTTCTCCCGAACTTCTTCCGGGGGCGGGTTCGCCCAGGATGTTCAACGAAGGAAAACCATTGAAACGTTCCAGTTTGGGAGAACCGGACGTCCAATGGCCGGAGGCAAAAGACGAGAAAGGCACCATTTTACCGGTGGCATTGCGCACATAAAGCCGTTCCAGATCCTCGGGCTGCATGCGATAGGGGGCGTCGGCCTGGGCATAAACGCGTTTCACGCGTCCGCCCTGGATGAAATCGTTGACGTAGGCGCTTCCGAAGGCGGCGGAGATGGTGTTGTGGATCGACGTGATGGGAACGCCCAGGACGCCGGCCTTTTCCCAATCGACGTCCACTCGGTATTCCGGCACGTCCTCGAGGCCGTTGGGACGGACCTTGGTAAGCACAGCATTGGTTGGAGAGGCCGCGTTTTGCGCGGCCATGCCGAGGAGCATGTTGCGGGCCTGCATCAGTTTTTCGTGGCCCAAACCGCCGCGATCCAGCAGCTGGAAATCGAATCCCTTGGCCTGCCCCAATTCGACCACAGCCGGAGGCGCGAAGGCAAAGACCCGCGCATTGCGCATCTGGGAAAATTTGCCCATGGCTCTTCCGGCGACGGCATCGACCTTCAAATCCGGGCGGTTGCGGAGTTCCCAGTCTTTCAGCCGGACGAACGACAGACCCGCGTTCTGGCCCCGCCCGGAAAAGCTGATGCCTGATACGGTCATCACCGCCTGGACGGCGTCCTTTTCCTGGTTCAGGAAATAATCCTTGACCTCGTTCATAACCGTTTGGGTCTGTTCCAGGCTGGAGTTGGCGGGCAGCATGGCCATGACCATCATCATGCCCTGGTCTTCGTCGGGCAGGTAAGCGGTCGGCATTCGGTGGAAGAGATAGCCCATCGCCCCCACGATCGCGAGAAAGATAAGGACATAGCGCAGTCTCCGGGCGAGGGAATGACCGACTAGTCCCAGGTATCGCTCCCTCGACCAGAAGAAGAGTCGATCGAACCAGCGGAAGAAGGGGCGCAGGAACCAAATGCCGCCCTCGGCGGGTTCATGCCCTTTCGGCACCGGCTTCAGGAACGAGGCGCAGAGCACGGGGGTCAAGACCAAGGCCACGACCACCGAGAGGAGCATCGAAGCGATGATCGTGACGGAGAACTGGCGGTAGATCACGCCGGTGGAACCGGCGAAAAAGGCCATGGGACCAAACACCGCTGACAGAACCAGTCCAATGCCGATCAGCGCGGGCGTGATCTGATCCATGGATTTCCGGGTGGCTTCAAACGGGGAAAGCCCTTCCTCGCTCATGATCCGCTCGACATTTTCCACCACCACAATGGCGTCGTCCACCAGTAGCCCGATGGCCAGCACCATGGCGAACATGGTCAGCATGTTGATGGAAAAACCGAACAGGCCGAGCACGGCGAAGGTGCCCAGGATGACCACGGGCACCGCGATGGTCGGGATGAGGGTGGCGCGCATGTTGCCCATGAACAAATACATCACAAGAAACACCAGCAGGATCGCTTCGAACAGGGTTTTGACCACTTCGTTGATGGCGACTTTGACGAAGGGCGTGGTGTCATAGGGATACACGACCTTCATGCCGGGTGGAAAGAAGCGGCTCATTTCCTCGAGTTTGGCCCGGACATTATCGGCGGTTTGGAGGGCATTGGCGCCTGCGGCTTGGCGAATGGCCATGGCGGAGGAGGGTTTGCCATTGTAAAAGGCCTCGATGTCGTAGGTGTCGGTTCCGAGCTCGGTCCATCCCACGTCTTGGATCCGAACGATGGATCCATCCGGATTGGTGCGCAGGGGGATGGCGGCAAATTCATCGGGGGTTTTGAGCAGGCTTTGGACGATGATGGCGGCGTTGAGGCGCTGGCCTTCGACTGCCGGCGCTCCGCCGAACTGTCCGGCGGACACTTCGACGTTGTAGGAGCGGAGCGCCAGAAGGACATCCTGGATGGTCATCTGGTAATCGGTCAGTTTGTCCGGATTGAGCCAGATGCGCATGGCGTATTGGCCGCCGAAGACCTCGACTTCGCCCACGCCCGGCACGCGAGACAGGACTTTCTCCAGGTTCGACTGGGCGTAATCCCGGAGGTCATTTCCGTCCATGCTGTTGTCTTCCGAGATCAGGCCGACGATGAGCAGGTAATTCCGGGTGCTCTTGCTGACCCGGATGCCGGAGCGTTGCACCACCTCGGGAAGGCTGGCCATGGCCAGTTGGAGTTTGTTTTGGACTTGGGCCCAGGCCAAGTCCGGATCTGTTCCCGGCGCGAAGGTCAGTTCAATTCGCGAGGAACCGGATGAATCGCTGGTGGCCGACAGGTAAAGCATCTTGTCGAATCCTGTCATCTTTTGCTCGATGATTTGCGTCACGCTGTTTTCCACCGTCTCGGCGGATGCTCCCGGGTAGAAGGCGCTGATGGCGATCGAAGGCGGGGCGATGGGAGGATATTGCGAAATCGGCAGGTTGTAGATCGCCAGGCCGCCCGCCACCATGAGGATAATGGCGATTACCCAGGCGAAAACCGGTCGGTTCAGGAAGAATCTCGATAACATGGCGAGGCCTTATTCGTTCGATTTTTCGGGCGTGGACGCCGGGCCTGCTGGCTGGGATCCTGGCGGCTGGTTTTCCACGAAGGGCACGGCCTTCACCTCCGTGCCAGGCCGGGTGACCTGCATGCTCTCGACGACCACGCGGTCGCCGGGCGTAAGCCCCGACGAGACCAGCCATTTGTCGCCCACGGTTCGTTCCACAGTCAGCAACCGTTGTTCCACGGCGTTGGTCGCGTTCACGATCATGGCGACCGGATTGCCTTTGGGATCGCGGGAGACCGATTGTTGGGGGATCAGGATCGCCTGGGTATTGATGCCTTCCTTGACCACCGCCCGGACAAACATGCCTGGCAGGAGAATCCCTTTGGGATTCGGAAAGACCATCCGCAAGATCACCGACGCCGTGGTCGGATCCACGGATACATCGCGAAACTGCATCGTTCCCTCGTATTCATATTTCGTGCCATCCCCCAGGATGAGCTGCACCGTGTTCGCGTTGGTTTCATCCAGCCTGAGTTGTCCTTCCTTCAGTCGGCGCTGCAGGCGGAGCAGTTCGGCGGTGGATTGAGGGACGTCGACATAGATAGGATCCAACTGCTGAATGGTTGCGAGGGGGACGGGTTGATAGGCGGTGACGATGGCCCCATCGGTCACGCTGGATTTGCCGATGCGTCCCGAGATCGGCGAAAGAACCCGCGCGTATCCCAGGTTGATCCGGGCGGTTTCCACCATCGCCTTCCAATACTGGGTGTCGGCTTCGGCCTGATTGAGGGCGGCGTCCGCATCGTCGAAATCCTGTTGGCTGACCGCTTTGTCGGCCAGGGCCTGTCTAAAACGATCGGCCCTCGACCGGATGGCGGGCAGGCTGGCTTCAGCCCTGCCCAACGCCGCTTTGGCATTGTCGAGAGCCGCCTGGAACGGGGCCGGATCAATTTGATAAAGTTCCTGGCCGGCTTGGACATCGGAGCCTTCCTTGAACAGCCGCTTCTGGATCAGGCCGTTGACCTGCGGCCGGATCTCGGCAATGAGGAAAGGAGACGTTCGTCCGGGGAGTTCCGTGGTCAGGAGAATCGGCCGAGGCGCCACCGTCACCGTGCTGACTTCCGGCGTCATCATCATCGGTGGCGGCGCCTGGCCCTGGCGCTGGCAGGCGGTCAGGCACAGGCCGCAGAAAAGGGCCGTCAGCACCGCTTTCGGTTGGATCAGGAGATCATAGATGGGATTCTTGAGTTGCATAGCGTCTGTTACCGATCTGTATATGGGTTTCTTAAATTCTAAAATTGCGCCAAGGCGCGTTTCCTTCGCGGCAAGCGGTCGCGGGATGCAGGCGGCGGATTGGATTCAACAGGGCGCCCATGGTCAACTGACGGCCAGGAGTGAAACCGGATCGTTGCACTCGTTGCGGATCACGCCGCTGGCGTTGGGATCGAGCACGGGTTCGCCGTCCACAATGAACAGGTATTGATGATGGCCGTGGTGAAGATCCAGACTGGCCATCCAACGGCCATCGGGCATTCGGCGCATCGGATGGGCCGCAAGATCCCAGCCGTTAAAATCCCCCACCAGCCTGACGCCCTCCGCCTTCGGGGCATCACAAAAGAAATCCACGTGATGGAGCGTTCTTTTCGCCGCATATCGATCCGAGGGTCCGCGGGGGGCGAATCTGGAGTCTGGGGTATTCATGGGTTCCGGTTCGGATCGGAGGGGGGCAGCGAAGCATCGGCTTCCCGCAAAGCCGGCTGGATTTTGGCCAGGATCGCTTCCTTGCTTGCGGTTCCGATCATCCTGACCCGCAGGTTGCCCCTGACAAACAACAACAGCGTGGGAACGGACTGTATCTCATACCACAGACTCAGGTCCGGATTATCGTCTGCATTGACTTTGACCATTTTGATTTCTCCGGCGCATGCGGCCGCCACTTCATCCAAAGCCGAGTCAAGGATATGACACGGGCGGCTCCAGGGCGCCCGGAACGTCACCACCACCGGCTGCGTCGCCTGCAGAACTTCGGCATCGAAATTCTTTGCCGTGACCTCCAGGGTCGTCGTTTGATCTCGGTTATCACTCATCCATGCCACCACACCAATATGGCAACTCAAGACAGCAGAATCTATGCCGACAAGATCATGATTTTCATATCCAATTCATTACAAATCACTAACATCATTGAGCCCGCCGAAAATGCCCGGTCGTAAAATTGAACGTACGAAAAATCGTTCGAAAGATGATCGACGAACCGGCTCGATGATGAGAGGGTGGGATGTTGTGGAAACGACGAGTGACAGCCGGTTTGATCCCAATCGTGCCGCGCAGTTGTTGATCGACTTTGCGCATGAGCATTCGCTCGATCTGTTATTGCAGAAGGTGGTTCGGAGTGCGGTGGAGCGTCCGGGAATGGTGTGTGTTCAGATTTGGCTGATTGAGAAGGGAGATCGATGCGGGGCATGTGCGCGCCGGTCCGAATGTCCGGACCAAGCCCGTTGTCTGCACCTGGCAGCGGGCCATGGGGGGGGGCTGATCGATTCGGCGGCGAACGTGTCGCGGTTGGACGACTTGAGCGCGCGGATCCCGTTGGGCATGGGATTCGTAGGGAGGGTGGCGGTGACAGGACATGAGATCCGGATCCGGGATGTCGACAGGCAGCCGAGTGAGCTCGTGGGTTTTGAGTGGGCGAAGGAGGAAAGGATTCGGGGATGCGGGGCGATGCCGATTGTATTCAGGGGGGAGATCATGGGGGCGTTGGTTGGGTTCACGCGGGAGGATATCCCCGAGGAGTCGCTTCCCTGGGGGCGAATTTTTGCCGACCACATTGGATCGGCGATCGCGAATGCAAGGGCGTTTGAGGAAATCCGTCGCCTGAAGGCGCAGTTGGAGTTGCAGAACACCTATTTGCAGGAGGAGGTGGTGGAGGCGAAGGCCTTTGGGGATCTGGTGGGGCAGAGTGCGGCCTTGCGGCAAGTTGTCAGCCAGATCGAGCTGGTGGCTCCGACGGAGGCCTCGGTGTTGATCCTGGGGGAAACGGGGACGGGCAAGGAATTGGTGGCCCACGAGATCCACCGGCGCAGCCGGCGCAAAGACAATCCCCTGGTGCGGGTGAACTGTGCTTCCATACCGAAGGAACTGTTTGAGAGCGAATTTTTCGGTCATGTGAAGGGGGCATTTACGGGGGCGATCAAGGATCGGGCCGGCCGGTTTGAGACGGCCGAAGGGGGGACTCTGTTTTTGGACGAGATTGGCGATGTGCCCCTGGAGATGCAGAGCAAACTGCTTCGCGTGTTGCAGGACCGGCGTTATGAGCGCGTGGGCGACGACCGGACGCGGCAAGCCGATGTCCGGATCGTTGGAGCGACCAACCGGGACTTGAAGAAGGCGGTGGCCGCCGGCCGTTTTCGGGAAGACCTCTATTATCGGCTGCATGTCTTTCCAATCCAGGTGGCGCCCTTGCGGGATCGAAAGAGTGACATTCCGCTGTTGGCGAAACACTTCGTGGAGTTGTCGGTGAGGGAGTTGCGGTGTTCAAAACCACGGTTGACGCGGGCGGCGGTGGCACGCCTTCAGAGCTACGACTGGCCTGGGAATATCCGGGAATTGCGCAACGTGATCGAACGCGGAGTCATCCTGGCGCGGGGCGGCCCGCTGCATTTTGATCTGCCCGTGACTGAGGCTTCGCCTGTCGGGGCAGTGGCCAAGGTTCTCGGCGAGGTCAAAGTCCGAGGCGAGTTTCTGACCGAGGCGGAGATGCTTCGCTTTGATCGCGAGAATCTTCTTGCGGTTCTCGATCGGTCCGGCTGGAAGATCAAAGGACCGGATGGCGCGGCCGAACTGCTGGGCGTGAAGCCCACCACCTTGCTTTCCCGGATGAAGAAAATGGGACTCAAACGCGCCGCCTGAAGATCCCGCCTGCTGGAGCATCATCCGGCCCAATGCGAAGCCCGGGACCGATTCTTCTCTCTTGCATTTGGACGAAGGTTGTGAAGTATTTCCCGCACGGAACTGAATATGGGACACGTCAAATTGTTCATACCCGGGCCGGTTGAAGTTAGCGAGAAGATCCTGCAAGCCTTTCGATCGCCGGTGATTGGCCATCGGGGCCAGGGCTTTAAGGATCTTTACGCGCGCATTCAGCCGCAGTTGCAGCAGTTGTTTTACACCCGCCAGCCGGTTTTCCTGAGCACCTCATCCGCCTGGGGCGTGATGGAAGGGGCCATTCGGAATCTGGTGTCCAAGAAGGTGCTCTGTTGCATGAACGGGGCCTTTTCGGACAAATGGCTCGATGTGGCCCAGCGGTGTGGCAAAGAGGCCGAAGGCCTCAAGGCGGCCTGGGGTTCGCCCATCCGAGCCGAGGCCATCGACGCGCGCCTGGCCACAGGCCAATTCGACACCTTGACCCTCATCCATAATGAGACCTCCACCGGCGTCATGAGTCCCATCGAGGAGATCGCGGCTCTCAAGAAGAAATATCCCGATATCATGTTTATCGTGGATGCCGTCAGCTCGTTCAGCGGGGTGAAGCTGCCGTTCGATGACCTGGGCCTGGATGTGCTTTTAACCGGCTCGCAGAAGGCCCTGGCCCTGCCTCCCGGCTTGGCCTTGTTCACCTGTTCACCGGCCGCCTTCGCCCGCGCTTCGACTGTCTCGGGGCGCGGTTATTATTTCGATTTCCTCGAGTTCAAAAAGAACGCCGAGGGCAACATGACGCCGAGCACGCCGACCCTGGGCCACATTTTTGCCCTGGAATCCAAACTCGAAGACATTTGTACCGAAGGACTCGACAATCGTTACGCGCGCCATCGCCGCTTGGCTCAGGTGACTCGCGACTGGGCGGCCCGCCATGGATTCACCCTGTTCCCCGATGACGGTCATGTCTCGATGACCCTAACCTGCGTCAACAACGGCGCCAAACCCGGCGGACGGATCGTGGACGCCGAGAAATTGGTCAGCCTGGTCAAGAAACGCGGTTTCCTGATCAACGGTGGTTATGGAAAAATCAAGGGAACCACCTTCCGCATTTCGAATATGGGCGACGAGACCGAGACCTCTATGGGCGAGTTGTTCGCCGCCCTGGACGAGGCCATGAAAGAGCTCTAACGGGGTGCCCTCCTGGAATTCCGGCTCGGAATGCGTGCGGCTCATCCTCCACAGGCGCCCATCCATTCGATGCTTAATACAACGCCAAAGCGCTATTGGCCCAGTAACTCGGACTGTTGATGCAGTAATGCCCGGTCTGGTTCGTGGCTACGTTGTTATACACTCTGCCGGGACTCAGGGTCTGCCCTTAAATTAAAAGTTAGGTTTTTGCTTCAGGCCTCAGTCGATTCGGCTGGCCCGGATGCTAAATGGCATAACGGCTGTGCTTTAACAGGTCATCGTCTCCCTCCTTGATCCGGGGCTGAAACCGGCTTCTGGCCGTTGCCGTGGAAAGTCACGGGGTAAACCGCCCCCTCGAGTTGAACGCGGAATGGACGAGCCATTCCCCTCAGTTTGAGGTCTCGGGCTCTGGGTATTCAGCCTTATCTTTTAAATTAAGGGCTGACCCAAAAGGACGGCGCAGACTCCAAGAAAGCCCGTCCTTTGACGTTACCACGATTGCTTTTCGATTTGGGTCATGCTCGTCTCCGCCGACTGCCACAAACTGCCCCCCGCCATAAACGATGCTCCGCAGAGAATTCGTGGTTCCCGACGTCCGCTGGGTCCAGGAAGTCCCATCGGGTGAACTCAAGATGATCCCTCGACCTCCAACAGCCACATATTGTCCCGTTCCATAAGCGACAGCTATAAGGTCGTAATGCACCTTGGTATCCGTCGATGTCCAAGTCTCGATCGGGTCCGCCCCTCGGGCCAGTTGTCCGATTATCATCAGTCCCAAATAGATTCCTAATCGTTTTGATTTCATAGATTTCATAATATCGATTCCTCATTTGTTGGTAGTCCATTTCCTAGTATTCGATTCATATTGTAATGACGGACAAGGCAAAACCAATGCCAGTTTCCACATCCTGAGTTGCCCCTGCCGCTCGCCCCGAGGCCTCACGCTTACTGAACTCACTTCTTTCTCTCGGAACGACGGAGACTATGGGAACGGTGGGCAATCTGGACGGCGATGATGCTAAAGCCGCAAGCGGCATGATTCGTCCCGTCAGGGACGGCCGATCATAGCCCACTGTTTCAACGGTGGGATCCGACGCCGTACGCCCCCGCCCAAAGCCCCGCCAGGGGCGAAAGAAGCTCTCAAGCCGACCTTTTTGTGGCCATTCATTTGTAGTCCATTTGGCGGTCAGTTGAGTATATGGCAGGCGCTTGTGGCGGAGAGATTCTGCCCCATCGTTATACTCTCGGGCTCTGGCGGTGATAGAATAGATCTGGTTTAACCGAGTTCAGGAGGTAGCAGACGACATACACCATGGAATTGGTTTCCACCAAGCAGTGGCTGAAAAGAGCCAGCCTGGGCGCTTGCCTCGCCGTGGAGGTTACTTTGTCAGGATGGGCCCGGGAATTGGGCCAAGGGAGCACATCTTTCTCCACGGATTGTTTCTGAACCTGTGCCTGCGATATCGCGAGAGCACGAAGGATCAGTGTTATGACCCGCTCATCCATCGGGTGGCGCTCGCGCTGGCTCGGTCCTTCCGACAAAGCGAAACCGGAATCCTTCCGAGTTATCCCGGGATGTATTGGCCCGCCGATAACCTGCCCGCTTTATCGGCCCTGGTTCGATATGACCGCGCATTTCACCAGGATTTGGCCGTTGTCAAAATTCCGTTTCTCAACCAACTCCGCTCGCGCTACCTCGATCGACGGGGACTGGTGAGTTCCTATATTGATCCCAACAGACATCGAGTTTTACAGGGAGGCCGCGGCATCAGTGTATCCTACGCGCTTCATTTCCTGCCCGACGTCGATTCAGCCTTGGCCGCCGAGCAATATGGGCTTTTCAAGCGCCATCTGCTGAGGCAGGCCATGGGCTTTGCCGCCGTGCGAGAATTTCCCGAAGGCGAACCGCCTGAGATCGACGTCGATAGCGGCGCGGTGGTTTTGGGCTTGGGAACGGCTGCGAGCGGATTTGCGGTGGCCGCCGCGGCCATCATGCGGGACGAACCCCTGACCGAGGCCTTGTTGCGATCGGTGGCCATTGCAGGCTTGCCCAGGCTTGGCGAGGGGGAACTGCAGTACCACGCCATGCCCCCAGTCGGCCAAGCGGTCATCTTGTTTGGCAAAACAGAGCGCCTCATAAGTCAGGGGCCGCCCATAAAATAAAAGCTGGTTTCTTGCGTCAGATGGCAGTCGATCCGGATGGCTCGGACGCGCCAGCATGAATCCTGCCGGGACTCCCGCCTCCATTTGGCCCGTTGCTGGCTTGCCGCACTCCCTATGCCCGCTCCTTCGAATTGAACGCGAAATGGACGAGTCATTCGCCTCAGTTTGAAATCTCGAGTTCTGGGAAAAATCCTTATCTATTAAAATAAGGGCTGACCCCAAAGGTAATGTGAAATAAGGGCTGACCCCAAAGGTAATGTGGGGCGCGCACTTCTGCATCGTCATGGGAAGGGGCTTATGCGAGAATGCGCGGGAGATGAGCACGAAAACGAGTCTGGGTTGGTTGGGACTCCTCTGCGGCGCGCTACTGGCGGGACGCAGTGGAGGGCAAGCGGAGGATGGGGTCCGCGCAGCGGTATTAGGCGGAGAGCGGTTGGGACTGGATCAGGCCTGGATTCAGGATCTCGAGGCTATGGCTCGAGCCAGCGGCTTCGAGGCGCGGCGCGTTGATTATCGTGAATTCAACGAAGGCCAATCTCGATCGACGAACCTGTGGGATCTTCTGATTCTGCCGGCAGCCCGGACGCTGCCTTTGGAAACAAGGAATGCTGTCAAGGCCTTTTGGGAACGGGGGGGACATCTGTGGGCAATGGGGATGCCGGCCTGGGGCGATCCCAGTGTGCAACTGGCCGATCGCTGGATCCCGTGGTCCCAGGCGAAACAGCTTGTGGAAGGACAGCGGGCGCAAACCGTGCTGGTGGACTTTGCCCAGTCACCCCTGGACGCGTGGCGGCGGAATTCCGATCGCAATCCTCCCACCGGCCGTTATACGGTCGCGGTGGAGAATGGGGGAGGATCCCTGCATGCGGAGGTCGATAATCTCAGCAGCTGGGAGACGTTCTCGAGCCCTGAGTTGTCGGGGGCATTTCCCGGGGATCACACCTTGACCTGTTTCGAGGCCAAAGGAGGCCCGCAGACCACGCAACTCTCGGTGGAATGGATGGAGGCGGACGGATCGCGATGGATCGCGACGGTCCCGCTGGGTCTGGCGTGGAAAACCTACGCCTTGCCGCCTGAGGCATTCCGGCCCTGGACGCCTCCGACCAATCGGGGCGGGCCCGAGGATTCCCTGAAGGTTATGAACGCGCGCAGGCTGACGATCGGTCTGGCCTTAAGTCATACCGCTGTTCCAAAGGGCCGGCATGAGTATTGGATGCGACAGATTGGAACCGCGCCAAGTCCTCTGGGCCAACAAACCCTTGGCCCCATCGCCCAAGGACCGCAGTGGGAACCGTTCGGTCCAAGCCCGATCTTCTTTCCTGTGTCGGCTCCCGCTCGTTTGGTAAGATGTTCCGATGTGCTTTTTGACTTTGAATGGCGGGGATCCGATCGGTTTGAGGCATCGTTATTGGCGGCGCATCCGCGCGCGCGGGGTGTGGGATTTGGACAAGACCGTTCCAGGCGCTGGCAGCCGTTGCTGGCGGCGACGGGAGCTGACGGGGATTACCGGGGAGCGGTTGCGGTCTTACAGGTGCCTCGAACCGGATCGAGCCGTCAAGGGATTGGTGTGGTGTGGACGCCAAACAATGCCGGATTTTACCGACAGGAAGTGGTCCGGGAGAGCTGTAAGGCGCTCATGCAGCGACTTCGTCGGGGGGTGTTTCTCGTCGAGGGCGGCGCCGAGTTCTTTAGCCTATTCCCGGGGCAATCGCTGCGGTTAGGCGCCGTCGTTGCCAATCATGGTTTGGTTGAAACCCGGAACCTGACGTTGCAGCTCACGGTGACCGGTCTCAAAGACGACAGTGTGGTTAAGACGATCGAGAAGGCTCTCGTCATTGCCCCGAAACAGGATGCGGTCATCGAGGAAACCTGGCAGCCGCCATCGACCGCATCGGAAGGATACCGGATTCAAACCCGGCTGATGCAGGACGGAACTTGTGTGGATCAATTGACGCATGAGACTCATGTCTGGGCGGAGACTGCGGCGGTCAAGCCCATCGAGATCCACGACGGCGGATTCCGTTTGGAGGGACGTCCCTGGAAGGCGCATGGGGTTAACTACATGCCCTCTTCGGGCATCGCTTTGGGGGGGGAAGCCTTTGAGCACTGGGTTGGCCGCGGGGCTTACGATCCGGAAGTGATCGGGCGCGATCTCGGCCGGATCAAGGCGATGGGGCTCAACGCGGTCAGCGTTTTTGTTTACTATCGTTCACTGCAAGCCCAGCACATGGTTGATTTTATCCGGCAATGCCGCACCCTCGATCTGCGGGTGAATCTATCGTTGCGTCCTGGCACGCCGATGGACTTTCGCTGGAACGAAATCAAGGCCCTGATTGAGCATTACCGGCTGGCGCGGAACGCCATCGTGTTTGCCTTGGATCTGGCGTGGGAACCGAGTCACTATGACCATGCCTACCAGCAACGGCACTACACAATCCTCTGGAACGATTGGATCATTAAGAAACGCGGGAGCGTTGCTCAAGCTGAAGAACAGTGGCAATGGACCGCGCCTCGATCGAATGGCCGGATGGATCCTCAGTCCCCCGCGGGCAGGACTCTGGCGGGTGTCCCGGAGCCCAATCACCTGTTCCAGGACGGGCCTTGGCGTCGAATGACGGCCGATTACCGGTTGTTTCTCGATGAATTGTTGGCGGGAAAATACGGAAGCGCCCGGGAATTGGCGCGCTCTTCAGGCATTTGGCAGCCCGTGAGTTTCCGCATGCAAATGTCGGGAGATCCAACCCACACAGGAACGGGATTGCTTCCTTACGATTTTTGGGGTCTCTCGGGGGCGGTTGATTTATGGGAGCCGGAGGCTTATGGCCGGATCGGCGGCTGGGAAGAAGTGAAACCCGGACATTTCACAGCGGCTTACGCCCGGCTCTGCGATCCGTCGAAGCCTGTCGTTTGGGCGGAAATGGGCTATTCCGTCTGGGAGATGGCCACGATGGCCCCCAGCCCGGAAAAATTGTCGTTCGGCGCGCGGTATTACCGGGATTTTTATCGCATGCTGCGCGAGTCTGGAGCCGATGGTGTGTTTTTCTGGTGGTATCCCGGCGGGTTTCGTCTGAATGAAAACAGCGATTTCGGCATCCTCAATCCGGATGGCACCGACCGCGAAATCACCCGGGTTATCCGTGAGGAGGGATCGCGATTTCTGGAAGCGGCAAAACCATCGGGGCCGACGCATTGGATCGAGGTGGATCGCGATCGCGATGCGCGGGGACTGAATGGAATCTACGAAGCGGTCAAGTCGGACTACTGGAAGGCGGTGGAACAAGGGAAACAACCCCGGCTTAAATGGGCGCGGAAACCTGGTTCCTGAGTGGAATGGAGGCGGGCATCCTGGCTTGCGCGAGTTCGGATCCCTCTTTAATTTGACCGCATGATCCGATCGCATTTGACTCTGGTGGTCAGCTTTGTCCTGAGCAACTTTTTGTTTGCCCAGCAGGAATGGAGTCCCATGCCGGTAGACCAATCCCGAAGCGCGACCTTTCGTCGGCTTCAGAAACCGGTGCTGGAATCACGATTGCTGGATGACATGGAGTCCCCTGATCCTTGGCGGCACTTTGGCCCTGGAGAGATGAGCTTCACCCAGGAGCGTTGCCGGGATGGCAAACAGTCCGTCCGACTGGTCTCGCCCACCAAAACCCCAAAACCCGGACCGGTCATGGGGAGGCCCTTCTCGGAGACGGGGGTGCGTCGCGAGTTCGCGGACGAAGACTGGAGCCTGTTCAACCGGATCAGTTTTTGGGTTTATCCGACCCTGCCGGGATTCAAGGTAATTTCCTTATTGGTGAAATTTCGCGCGGAAGGTTCGGACCGTTGGAGTTATACCCACGGCGCCCTTCATCATGTGCTCCTCAAGAACGCGCAATGGAACCATGTGGTGTGGGAAATACCGCACTTGGAACGGAGCCGGGTTCGATCGATCGATTTGATTTATCGACTGCAAGGAAACGAACCCGAGGCCACCAACCGGGTATGCTTTGATTTTGACCAACTCAAGCTCGATCGAGTTGAAGCCGATGCTGTTGAAGGCTGGGCGGTCGCACCGAGGGAATTGGCGTATAACCATCTGGGTTACGCCCCGGAAGCCTCCAAGATCGCGTTGGGCACCGGTTTGGGCCAGGGGCCATTTGATGTCGTGTGTCTCGATTCCATGCAGAGCGTTTTTCGTGGAATACCGCGCCATGAGATCACTGCTCTGGGTGAATTCGATCTTCTCGATTTTACGGCTCTGACCCGTCCAGGGCGTTACGCATTAAAGGTCGACGACCGGTTGCTGCCGGAATTCGTTATCCACGCCAATGCGTGGCGCCGGGCCGTCGAGGCGACTTTAAATTTGTTCTACTGCCAGCGTTGTGGAACCGAGATCCCCGGCATTCATGGCGTGTGCCACCGCGACTGGCAAGGCGTGCATGGCGACCAAAGGATCATCATCAACGGAGGGTGGCACGATGCGGGAGATCTTTCACAAGGAATGATCAACACCGCCGAGGCGGCCTATGCCATGCTGCGTCTGGTGCCAATCCTGGCCTCGATTGATGCCTCCCTGGCTCGGCGTTGTCTCGTCGAAGCCCGCTGGGGATTGGACTGGCTCCTGAAGACGCGATTCGAAGATGGCACCCGTGTCACCTGGGCCACCATGGATTTTTGGACCGATGGCATCCTGGGCACGGTGGACGATGTTACGGCCGAGGCTCGGAGCGGACCTCACGATCATTTTACGGCCGCGGCCACCCTGGCGCGCGCCGCCCGGATTTTTCGTGAGCAAGATCCGATATTCGCCAATCACTGTCTTGAAACAGCCATGGCAGACTGGCAACGGGGCAATGCCAGGACGGGCGTCAACAGTGTCGAGGTGGCATCCGCCGGCGTTCAAGCCGGGATTGAACTCTACCGAGCAACACAAGACCAGGCCTGCGCGGAGAAGGCGGTCGAGTTGGCCAAAGTCCTCACACAATCCCAGGAGCGCGCGGTGCGTCCCTGGAGGTTGCCCTTGACTGGTTTTTTCTACACATCGCCGGAGAAAACAAGACCGCTCCACTACAATCATCGCAGCCACGAACAGGCGCCCATTCAGGCGTTGGCAGACCTTGCTGAAGCATTTCCAGATCATGCGGACTTCGGCGAGTGGCACGCGACCATAGCCCTCTATGCCCATTACCTGAAGACCGCGTCGCAAACCACGGCTCCCTATCACATGCTGCCAGCGGGCGTCTATCGAAGAGATGAAGCCCGGGATGATCGCGCGAGGGCGCAATTAGACAACGGCATTCCATTGGACAGCGAATTTGTTTTGCGCAGGTTCCCGGTGTGGGGAGATTTTCGCGGGAACCTCGGCGTGCAGTTAAGCCAAGCCAAGGCTTTGTCAGTGGCAGGCCGGCATTGCGCGGATCCCGAATCTCTGGCCCTTGCCCGCGAGCAGGTCGATTGGACACTCGGACGAAATCCTTTTGCGCAGAGCCTCATGTACGGCGTTGGACATGGTTATGCCCCGCAGTATACGGCGGCCTCGGGAGATATTACCGGCTCGCTGCCCGTTGGCATCCAATCGCGGTTTGACGAGGATGAACCCTATTGGCCCGCGTCCAACTGCTACAATTACGCCGAGCTATGGGTGCATCCTTCAAGCCGGCTGCTGGGGATACTCTCGGATCTGGACGATCCGCGGTTCATATCCGGCGATGCCCCGGTCACATTGACTTCGGAAGGACTGGAAAACGGGCGGATTCGACTGCGCGCAACCTGGAAGGGCGGCGACAAATCCCCAGTTTCAAGGCTGCTGACATCGAACCTCCGAGTCGAAACGCCCACTCCAGTGCGTCAGCGCGAGAATAAAACCTGGACCGTTGAGTGGATCGTTCATCCTATCAAGGCCGGTGAAGCCTGGGTTGCCCTTGTCTGGCCTGAGGATCAATGGCATCGACGCGCCGATATGGTGGGGACCGGGCTCGCCAATGCCGGTCGAGCCGATCCGGTCTTAAACTCCCCATAGGCATTGCCGGGATCGGCCTTGGTGTCGGTTCAATCCCCGGGATACTCGCCCGCTTCCTCGTGAATCGGATCGCCGCGCTGGCCCTTCCGATCCCGATTCCGACCCCGAATCGGAGCCAACGGCAAGGCCATCGACGGGATTCTGTGAAGCGCTTCAGTATTTTTCGGCTTCACTGTCCTCAGGCGCCCGGGTTTCTGCGAACGTAGCTCGGAGGGGCTTCATTGATTTCGCCCCAGAAGAGGCTCAGCGAGTTGATGGTGTTCTGGAAGGTCTGGAAATCGACCGGTTTCACCACATAGGCATTGGCGCCGAGTTTGTAGGCGTTGGCCAAGTCATTTTCCTGACGGGAAGAGGTCAGCATCACCACAGGGATGAGACGAAGTTCAGGATCCGTTTTGATCTGGCGCAAGACATTGAGGCCATCGACCTTGGGCATTTTGATGTCCATGAGAATAACGGCGGGATTCTCGGAGGGGCGATCGCTGTAACGGCCTTGACGGCAGAGGTATTCGAGGGCTTCGACGCCATCACGCACGACGACGATATCTTCGGTCCGATTGTGCTTGACCAGGACTTTCACAATCAGTTCGGCGTCATTGGGATTGTCTTCAACTAGAAGCAGACCTTTTGACTCCCTCATTGTGAGGAGATTTTACGGAGAATTAACGGACGGGCAAGTCAAAATGCCCGTCTTGGAATGGAACGTTGTGGAGTGGAAGGCAATCCCGCCCTTGCCAATCGGAATAAGCGACCTTACTGTGGGGCAGAAATGATGGCGACCATGTTAAAGCGCTTGTTATACGGCGTGGTGACCACCGCTCTGGGGATCAACTTATTGTTCGGGGCGCGTGTTTATCTGAATTCGGTTCATGCCGAGGATCGTAGCAGTGTTTACGAGAATCTCGAATTGTTTACGAGGGTATTGGAGCGGATCCGATCGGATTATGTCGATGGCGACCAGGTTACTTATCAGGAGCTGATTTACGGGGCTTTGAAGGGCATGCTCAACGGGCTGGATCCGCATAGCGAGTTCATGGAGCCCGTCAAGTATGACGAGCTGAAGAAGGACACCGAAGGTCAGTTTGGCGGAGTGGGTATTGTGATTGGGATTGGAGAGAACAACTCGCTGACCGTGATTTCCCCCATGGAAGACACTCCCGCGTTCCGGGCGGGCATTGTGGCGGGGGATCGGATTGTGAAGATCGATGGGAAAAGCACCGAAAAACTCAATTTGCAGGATGCGGTAAAGCGGTTGCGGGGACAGCCGGGCAGCGAGGTGACCCTGACGTTCTATCGTCCGGCCAATTCTCTGACCAAAGAGGTCAAGCTGACACGGGCGATTATCAAGGTGGACACCGTCAAGGACATCAACAGCGAAAGGAAGTTCCCATTGTCCGACAATCAAATTGGGTACATACGGCTGACCCAGTTTGGGGAACAGACCACCTACGATTTGGATGACGCCCTTAAGAAGCTGGAGAACCAGGGCATGCGCGCCCTGATATTGGATCTTCGGAACAATCCGGGAGGCTTGCTCGAGCAGGCGGTGCGGGTTTGCGAGAAGTTCCTTCCCAAGGACGAGCTGGTGGTTTCGACGGAAGGCCGGGTGCATCCCAAAAAGACACCCTATCGCGCTTCCGGACGGGGCAAGCATTTGGAGATCCCGATGGTGATCCTGGTCAACACAGGCAGTGCCAGCGCGTCGGAGATCGTGGCGGGTTGTCTGCAGGATCATAAGCGCGCCATTGTGGTGGGAGAGCAGACCTTTGGCAAAGGATCGGTGCAGAGCATTCTGCCGTTGCCGGATGGATCGGCCTTGCGTTTGACGACGGCCAAGTATTATACGCCCAGCCATCGGGAGATTCACGAAAAAGGGATTACACCCGATATCGTGATTCCCATGACTTCCGAGGAGGAGGAAGCCCTTTATATCCAGCGGAGTTTGGGCGGCAGTGAGGCAGTGGATACCCTCGATGAAAAGCGGCGGGAATACGTGAAGAGCGTTCGCGACACCCAGTTGGAACGGGCGATGGATTTGCTCAAGGGTATTAACCTTTACACCCGCCGCCTGAATGTGAGGAACGGAAAATCGATGGCGGCCAAGTAAGGTCCTTTGGCAATCGCGATCGACGCGGTCATTCTTGGGATTCGGATGCATCGCGGGAATACACGGCATGACTGTTTTTTCCCTGGAAACATCGTGTGACGAAACCAGCGCGGCTGTGGTCCGTGACGGGAGGATACTGGCTAACGTGGTGGCATCGCAGGTGCCGTTGCACGCGGAGTACGGGGGCGTGGTGCCCGAATTGGCGACGCGGGAGCATTTGCGGAACCTGCCAGCAGTGGCGGCGTTGGCTTTGAGGCAAGCGCAAGTTGGGGTGGGGGACGTCGATGCGGTGGCCGCGACGCGGGGGCCGGGATTGCCGCAGGCCCTGATGATCGGGCTGAAGGCCGCCCAGGCGATGGCCTATGTGACGGGGACACCATTTGTGGGGGTGCATCATCATGAGGCCCATTTGTATTCGGCCTGGATCACAGGTTCGCCGCCGCGCGGGGAGTTCGGTGTTTTTGAGCCGGTCGTTGCGTTGATTGTGAGTGGGGGACACACCTTGCTGGCGCATGTGGAGTCGGAGTTTCGGCATCGCGTATTGGGCGGCACATTGGATGATGCCGCTGGCGAGTGTTTTGACAAAATCGCGAAACTGTTGGGATTGCCTTATCCCGGGGGGCCGGCTATGGAGCGTTTGGCGGCCGATGGGAAGGCTGGGACCTTTGACTTTCCGAGGCCGATGCTGGGGGAGGAAAATGACGATTTCAGTTTCAGTGGTTTGAAGACGGCGGTGCGATACTTCCTGGATCGCCATCCGCAGTTGAGGGAGGATCGCCAGCAGGTCGCCCATGTGTGCGCCAGTGTTCAGGCGGCGATTATCGAGGTGCTGGTGACCAAGACAGTGCGAGCGGCAACGCGGAGCGGAGTCTGGTGCGTGACCGCCTCGGGGGGAGTGGCGTGCAATGGGACGTTCCGGCGAGAACTGGAGCGCGCTTGCGCGGCGAAGGGATTACGGTTGCGGCTTGCCGAGCCCCGGTTCTGCACGGACAACGCCGCGATGGTTGGGATCGTGGCTGAACGCAAACTGAAGCACGGATGCCCCGGGACCTCCCCCGATGCGGATATTTGCCCGGGATGGTCTTTGGAGGATTGCGGGATGGAAGAGGCGCCCCGCCCCGCGGAGAACGCCTCGCGTGAGGAAGGGGCGCGCTGGATGGAGACCGGCCGGATATGACCTTGCCTGATTACCATCTGCACACGCGTTTATGTCGGCACGCTGAAGGCGAACCGCGGGATTATGCGGATTGCGCGGTCCGCGTGGGTCTGCGGGAAATTGGCTTTTCGGATCATGCGCCGATGCCGCGGGACAACTATGATAACTGGCGCATGAATCAAAATCAATTGGATGAGTATGTGGAATGGGTGCGCCGCGCGCAGCGAGACTATCCTCAACTCACGATCCGGCTTGGGCTTGAACTGGATTATCTGCCGGGCCTGGAATCATGGATTGCCGAATTGGCGGGGCGTTATCCCTGGGATTACCTGATCGGATCGGTGCATTATGTGAGGGCGGGCTGGGATGTGGATAATCCCGAAAAACGGGCTCAATGGGATCGGGAGGAACCCCGTGAGGTTTGGGCGGCGTATTTTGAACGTCTGACTCAGGCTGCGGAGACGCGGATGTTCGACATTATCGGGCACGCGGATCTGCCGAAGAAATTCGGTCATTTTCTGAAGCAAGGGGATGAAGAAATCTACCGTCCTTTTCTTCGGGCCGCGCGGCGATCGGGAGTGGCTATCGAGCTTAACACAGGGGGGTTGCGGAAGGAATGCGCCGAGATTTATCCCGGCAAGCGTTTTCTGGCTTTGGCCTGGAGCGAGCGGATCCCCATTACCTTCGGGTCCGACGCTCATTTGCCAACGGAAGTGGGCCTGGGTTTCTCGGAAGCTCACCGGTTGGCTCGAGCCTGCGGGTATACGCAATTCTGCAGATGGGCCGGGCGCGCCGCCCTTCCGGAATCCCTGTCGCCTACAGAATGATTCCGCGTTCGCTGGTCTTGATGAAATTGACCAGGTGTTGGACTTCGGGCAGGGGCGGGATTTCAGCCAATACTCGGTCGAGGGCGTTCGAGATGGTGAGGCCATCGCGGAAGATAATCCGATAAGCGCGCTTCAAGCTGGCCTGGGTTTCCTCGGAAAGGCCGTGCCGATCGAGGCCGACTTTGTTGACCGTTCGAGTCCGGGCTGGATTCCCATCGACCATCATGAATGGGGCGACATCCTGGTTGATCTTGGAGCAGCCGCCGATGATGGACATCCGGCCGATGCGGCAGAACTGATGAATGGCCACGAGGCCGCTGATGACCGTGTGATCTTCGACGGTGATATGGCCGGCGAGGTTGGCGGCGTTGGACATGATGATGTGATTGCCGAGGATGACGTTGTGTGCCACGTGGCAGTAGGCGAGGATGTGGTTGTAAGATCCCACGCGGGTGATCTCGCCATCGCCGGTGGCGCTGTTGATGGTGACATATTCACGGATCGTGTTGCTGTCGCCGATCTCGGTGCGGGTCACGCCGCCTTTCCACTTCAGATCCTGGGTTTTGAGGCCGATGCTGGCAAAGGGGAAGATCTCATTGTGGCGGCCCAACCGCGTGTGGCCGTCAATCACCACGTGCGAATGCAGAAAACACGATTCTCCGATTTCGACGTTTTCACCCACGACACAGTACGGGCCGATGCGGCATTGGTCCGATATCCGGGCGTTCGGGTGAACTATCGCGGTAGGGTGAATCGTGATCATCGGGACAGGGCCTTTTTCTGACTGGAGCCGAGGGGGATCGAACGAACCGGGACTCGGCGGGACGGCATCGACGGGATCATGCGGGGGGTTCTCCCATCATGAAGGTGACTTCGGCTTCACTGACCACTTCATCGTCCACGCGACACGTGCCTTTGGCCCGTCCGATTTTGCCGCGGGCCTTCAGCAGTTCGATTTCGATCAGGAGGGTATCGCCGGGGTGGACAGGTTTTCTCCACTTCACGTTTTCCGCGGACATGAAGAATGCCAGCTTGCCGAGGTTTTCGGCTTGGCGCAGCAGCAGGACGCCGGCGACCTGGGCGATGGCTTCCAATTGCAGCACACCCGGCATGATGGGATAAACGGGAAAATGGCCTTGAAAATACGGCTCGTTGAACGTGACATTCTTCCGGCCCACAATGCGGTTGCCCTCGATGAGGAGGATCCGGTCAACCATCAGGAAAGGATAGCGATGGGGCAGGATCCGCATCAGTTGGGTGATATCCAGCACGGCGCCATCTTGAACGGGCGAGGTCAAGGAGGCGGCGGCGGAAGGAGGCGGGGAGGGGGGCGGGGCAAAGGCCTGGGCAGTGATGAGGGGGCGACGGACTTGCTCGAGGATTTGTCGAGTGAGTTCGCAATTGGCCGAGTGATTCGGCTTGACGGCAATGACGTGGCCGCAGAGGGGATGACCCAACAGCGAGAGATCGCCGACGATATCCAGGATTTTGTGCCGGACAAATTCCTCGTTGAACCGGAGCGGTTCGGTGGTCAGGACGGCGTCATCCCGGATGATGACGGCATTTTCGAGGCTGCCTCCCTTGATGAGTCCGTTTCGGATCAGGGCTTCAATTTCCTCGAAGAAACAGAACGTCCGGGCGGGCGCGATTTCGCGTTCCCAGGAGTCGGGAGAGATTTCGATCGAGTAGTATTGGGTGAAGCGGTTTCTCTGGTCGGAGCTCAGGCAGGAGATCTTCAGCCGGTCATGGGGGAACACCGACATGCTGGTTTCGCCGGATTCGAAGTGGAGGGGAGAGGAGAGGTGATAATACTCCCGGGGTTCGGGCTGGCTTTCCATGCCCCCGGCTTTCAGCAGCCGGCTGAATTCACGGGCGCTGCCGTCGAGGATGGGGGGTTCATTGGCGTCCAGCTCGATCACGGCGTTGTCGATTCCCATGCCATAGAGGGCCGACAAGACGTGTTCCACGGTGTGAACCTTGACGTTGCCCCGGGCGAGGGTGGTGGAGCGGTTGGTTTCCATTACACTGGCCGGGGTGGCTTCAATCTCGGGTTTGTCGGCCAGATCCACGCGACGAAAGCGGATGCCGGCGCGGGGGGGGGCGGGCAAGATGGTCAGGTTAACGCGGTTGCCGCTATGCAGTCCGGCGCCCGAGCACTGAACGGGTTCACGAAGTGTCTGTTGCTGTAGCACCGTTCCATTAAACAAAGCCGCATTCCCCTAGGCAAGCTGGGATTTTTCGAGGGCGTTCTGATGTTGCTGACAAAGGACATCCCGGATCAGGCGCTGGACTTGATTCAACTCGAACGGCTTCGTCAGGTAGGGGCAATTGGCCTGTTTGAGAAAGGCTTGGGTTTCGGCGTTGACGACGTCTCCGGTGAACAGGACAAATCGGCCGGTCAAGTCGGGTTTTTCCTCGATGGCTTGCTTGAAGAACTCGCGTCCATCCATGTCGGGCATGCGGATATCCGTGACGATCAGGTCGAAGGAGGATTGCCGCAGTTCTTCGAGCGCTTTTCGGGCATCGGTGCAGATCGAGGTCTGACAACCGAGGGATGTGAGCATTTCACCCAACAGGTCGGCGACCGGTTTTTCATCATCGACAACCAGAACTCGGGTGCCTTTCCAGGAGGGGCCTGGAGCCGATTCGACCGCCGCTTCCGAGGAACCGCCGCAGTAACTTTCGATGTTGGCCGGCGTGATCAGGGGAAACTCGACCGTGAATCCTGCTCCCCCCAGGGAAGAGCGATGGTAGAGGATTTTGCCCTGGTGTTCGGCCATGATGCTATGGGCAATAGAAAGCCCGAGCCCCGTGCCGATGCCGGGTTCCTTGGTAGTGAACAGGGGTTCAAAGATCCTCGTTTCCAATTCCTTGGGCACACCGGGTCCGTCGTCTTCCACAAGAATGGCCACAGATTTCCCTTGGCGTTTGGTCTGGATGCGCAAGGTGTGGGGGCCTGGGGTTTCGAGCATGGCTTGAAGGGCGTTATTGACGAGGTTGACGAGGACCTGTTGGACCTGGTCGGGATCGGCCAAGGTATGGGGCAATTGAGGATCGAGTTCCTGGAGCAATTGGACGTTGCCAACCGAGAAATCAAACTTGCGCAATTCCACGAGGCGGTGGACGTAATCGTTGATATCGACCATGCGCCGCTGGCCGGGTTGTTCACGGGCGAAGTTGAGGAAATTGCGGATCAACCGAGTGGCGCGATTGCTTTCCTGCACCACTTTGGTCAGGGCGGTTTTTGTGGTCGCCGGAAGGGTGTGGTGGGCCAGGATCAACTCCAGGTAACCGTTGATGACCGAGAGGGGATTGTTCAATTCGTGGGCGACTCCCGAAATCATCTGACCCAGGGCCGAGTATTTTTCGGCCTGGCGCAACTGGTATTCGAGCCGGGACTGGTCGGTCAGTTCCTTGAGGAAGAACTGATAGGCGGGGCGCCCAGCCAGGTCGATCACGGCTCCGTTGGCTTCGATCACGGCCTGGCCGCCGTTTTTACGGACGAGGTTGATGGGAGACTGGTCGCAGATGTAGCGGAACCATTCCTCGCCGGTGCCGGGGGGGCGGTCACGGAGGTTGGCGACTTGGCAGAACATGACCAGAGACAACCGTCCCACGTCGGTCTGGCGGATGCCCAGGAGGCGTTCGGCCGCCTGGTTGGCCTCCAACAGCCGCAGATCCTCGGTGGCGGCAATGACGATGGCTTCGCTGGCCTGTTCGAAGAGGGTGCGGTAACGGTCCTCGGTCGAGGTCATCCGGTGTTGCAGCATCGATTTTTCAGCTTGCTGAAGCCGGATGCGATTCTGGGCCCGGCGTTGGTTCACGAACCGCAGCTGTTCCAGGACCAAAATGATCATGCTCACCGCGATGAACAGTTGCAGCACGGCGGATATAAAAAAGCTTGTGCTCGCCAGAAGATTTGTCGATTGGACGAAAGGATAGGAGGCGAGGTAGGAACCCCAAAGGAGAAAGCCGACGGATAGGAGGCCCGCGCCCATGTAGTCACGGCGCCTGCGGTAGAGCCAGAAACCATAAGCCGCCACCCCGCTCGAGCCGCCGATCAACAGGAAGACCGGCAGGGTAAAGAGCAGCAGACTGCTTTCCTTGAAGCAGCTGAATCCCGCCAGGGTCCACACCAAAAGAAAAACAAGGAAAAAACCCATCAGCATTTGCCGGACACGCATCCCCAGAAAACGGACGCTGCCCCAAAGGAGAAACACGGCGGCAAAGCTGATGCAGACCTGCTTGACGGCGAGGACCCAATCGATTTCGAGTTTTTTGGCCGTCGCGCCCGGCAAGGGGGGCGGTTCGAGGGTCATCAGATTCAAGGTCAGCCAGAGGGCGTAGAAAAGCCAGGCCACGGTCCAGACAGTGAAATAACGGCGCCGGGTATAATGATTCAAGTAGACGAACAGGCCGACGAGGACCCAGACGGTCAACAGGGATACCAGAAGACCCGATTCCAATTGGCTGCTATCTCCCGAAAAAACAGCAAGTAGACTGTTGAACTTCAGCATACTATCTATACCATCCTTCGCATGACTTGAATGAATTGGGATTGCGACTTCCGAGTTCATTATAGATAGCTGAGTTGCGTGGATCAACCCTTTTTCAATCGCAAATCCTGTTCGTGTCCCGGATGCAATAAATGGATCGCTTTACAGATGGCCGGGATCTAACATGGCGCGGACATTATGAAAACCACCTGCGGTCAGAGAAAAACCAGGCACGCTCCGGCCTGGACAAGACGGGCGGAATGCTTGATCGGTTGGCGATCGGGGTGGGGGCTCGTCCAGGCAGCGGGAAGGACGCGGCTTGTCTGGTTCACCGGTTGTCTTATCCTGGCTGGGATCCCGATATCCGGCGCCTCGTCCGAGCCTCCACTCTCCTTGCAGTCAAGATCTTTTTTGATCCGCGATTCGGGCGAAGCGAAGGTCCGATTGCCCGGGCGGACGTTCGACAGAAGCGTCCTGGCTGCCATCGATGAGGCGATAATCGGGGCGATTCGCCAGCAGCAGATGCCGGGCGCCGTGGTGCGGATGGAACAGGGGCGGCGCCTCGAGATGCGAGCCTATGGGGAACGTTGCCGGGAGCCGCAACCCGAGCCTTGCACAGCGGACACGATCTATGATGTGGCGTCCTTGACGAAGGTGGTTGCCACCACGCCCGCCGTGATGCGTTTGGTGGAACAGGGACGGCTGGACCTGGATCGGCCCGTGGCGGATTACTGGCCGGAGTTTGGCCAGGGGAACAAGGTGCGAATTACCGCGCGCCACCTGCTGACCCACACCTCGGGTTTGCGTCCGGGATTGCCCTCCAAGCCCGAGTGGCAGGGGTACGCACAGGCCATGTCCCGAGTTATCGCGGAGGAACCCGGGGCACCTCCCGGAGTCAGCTTTCGTTACAGCGACATCAACTTCATTGCCCTGGGAGAATTAGTCCGCCGCCTCAGCGGCCGGCCATTGGACGAATTCGTTGCGCAGCACTTATTCAGACCTTTGCGCATGGAAGACACAGGTTTCCTTCCTCCCCCTGACAAGCGGGTTCGCATAGCGCCGACGGAGAGAGTCGAGGGGAAGATCCTTCGGGGCACTGTCCATGATCCCACCGCCCGTCGCATGGGGGGGGTGGCGGGGCATGCAGGGCTGTTTTCGACCGCCCTGGATTTGGGTCGGTATGCCCGCATGCTCCTGCAGCGTGGTGAACTGGATGGCGTTCGAGTGTTTCAACCCGAGACGGTGGCCTGGATGACCCGCCTTCAATACGGGCCCGATCTCAACGCCCGACGAGGACTGGGATGGGACATGGATACGGGCTATAGCCATCCCCGGGGGGACTTGTTTCCATTGGGATCCTTTGGACACACGGGTTGGACGGGATGTTGTCTTTGGGTGGATCCATTTTCCGGCGCCTACTGGCTGATGTTGGCCAATCGGGTGTATCCCGACGGGCGGGGGAATGTGTTGAAACTCGAGCGGCAGTTGGGAACGCTGGTGGCTCAAGCGGCGGGTTTGGGCGAGGGTTCACGGGCGCGAATGTCCCGCGAAGAGTCCAATACGGTCGCGGCATTGCCGGTCGCGCGCCTGGATCTTTCATCCTCCGCCAAAGAAAAACCTGATGTGCTCAATGGCATTGACGTTCTGGAGAAAAACCGTTTCACCTGGCTTCGGGGCAAGCGTGTGGGGCTTATCACCAATCAGACCGGACGAAACCGACGGGGGGTATCCACCATCGATCTGCTTTTTCGAGCGCCGGGCGTGCGACTGGTTGCCTTGTTCAGCCCCGAACACGGACTTCGGGGCGATCGGGACGAGCGCGTGGAGGATTCCCGGGACGAGCGGACGGGGTTGCCGGTATACAGCCTGTATGGCGAGAATCGAAGACCTTCGGCTGTTCAACTGGAAAACCTTGATGTCCTGGTTTTTGATATTCAAGACATCGGCTGCCGATTCTACACCTATATCAGCACCCTGCTTTATGCCATGGAAGCCGCCAGCGAGGCTGGCATAGGTTTTGTCGTTCTCGACCGGATCAATCCTATTGGGGGACAAAATATTGATGGTCCCGTTGTCCAGGGCGACTTCAGTTTTGTTGCCTGTCATTGCCTTCCCGTTGTTCATGGTCTGACGGTGGGAGAACTGGCCCGACTGTTTCAACGAGACAAGGCCTTAAAGTTGGACCTCACGATTGTTCCTGTGGAAGGTTGGTCCCGCGCAATTTGCCTGGATGAAACCGGACTGCCTTGGGTGAATCCCTCACCCAATATCCGCAGCCTGACCGCGGCTTTGCTTTACCCCGGCGTCGGTTTGCTGGAAATGACTCGTTTGTCCGTCGGACGTGGCACCGACACCCCGTTCGAAATTGTGGGGGCGCCTTATATCGAGGAAAGGGTTTTAGCCGATTCCCTCGGTCGTGAATCCCTTCCCGGTCTGGCCTTTGCGCCTGTCAGGTTTACACCCTCATCGAGCGTCTTTGCGGGTGAATCGTGCGGCGGCGTTCGAATCACCATCCACGATCGTCGTTCATTCAATTCCATCAATCTGGCAATAGCCCTCGCGCGGATCCTCTTTCGATTGTATCCGGAACGTTGGGATCTCGATCGCGTGAATGTGTTACTGGTTCATCCTCCTACCATCGAGGCCATCCGTTCCGGCAAGACCATCGATCAGATTCGCCCCCTTTGGGAGCAAGAAGTCCATCGCTTTCGCGAAAGACAAAATCGAATTCTCATCTATCGTTGAACTGTCCTTCAGGCGGCTTCCCAAAGGCTGGACAAAGTCTTCAAAAACCGATCCAAACCGGATCCGTGGCGCGGCCAAAAGGCCTGTGTTCGTAATATATTTTTGATTAGAGAGTTATGACTTAAAAATTCCTGAGGATTCGGAAATCGAATCCTGTTTTTGCCCTCGAAAAAAAATTCCTTTCAAAGCTTGACTTCGACTCCGCAAAGCCTTAAATCTGAGGCACGAAACTCGGTCATTGGATGAGTCATCAACTAACTTTGAACAAGATTTGAAGCGAGAAGGATTTATGACAAGCTACTTTTCTAGCAAAGTCGTTCTTGTTGGGCTGACTGCGGTGGGGCTCACGGCTCTTTGCTCCGCGCAAACCCCCAAGATCATTTACGACAACACGACCGATTATCAAGGCCAGATCTTCTACACCGAGAATGAGTTTGGTGACCAGATCAAGTTTTCCACGGCTTTGACGGAGCGCGTGCTTACTTCGATTAAGTTCGAGTATTATCTTGCGTCCGGTGCGAATGGTGATGAAACGGCGCAGTTGAAGCTTTATCGCAACGACGGCGAGAATGGCGCTCCGGGTTATCTACTTTATGATACGGGTCCATTCAGCATTTCCTCTGGCGTAAGCGGTTATAACTTTGTGACCTTAGGCGACCTGGCTCTGCCGGTGCAGGATGGATTGACGTGGACGGTATTGTTTGGAGGCGTATCGTCGACGGAAACAGCCGGGCTGCTTGTTTACGGCACGCCGACGGTAGGAACCAGTTTCGATGATTTTTGGGAGAAGAGCGGTGGAGTGTGGGGGACCAAGACTATTCCGTCAGTAGTGGCGAATTTCGGCGCTCAGATCATGGCTATTCCCGAGCCGTCGACCCTTCATTTAATGCTGCTGGGCGGTCTGGCGGGATTGGGCTGGTTCTGGCGGAGGAACGCTCGCTAAGCTTCCGATTAAGTTTTTCATGAGCGCGGTTGCTGAGACCGCGCTTTTTTTTTCCCCGAGAGAGCGCTTGTGTTAGAGACCGGGCAGAAACACACCTTGGCTTGAATTGGTGAATGATCCGCTGCCGGTATGAGTCAGACGCAGTGACCGAACCTGGTAGAGTACGGACTTGGGCGCGGGAGTTGGGACAGAAAAAGAATTTGTGGCAAGCGGGATGGGTGGCAAGAGTTCCCACGGTCCTGCCAGACCGTTTGTGGAGCGAGAAACCGAATAAGTTGTTTCCGGCATGAGGGCGGAATCCCACGCAAGCAGGCAGGGATTGCGGTTATCCCAGTGGACGTTGGATGGTGGAGGGAGGGTTTGCGGGCGTAAGGAGGGATCGCCCAGAAGGCTGAGCCATCGTTCGGCTCCGGGTTTTGATGCGGAGGCCGATTGGAGCAAGGCCGCTCCCAGGGGTTGGCCCAAGCCGAGTGATTCACCGTGAAACCGGATGCCGCTGCTGGAGTAACCGATCAGGGCCAGACCGCCGGACTGTGTCGCCAGAAGGCAGCGCAAGAGGTTGTTGGTTTTCAGGTTCCAATCAGCAAACCAGGAGCCTTGAAGGACGTAGAAGGCCACATGCGGCTGTTCATCCGGGCGGGCGAGTTGAGAGGCGACATGGACGACGCCGTCCGATCCCTGTATTGCTTGGTAGCCGCCGTGTCCGGTTTGGAATCCCCAGAGGCAGGGGGCTTTGGTTTTGAAGAGGTCCCCGAGGATAAACGAATCCGGATTGAGGCCAAACCATCGGCTGCCATGGCGCAGAGCGGTGGAGTAGATTTGTTGATTGATGAGGTCGTAGGCCATGAAACCTCCGACGATCAAGCGTTCGGGGAAGACCAGCATATGATGGCGATAGAGATGGTCTTTGCGAAGATACTGGATCAGCATTTCGGTCTCGGACAATCGCGGCGCTTTGGAGGGCGGACGTTCGAAAAACGGCAGCCGCGCAAAATCAAGTCGGCCGACTGCGAGTTCCAGGTCTGATGGAAACAGATCATTATCGAACTTGCCATCGCCGGGCTCGTTGTTCATTTCGGGATGCAGCCGGTTCCGGACAAAGGTCCGATTATCCGTCCAGAGGCTGTCATCGATATCCCCGTAAAAACCATCCGCCACCCATGCGCCCCGGTGGTCATTCATTTCATCGACTTTTCCTTGAGTGTATCCTTCGTGTCCATCGCTGGCGCTGCCTCCCGAGTAGGGAATGACGACATGACCAATCAGAAAAACAAGGTTGGTATCTTCGGGCGCCTGTCGATAAAACTCCTTGATCCACTGTTTCACGGCCCGTATTCGGGGTGGATTCTGGGGCCAATGACGGTCATCGTGGCGGGGTGCATTCAAGCGTTTGACCCCCCATCCATCACCAGTGAGATTGGTCGCCAGGCGGTCAATTTCCCAAGAGAGGACATTGTTGCGTGACAACGTTTCATCCTGAAGCAGGAGCACCCGGCCTCGTTTCAGGATGGGAGGCTGTCTATATCCGGCCAGGATTCGATCATTACCGATTCGATACTGGTAGAGTTTTGCTGGAAGGGCTCTTGAGTCGGGCAATCCGGATGCCGGCAGTCGGGAAGAAAGGAGAATCGGAGTTCCTTCGCCGATGGTCTGACGCTGGACTGGGGGCAGTTGGGGGGGGCGGGCGAGTTGTCTCAGACGCAATCCGTCATTGGAGGCTTCGGCGCAAAGCATAGGAGGATTGGTAGCTCCGCAGGTGCCGGCAATGGACCACTCCGAATCGGTGACAGTCGGCAGATCGGATGATCCCAGGAGTTGCAGGCCCTGCATTCGCCAGATTCGATTGGTGCCGTTTCGGTGGCGCCACAGGAGGTCAACGTGGGGCAGGGGGCTGAAATGGCCGGTGGCGGCGATGCGAAAATTCAAGTCCGGTTCGGATGGCAGCGCGGCTTTGGATGTCAGGTTTGTGGTTTGCATGAGCCAGACGCAGTTGCTGCCGGTCGCGTTGTTTCGCCAGACAATATCGGCATGACCGTCCCAATTGAAGTCGGCGACGGCGGCGGGGTGCCAATGAGGGTCGCTTTCACTGGCCAGGGAAGCCGTGGCCTCAGCGAAACGGGCGCCGTTCATGAACCAAACCACATTGGTGGGGGGGGAGTGGCGTCGCCACAGGAGATCGAGAAAGCCATCGGCGTTGAAATCGCCCGTGCCAACCGAAACGAAGTCAGGCTCGATGCGAGGGAGTTGGGAGAGGGACAGGCGATTGGTTTCGCGCATGAGCCAGAGGATGAGTTCGCCTGATTGACTGTTGTGCCAGAGGAGATCGGCGTGACCATCCTGGTTGAAGTCGGCGGCAGCTACCACGCTCACGTGGGTCGGACCGGTTGCCTGGACGGAACTGACGGCATTCAGGAACTGGGTTTGTCGGAGATGCCAGATGGCGACTTGGCCTGTTTTGCGGTGCTGCCAGAGAATATCCTCATGACCATCGCGCATGAAAGACTGTCCCGTCAGTTGCCCGGGGATCCAAGCCGTCAGAAAGAATCCCCAGAGCGCCCAAAGCCCGGTTCGGATATTTTGGATATGCCTGATCATAGTCAAGTCGTACGTTGTGATTCCATTGATGGCATGACGGAGGGAAAACTGCAACCGGCGAGGGATCGCCCAAAACCGCACCTAAGATGCTCCGGAAAAAATCGAACCGCGACGGGACGCCAATGGAGACGAATCAAATTGCAGTTTATCTCGTTCTCGGGTACTTAAGCCAAATGCGATTCATCGCTAGCATATTTGAGAAACTGCAGCGGCATCCGAAGCGGATCGTATTTCCGGAAGGGAATGAGCCTCGGGTGATTCAGGCGGCGCGGCAGTTTTACTCGTTGCGTCTGGGTGTGCCGATACTCCTGGGGGATCGCACGCGGATCAAGGAGGCAGCTGCGCGGTTGAATGTGCCGTTGGAGGGCGTCCGGATCGTGAATCCGGAAGAGAGCGAGGACCTGGAGACCTACGCCCGAAGGTTTGAGCGGTTGCGTCGGCACAAAGGCATCCAGGCCAAGGAGGCTCGGGAGGCCATGTTGAAACCCAATTTTTTCGGGGCCATGATGGTGGCGATGCATCAGGCGGACGGCTTGGTCTCCGGAGTGAGCGAAATGACCGGTTCGGTGTTGCGCCCCCTGTTTCAGATCATCAAGGTTGCCCCACAGTCCGATACGGTTTCCGGATGCGTGATTCAGGAGGTTGTCGATTCGCGGTGCGGGGAGAACGGGGTTTTGTTTATGGCGGATTGCGGGGTGATTCCGGAGCCGACGGTGGAGCAGTTGGCGGATGTGGCGGTGGATGTGGCGGCACTGGCCCGTCAACTCCTGGGAACGCGTCCGCGTGTTGCGTTTCTATCGTTCTCGACGAAGGGAAGCGCCACGCATCCCAGCGCGGCCCGCATGCAGGCGGCGACCGCTTTATCGCAGAAACGAGCCCGGGAGAAGATGTTGGAAGCGGATTTCGAGGGGGAATTGCAGGCGGACACGGCGCTGGTGCCGGAGATTGCCATGCGCAAGCTTCCCGAGAACAAAGTGGCCGGTCACGCCAACGTCCTTGTTTTTCCGGATCTCAATTCAGGCAGTATTGGAGCGCGGTTGGTGCAGCATCTGTCCCAGGCCAATGCGTACGGCCAAATCTTGCTGGGCCTGGATCGTCCCGCCGCTGAAATATCCCGAGGCTCAAACGCTCATGACATTTTGGGAGTCGCAGCCATCATTGGAGTGCAGTCCGTGGACTATCAGAAGCTCTATCCTGGCGCCGGCGAACTGCTCCCGGGTGACTAATTGCATTCCCAATTTGCAGGCTGTAGCATCCGTCCATTATGTCCAATCAATTACCGTTCAATCCGACTTTGGATCATCTGCCGGTTTACCAGCCGGGACGTCCCATTGAAGAAGTGGCCCGCGAACTGGGACTGGATCCGACCGGCATCATTAAACTTGCGTCCAACGAGAATCCCCTGGGACCATCGCCAGCGGCAGTGGAAGCCATGCGACGAGCCATTACTCAGGTGCATTTGTATCCTGACGGAAATGCCTTTTATTTGAAGCAGCGACTGAGTCAGAAATTGGATCTGCCAGTTGAGCAGATTGCCTTGGGCAACGGTTCCAATGAATTGCTGGAGTTTGTTGGACATGCCGTATTGGGCCCGGATACGGATGTAGTGGTTTCCCAGTATTGTTTTGCCGTTTATCCGATTGTCACTCAGTTGTTTGGCGCAAGGTTGATCACCGTGCCAGCCCGCGATTACGGGCATGATTTGCCACGGATGCTGCAGGCCATCACGCCCAGAACCCGGGCCGTTTTTGTGTCCAATCCAAACAATCCCACTGGCACTCTGGCATCAGCCGACGAGCTGAAACAGATGGTCGATGAGATGCCGCCGGGAGTTCTTCTGGTTCTGGATGAGGCTTACATCGAGTATCTGCAGAATCCCAGTGATCTTCTGGCATTGGTACGGAGCAGGGAGAAACCCAACCTGGTCCTGCTTCGGACGTTTTCAAAGATCTATGGTCTGGCTGGTTTGCGGATTGGATATGCGATGGGACACCCGGAGTTGATTGCGGCTTTGGATAAGATCCGGGAGCCATTCAACACGAGCCTTGTTGCCCAGGCCGCCGCGCTGGCCGCTCTGGACGATGGGGAACACGTTCGAAAGGCACGCGAGAATAACCTCGTCGGCCTGAAGTTGCTGACAGCCGGATTTCGAAAGCTGGGATTGGAGTATATTCCCTCCGAGGCCAACTTCATCCTAGTCCGTGTCGGACGTGGAGCGGAAGTCTTCCAGCGCATGCAGCGCCTGGGAGTCATCACCCGGCCCATGGGGGGATATCAATTGCCGGAATGGCTCCGGATCACCGTGGGAACGCCTGCCGAGAACGAACGTTGCCTGGCCGCCCTGGATCAAGCCTTAAGAGAATAGGACCGGGCTTAGCGGGGACTCGGGATCCTTAGGGTCCGTGCAAAAATAACTTCCGATTTTGGCGGGAGCGCCGCCGGGTCAGATGCTAGGCGCGTGGGCGGGAGTGTATCCTCGGCGATACTCGACCGTCC
>Ga0116154_10000437_pt1 | contig 49709 bp, 47 predicted proteins | sample AD_UKC030_MetaG_FD_89898 | JGI IMG/M metagenome (GOLD analysis project Ga0116154, IMG submission 89898) | Active sludge microbial communities of municipal wastewater-treating anaerobic digesters from USA - AD_UKC030_MetaG | ecosystem: Engineered > Bioreactor > Anaerobic > Digestate | place: USA... | reverse complement strand
TTTATACAATGTTTGGATATCAGTTATTCTTCTACTATCCCTACTCTTTTTGAATAATTCACTTGGATTTAATGCAAAAATTACAATAGCACTTAATATGGCTAGAATAGCAATCACGATCATTAATTCAACGAGAGTGAAACTTTTTTTAATTTGTTTCATTTTTGATTTTTAAGATATAGATTTAACTTTTGACATTTGAGATTTGATTTTATTAAGTATATTATACCCCTTTTAATTTGAAAAATCAACACATTTAGTTAACAAAATTTTTACCAACTAAATAACCAGTAGTTCAACACATTTGCAAATTATAGCCTCCTGTTTTACCATCGATATCAATAACTTCACCAGCAAAATATAGATTATCAATAATTTTTGATTTCATAGTTTTTTGATCTATTTCTTTGGTATCAACACCACCAGAAGTAACAATGGCGGTATCAAAACCTAAATGACCATTGATTTCAATTTCAATGTATTTTAAAAGTTTTATCAATTTTAATCTTTCTTCTTTAGTAACTTGATGAACTTTTTTATGAATATCAATATTGGACAATTTTAAAATTGATTCAATAAGATTTTGAGGCAATAAATCATTTAATGAATTTTTAAAATCATGATTGCTATATTTTTCAAAATCTTTTTGCAAACGTAAATCAAGTTGTTTTTCAGTTAAACCTGGTTTTAAATCTAAGTTAATAAAAATATTTCCCTTTGTAAGCAATTTTACAATACCATTGCTAAGATTTAAAACAATTGGACCAGATATACCAAAATGAGTAAATAGCATTTCGCCTAATATTTTTTTCTTAGTATTTTTAATTGTAATTTCAACGTTTTTTAAAGAAAGCCCAGAAAGTTTTTTAACTCATTCATTTTTTACAGTTAGTGGTACTAAGGCTGGAGTTAGATCAATAATATTGTGACCTAATTTTTTAATTAAACTAAACATAAAACCATCCGATCCAGTAATCGGATAAGACTTACCGCCGGTTGAAATCAAAAAATTCTTGCCTTCGATTTCCCTACCATCACTAAGTTCAATGGATATAATTTTTTTATTTTTTACATTGATTTTAACAACATTAACACTAAACAACATCTCAACATTGTTTTCTTTTAATTTCAAATTAAAGAAATCTAAAACGCTTTGGCTATCACCATCATTTGGAAAATAACGATTGCCCCGTTCAACTTTTAGATCTAAACCATTCTTTTTAAAAAAATCCAAAGTTTCTTTAACGCCGAATTGAGAAAATCCAGAATAAAGAAACTTGGCGGATTGATTGTAACTGGCAATCATTTTTTTAAAATCCAACTCATTATGAGTGATATTGCAACGGCCTTTGCCAGTAAGTAAAAGTTTGCGACCGAAAACACGGTTGCGATCTAATATTATAATTTTAAGATTTTTGTTTTGGGAAGCGATGGTTGAAGCCATTATGCCAGCTGGACCACCGCCAATAACAACTAGATCATATATCATATTAAAATGCTTATTAAATTTAAAAGTTAAATCTGAAAATAAAAAGTTAAAAATTCATACAATCTCTCCTCTTTTAAAAGCTCTATTTTTATTATTATATATTATATAATAAAACAAAAAAATTGTATAGAACAATATGAATAAAATTCCAATGCTTAAGAAAAAAGGGTAAATAGTAATAAGAAGAGTAATTAGTAAAAAGTAAGTAGTAATAAAAAGAATAGTAAAACCCCCACACCCAGAAAGGTTAAGATTAAAAATAAAATTTTTAATCAGGGAATGAATAAATCCAATTTATAACTATGCTTTCAATTTGAATGTTAAAACTAATAAAATAATGTTAGCCGCTCATAACCTTTGCTGGGTGTGGGGGCTAGCAATAGTAAAACAATTGTAAAGCAATAGTAAAACAATGGTAATACAATAGAAAGACGATAGAAATAAAATACCAATAAAAATCTCAAAAGTTAAAAACGATATGAAATACTAAATGCTAATGGTGGGTACTATTACTATTTATTCTTTCTGCTTGAACATTGATTTTGAAACTTGGAACTTTCCTTTGGGTGTGGGGGCTAGAAATAAATTATTAAATAACCATTGGTGGTGTTGTCAACATAGTTTTTTATAGTGCCATTATCAACAAAACCATTTAAAATGGTGCGAACTCGATAAATCAATACTGGTTCGTTATTTTCCGAATGAAGACCCTTGCCAACAATAATTTGTAAATAATGATTGTTATTACTTTTGGCTTCAACAATTGTTTCTAAAAAAAGATCTTTTAAAAAATCAAAAGAAACCGTCGTGCCCAGTTGGTGACAATCAATAATCGGAACGGGTTTTATATTGAGATTACTGTCCATTCTTTTTAAATTATTGTATTGATTAAATATATCAAGAAATAAAACATAGTAAAACGATAGTAAAACCCCCACACCCAGAAAGGTTAAGATTAAAAATAAAATTTTTAATCGAGGAATGAATAAAGCCAATTTATAATTATACCTTCAATTTGAATGTTTAAAATCATAAAATAATGTTAGTCGCTCACAACCTTTACTGGGTGTGGGGACTAGCCTCGCTTCGCCTGCCTACCGGCAGGCATGCTCCACAACCAACCAGAGGTTGGTGTGGGGGCTAGCAATGGTAAAATGAAATTTCTATATTGTTATTTTGATATAACTACGCGAATGGAAATTCTTTTGTAAAATCAGGATTAAATGTATCTTTGGCATTGGCTTCTAGTGGTTGATAAAATATTTCTGCAAAATTAAATTGCGATATATAATTCATAATTTCATTGTATTCTAAATCGTTTAAAGGTCTACTGATTTCTGGAAAGTTACTAGCTTTATACATGGGGTTATATTGAGTCATTAAGCTTAAAATAATATTGGGTAATAAAGAATTAATAATTTTTATGCATTCTTTAGTGTTATTTAAATTATTAGGTAAAATTAAATGACGGATAATGACTCCCTGTTTCATAATATTATCTTCTATTATATTTCTGGGTTGTTGATTTAACATTTCTAATATACAAGATAAAGCTATTTCTTTGTAATTTTTGATTTGAGAATATTTTTCAGCTATAAAATTATCGCTATATTTAAAATCTGGTAAATAAATATCAACTAAACCATTCAGGGTTTTTAATTTTTCTATATTATCATAAGCATTGGTATTGTAAACTATTGGTATATGCAAACCCTTACTTTTAGCTCGAATAATAGCTTCTCTAATTTGATCAATTCAAATACTAGGGGTTACTAAATTAATATTATGAACTTTTTGGGATTCAAGCTCAATCATAATATCGGCTAATTCTTCTATAGTATAGTCTTTACCAATTCAATCTTGAGAAATTTGTCAATTTTGACAAAATTGGCAATGGAGATTACAACCAGAAAAAAAGATAGTGCCCGATCCATTAATACCGGATATAATTGGCTCTTCCCCAAAATGTTTACCAAACCAAGCTATTTTAACGTTCATAAAATAATTAATTACTAGGTTTATAATCTTTGATAAAAATGATAGTTCAAATTATTCAGGTTACTAAAGTAATGATTTCCGGAATGGCTAAGCCAAATTTAAATATAAAAAATCAAATAAAGAAAAAAGCTAATCATAAAAAAATTAAAAATAAAGCTACTATTTTTGTTAAAGTTCCTAATCGATAATTACTGTTTTTTAAATGATTACTTAAAATGAACATGCCGAGTGGAAATATAGCAAAAAGTAAAACGGCAAAAATGAAATGAACAAAATATTGTTTAGTAAAAATACCAATAAGAGTCAACAAAGCCGAAGAAAATAATAAAAATAAACGACATAATCAACCAATATCCTCCCTTTTGATGGCGGTTAAAGTAAAAATTCCTAAAGCTAGACCACTAATAATCAAACTAAGATTAAAAAAATCATTGATTAAACCAAAATCGCTGAGCGATCCTTTAATTCAATTAAAACCGCTGTGATAAGAATTTCACACTGATACAATAATAAGTAAAAAACTTAGTAACAATAATTTATTATTTTTGCGATAAATATTCATGATTAATCTTTTTTAAGAGATTGTTAAAATCATTTTGATTGTTTATACTTACTGCCATTTTGCGTAATTCTTTGGCGTGGTTAAAGCCTTTTAAATAACTTCCTAAAAATTTTCGCATTTCAATAAAAGCTTTGTTTTTATTATACATCAAATAATATTTCATATGAAGCTTGATAATCTTAACCAATTCTTTATTTGAAGGATAGTAATCTTTTTTAATTTTAAATTCTTTAAAAACCCAGGGTTTTTGCATAGCCATACGACTAACCATAACGCCTTTAATATTGCTCTTTTTTAATTCTAAGTGGGCAGTTTTTTGATCAACAATATCACCATTTAGAATTACAGGTATTTTTAATTGATCAGCAATTTCATGGATACTTTTTCAATCGGATTTACCAATATATTTTTGATTGACTGTGCGACCGTGAATAGTAATGGCATCAATTCCAATTTCTTCAAATTTTTTTAATAAAGGCAAAACATCAAATTTATTCACACCTAAACGAGTTTTAACTGACAGTTGACCATTATAATTTTCTCTAATTTTTTTAACAAATTCAAAAGCTTTATTATAATCTTTTAAAAAAGCTGAACCACACATATTTTTAACAATTTTGGGGGCTGGACAACCAAGATTGATATCAAAACCATCGGGTTTAATTTTCTTTTCAATTATTTTAATAGCTTTGATCATGTCTTCACTGCTAGAGCCAAAAAGTTGAACAATAACTGGCCTTTCTTTCTTAGTAAATTCAATGATTTTAAAAGTTTTTTGATTTTCATGAACAACCGCATGGCTTGAAACCATAGAAGAAAATATAATATCAGCACCAAAATATTTACATATTTTCATAAGAGGTAATGTTGTGATATCGGACATCGGACCTAAAATAAAGACCGGTTTTTTTATTTTGTTTCAAGCAAATTTCATAAATAAATAATTATTTAATTAGTATAACATAAACCATATTAAAAATCAAAAAAAGTGACCAGATTCGGCTGGTCACTCGAAGGCTAAATAAGAACATAATGATACCTTAATTCTGGCCCGGGATCGAGTTTTTCCAATAATAATTTATCTATTTTTTGATAGATATCAGCTAGAGCTAAGATAGTTTCTAATGAATTAGAATACGTTTTAAAAGTATAACAACGATGTATCCCATAATTATACTCTTGATTGTATTCTATCATGAAACTATATTCTGGCGTAATTTCCGTTTTGGGCATTCTAACTTCAATACTGTATTGACCGGCTTTTATAATCAAATCATTTTTGGCGACATATACATCTGGCTCTTTTTCTTGCAACTTCTCTTGTTGAGCAATCAGCCAAGCGGCATATTGGTAAGATGTCATAACTCTACTGATCAATTTGTGTTTTTCAAATAATGGCAATATTTGAAGAAGCTGTTGGGATCGTGTGAAATAGCTGATATGTCTTTCGGAAAATTTAAGATGCATCCAGGAATAACGATTATGAGATAAGAATTCTATCTCTTCGTTAGAAATATTTAATCCTAATATTGTCTCTTTACCAAAAGTATCAGCCGGCAATATAAGATTATAATGCGTCTTACCTTTACGAGATCTGATGCTACGTTCACAAATAACATTTTCTACTTTGAAAATTTCTAAGATTGAAGATACGATTCTCTCATTAACTGACGTATTCATATTTTCCCTTCCTTTCTTTTTAAAATGTTAAATATCTAAATATAATTTAACATAATTATAGACAATGTGCAAACAAAAAACTACTTTTTTAAAAAAGTAGTTTTTGAATTTAGATTGAATAATTTTTACCAGGATCAGGAATAATTAATTTGGCTTTACTATGTTTCGTTAATTCTTGTTTAAATCCGGACGATTGATCGACGTCACCATGATTAATAAAAATAGTTTTGGGTGAAGGATGTTTTATATTTTTAACAAAACTATGCAGTTTGCGTTTATCGGCGTGAGATGAATAGGCGGAAATTTGAGTAACATTACATTTGGCTTTTATTTTTTTACCTTCGATCATGATAGTTTTACGGCCCTGAAGTAATTTTTCACCAATGGTATTTTTAGCTTGATAACTGATAAAGATAATAGTATTATTTTTTTGAGTTAAATAGATCGGTAAATAGTTGATAATGCGACCACCCGTTAACATACCGGACCCAGCTAAAATTACTTTGGGCTGACGGTCATTAATAACTTTTAGAGATTGAATGGTGTCTTCGATAATAGTAAAATCGGGAAAATTAAAAATATCATCACCCTGTTTAATCTTTTTAATGGCTACATCATTAAATAAATCTGTGTGTTTTTTATAGACTGTTAAAATATTTTTTGATAATGGACTATCTAAATAAATGGGAATGTTTTGAAGTTTGTCGGCATTAATTAAATCATTTAAATCATAAAGAATTTCTTCGGTGCGTTCAATAGAAAAAGCTGGAATTAAAACTGATCCGCCGCTCTTAACAGTTTTATGAATAACATTATATAAATCATTTTTACGACGATCAACGCCTTTATGAGTTTTATTGCCGTAAGTGGATTCAATAACCAAAGTATCGCAACCATTAATAAAATCGGTGGGTTTAATGATGGTGGTTAAGGTGTTACCAACATCGCCAGTAAAAACTAATTTGTGAGTTTGGTTATCTTCATTGACGTTGATTTCTAGGATGCTGGCTCCTAAAATGTGACCAGCGTTTTTAAAAGTAATGAAAATATCATTTTTAGGACTAAAAGTTTGATAATACGGATGAGTTTCAAAACGATCCATAGTTTTAAACACTTCGTCTTGAGTATAAAAAGCCGGACGACGAAAATGTTTTCAATTATTTTGCATAACTAAAACAGCATCAAGCAATATATAGTTTACAATGTCTTTGGTGGCCTGAGTGCTATAAATTTTATTTTTATAGCCATTTTTTATCATTAAAGGCAGACGGCCGCAATGGTCAATATGAGCATGAGTGAGTAAAACAAAATCAATATCTTTGACGTTAAAATCAAAATCTTTTTTATTTCTATAATAATCATTATCATCGCCTTGAAAAAAACCACAGTCAACTAAAAATTTATATTTATTAGTTTTAACTAAAATCAATGATCCAGTTACTTCTTTAGCACTGCCATAAAAGGTTAGGTTCATAATTAAAGTTTTAATAATTAATTATAGAATAGCAAAAAAAATAATTATACTCAAGCTACAAAAATGATTAGCGTAAAAGGTTGATTTATATTTTAAAAATGGTTAAAATATATATGTAAACTGACGAAATGGAAAATACACAGAAAAACAATCGAAAATATTTTTTAGATATTGCTAAAGGTATTGGCATTGTTTTTGTTATGCTTGGTCATAGCGCTATTGGTGAATCAATTGCCAGCTATACATATATATTTAATATGCCAATGTTCTTTTTTGTGGCCGGCTACCTTACCAATTTGGCTAAGTATCAAAATTATTGACAATTTTTGAAATCGCGCTTAAAAGGAATATTAATCCCCTATTTGGGACTATCAATTATATCTGTAATTTTTTATAAGTTCTACTACCGCATGCCAGGAAATGATTATATAACAATTCAAAATATGTTAAAAGTTTTTGTTTTAGCCACTCGCAATCAAATATTCTATAATATACCGCTTTGATTTTTACCAACTTTGTTTATAACCGAAAATATTTTTTATTGAATAAGAAAAATCAATCGATGATGATTAGAATTAATCATTATGTTTATATTAGGATGATATTTTGTAATGGCTTGAGATACACTATACAACCCTAAACTGTTTTGAACATTGGATAATGCCTGTTTTTATTTAATCTTTTTGGCATTGGGCTATTATGTAAGAAATAAGTTTATTGATATTACTAAATTAAATTGATGAGTTAAAAACGCAATGTGGATAATAATGCTATCGATAAATCTTTTGGTAATTGTGAATAAAACTTGATTTGATAAAATATTTAGAAACAAAGCGTTATTAAATAATAGTATGTTTTATTATATTTCTTTGATTGTATTGGCAGTGGCCGGCATATGATCAATATTAAAAATTTCAAAAATAATAAATAGACAAAAAATATTAGAATTTATTGGTAGAAATTCTTTAACTTTTTTTGGTTTGCATGTTTTGGTGTTTTGAATATTAGATAAAATTTTAAAACCAATGCCATTTTGACAAGATAGATTATTAATGATGAGCATTGTTTATGTCGTTATTACAATTGGTATAATTTCTTTATTAATCAAACCACTTAAAAAATGTTTGCCATCCGTTTTTGGAAAAAATTAAAAACCAGTGATTAATCACTGGTTTTTAAAAATGTTATGCTATTATTTATTTGCCAACGTCGGATTTAATTTTATCAGCTAAAATTTCACTATGAGACTTACCGTTAGAATCAAACCCAATGTCACCCTGCAAGAAATTGGTACCTAAAATATTTTGAGCAATTTTTAAAGCTTGTTTAACATCTTTTTCGGTATTACCACGAATCACAATTTGATCATTGAGAAATTGACCTTGATCGGCTAATCGCTGAAATATTTTGATATCACAATTTAATTTCTGATCGCGTAATTTTGTCATTAATGACGAAAAGACATCCGGCGTTAAAAGCTTTATATCTTTAACTGTCACGTAGGACTTAGGTGTATTATTTAACTGATAATCAAAACCTTGATTTATTTTAAAGTAAAGTCAAGCTGAGCTTTTAGCCGTTAAAGGTTGAACATAAATATTGTCTTCGGCTTTACGATCTGATTCATTTTTACTTTTCGCTAGAGCCATTGTAACTTGGCTAAATTGTTTAAAATCACTATCTTCTTTGGATCCAATTAATTGGTTTTTGTGTTTAGCTATTTCTTGAGTATGTTCATCTCACGACAATAATGCTCTTTCTCAACTGGCCATTCTTAATTGTTCAACTCCAATTTTAAGTGAATTTTTGATAGCATAATTTGCATATTCTTCACGAGTTAATTTTGTTAAATCAACGCCTTCTTTTTTGGCTAATTTAGCCAACTCAAAACTTGCTTCTCAGCCATATAATTTTTTGCGATTTTCAATTGTATCTTTGTTTTCTTTGGTCTTGGCAACATCACCGCTACCCTTTTCTTTTTTTGCTTGAGGTTTGTTAGATCCGGGTTTAGCAACGCTACCCGGTGCTGGTTTATTTTTTTTATCATCTTTTTTATCAGTATCTTTTTCTTTACCGGCTATGGCTTTTTTATTCCCTTCATCTATATCTTTATCTTCGCCTTGAGCTTGGGTTTGGTTTTCCTTAACTATTACTCAATCGGGCTGATAAGGAGCGGGCTCAATAGCAGTTTTATCCTTGGCTTTTTCAGCTTTTTTATAAGGTAATGGTTTTTCACCACGAATTGGAATAAACGGTGGCATTCGATAAGGAAGATTTTTAAGAGTATCAGGAATAGTATGGATGGTTACTTGATCAAATATATGTGGAGCTTTAGAAAAGATAGGAATATTATTAATAATATTTTCGCCAGTGGCAGTAGCTAAAATATTTCTAGTTATTCCTTCTTTAACAGCCACCTCAATTGCTCCGCCATTGTAAATTACTTTGCCATTAACAATATTGAAGAATTGACGTAAAGGTGAATTTTCACCAATAACTAATTTTGTGCCATTAAGTGGAATTTCAAATACTCGACCAGCACTATCTTTGGAAATTGATCCTAAAATATTGGCTTTACCAGATTTAATAGCTTCAATGACATCAATATTTTTACCAAAATCGAACGAACCAGAACGAGTCATGTTAGAAATATCAATTACTGGATCACCTGAGCTTGAAACTTCAAAACTAATACCCAATTCATTACGATCGTAAATACCGGTAGTTTGATTACGAATTCAAACTCTTTTACCAGCCACACTAACCATATCGGGATTAGCTTCAGCAAATTGTTTAGCACTCACTAAACTTTTAATTTGCTCTTCGGCCCCAGCGTTTATAGTTTGATTTTCAATAAGCAAACCATGATCTTTTCATTCTTGAACATTATCAACTAGTTTACCATTACGAAAGGCGACTAAATTTTCTTCGGTTAATTTTCCATCTTGATACAAATCATAATTGCCCTGTTTATCTAATCTGAGTTCTTGGTTATTATTTAATTCAATTTTACCAGGACGTTTTTCAATGTTAAAGGCTTCGGCTTGCGAAATAAGATGACCAGTTCTGGCAGCATATTTATTGGAAATGAAATCAGCTAAATTTTTAAGAGCTGTTTGCGATTTTGGATTTTTATCGATGTGGCCAACTCAAGATTCAAACAAACCTTGTTGTTGAGGATTGAGAGCTGCCATAGTTTCTTGAAAAGTGGCACCGATAACTAAACCGGTTACAGCTGAATGCAAGAAAGTTTTAAATCCAGCCTTGTTTTTATAAGAAGCAAACCTTTTATTTTGCATATTTACTCCATCTGGATTGCTAAGGAGTTGGTCTTTTTTATTGCGAATATTTAATTTTAAATAGGCATCGGGAGTTAAACCACCCAAATCTATGTTGCGATCAACAATGATATCTCTTAATTGTTTTTTTAATTGGTCATTGGCTAAAACCATGTGAGTTCGTTCGTGCTCAACAGCTTGGGAATTGCTATAAGTAATTAAATCAATGGATTGTTCAGCTGATAATTCCATGTGGGCTGAAGTTTCTACTAACGCATTGATAGTGTTACGAATATCAGCTTCGGTTAAACTAGCTTTTAAAGCTGGATCATTGAACCGGCTTAACATAGTTTGAGCATTGTTAATAGCATCAGCAGCTTTAATTGATTGATATTTATATCTTTCTAAGTCGCGAACTTTTTTATCATTTAAATCAATGTTTCGATTGGTGGCTTGATCTCTCATGAATTGGCGTCTTTGATCTTCAAGCACATTTCTTTTTCGAATCGCGCCTAGTGTACCAGATAATAAAGCAGTAGCACCAAATGATCCGATATCAGCCGCTTTATTGTATAAAAATAATGATCCAACACTATTGATTATGCCATAGCAAATTGACATAGCACTGGCTAAAGTGGTTTCGTTAACAAATTTACCTAAACGAGTGTTGGCCATTTTTTCAGCTAAGCGTTCAACGGTGGTTTGTCTTTTTTCGGTTCTAGCTCCAGCTTTCATACTGGCAATTACAATGTCAATATCAATATCTAAATTTTTGATGCCTTTAGCGTGAGTATATTTTGCTTTTAAACCTCTAGCTATTTCTAAAAGATTATTGGCATCAATTGCAACATCATCAAAAATATCCGGATTGGCTTGTTTAATATCTTGAACAATATTATTTTGTTCAACAATAAATTCATCATCCGTTAAAGTGCCATCAAAAGCATACTGCTTAATAACGCCTAATACTCTATCTTTCATGACGGTATCAGTTAATAATTCAGCTTTTTCACCAGCTTGAATGGCATTTTGAATATCTTCAACATTAGTTAATCTCAACATTACATCGCGATTAATCCCTTCTTGAACGCTACCAGTCAAATCTTCATCAACAAATAAATTTCGCTGACTAACAATGTCTTGTTCGGCTTGATGAATATTTTTTTGACGATAATAATCTCTTCACAAATTATGGGTTCATATTCGCTTGGCACCATTTTTAAATCGTTGCCATAGGCCCATTGGTTTTGTTTCTTGATAGCTATTGGATTCTTTGCGATCAGCAATATCACGAGAAAAAGCTTTGACAGTAGCTTTGTCATAAGCGATAACAGCAGCTTTTAATGTTATTTTGCCTTCAACTTTTGGAGTGGTTGGTTTTGGTTCAGGTATAGGATCTGGATTGGGATTTGGATCGGGTTTAGGTTCAGGTTCTGGATTTGGTTCAGGCTTAACTCCTTCCTTGCCTTCCGGATATTCTTTAAGTTGATAACTTTTGAGAGTGGACGAGAGTGGCGGTGGAGTGACATCAATTCTTTCTATATATTTTAAAGCTTCCAAAACCATATTTTGTGATGAAAAAGTATTTTCTAAATCTGCATCTTTATCTTTGCGTTTTGCCATTTTTTCAAGATTGTCTACAAAAAATTGATCCGATTGAGCTTGTTTGTATTTTTCAATTAAAGAGGTCAGAGTAATTTTGTTTTCAAAAATTTGTTTTAAATTGTTGTAAATGGCTTTTTCTTCGTCGGTATCTAATTTGGGTTTGTCCTCAAAAAATACTTTCAAAACTTTTGATAAAGATTTTATATATCTACTATACTCAAGCATAAATTCTTGATATTTTCTTTGTCTGGCAATTGGCTCGTTAGTATTGATGTAACCATCTCATAGTTTGACCATATGATCGCGTATATCATCGGGCGCAAAAGATTTAGTAATAATTTCGGAATAAAATCTATCTTCATGCAAGGATGACCTTGGCACATCTTTTAATTCTTTGGGTTTATCACTAAAAGTAATTTTACCAGTTATTTCATCTTTAGAAATATTAGCTATTTTAGGCTTTTCTTTAGGTTTGGTATTAAAATATTTATTTTGAATATATTCTAAAGCCGATATAATGACGCCAGTAGTTTCATTAAATTTAAAATTGGCATTTTCTTCAAATGATTTAATAATCATTGTTTTATCAAATTTTTCTTCATTAATAGGTTCGTAAGACTGAGTTTTTAGATCAGCTTTGTGAAACATATAAATATCTTTGATCATCTGGATAATTTGTCGAGAAGAATATTTGCTTAATAATTCTTGGGGTAAATTATCAATGGCACCACTAATGCGATCGATTAAATCGCCATAAATTTTTTCAAATTCTTTAGTATCAACAACGCCGTCCTCTTCTCAGCGTGGCCATCTATCATCTTTGATCTTGGCTTTCTCAATTGGTGGTTTTTTATTGCTATCGACTGTTTTTATTTTTGGTATTTTTTCTTTTGAATCTTTTCCCATGGTATGTATTTAAATAATTAAATTAGATATTTAAATAACTGTCGCGAAAATTCATCAATGCCATAGCTACGATCTGGTTTAAATCAGGAATGTTTTGAGAGCAAAAAGCTTGAATTTGGTTGGCATCGTTTTCGTCTAAAAGCTTTTCAAATTCTTCTAATTTACTTTCCGGAATAGTTTTTAAAATTGAAATGTTAATATAATTTTCAGCTCTTGATTTTAAATCTTCTTTTATAGCTGATAATGACTCGTTATTGAGATCTTTAAATTCTGGTTTTTGTTTGATCAATTCATCAACATATCAATCTAATCCCATTTCAATATTGAAATCGGCAGGTAAATTTTTAGGATCAAGATTTTGTAAGTCCATATTATTGTTTTAATGCTTTTATTAAAAATATTATAAAATAAAATTAACAAAAAGTCAAGGATTTTGGATTTAAACTAGTGTTTTAAAAAGTCCATTAATTCGGTTCTTTTTATTTCAAGAGTTAAAATACCTTCAGAATATGGAGCGATTTGATAGGGATTAAAATGGAAAATCATGGTTTGAGAATCTTGAGTATAAGTAAAATTCTTAAAATTTTCATATTTAGCACTCGCTCCGTCTTGAATCCAACTGGCTTGACTGACATTGTCGTTAGTAAACTTTTCAATGGCCCGACTTGAAAGAAAAGTTAAATAAGCATCGTTTTTGAATAGATCTTTTAATTCAACTTCTTGCTGGTTGGATAAATCAAAATTTTTTGTAGAAATCTGTTGATTGCCATGAGCGCCTCCAGTATAAATAACACTATTAAATCTTAAGCTTACTCAATCGTTCGATATTAAATATGGATCAAAAACAATATCTAAAGTGTTTTTGTTATCATTAAATATTTTATTTGATCCAAAATCGTTAACAAAACTGTTTATTTGTTCATTAATAAAATCATTAATAGATTTATCAATAAAATTAATTTTAAAATAAGGATAATTAATATTAATACTATAAGTGTTTTCATCTTTTATTATGTTTTTGGTTTCAAAACTAATTGGCAGTGAGTTTAAGGTTGTAGTAGTTGAAGTCGGTTGATTGATATCTTTTTTAAAAAAATTATCTTTATTTTTAAAAACAAAATAAACTAAAAAACCTAGAATCATAAGCAATATGATCCAAAATAAATTAATTGATTTTTTGCGACGATGGCGTGTCATGATTAAAATTCTAGCGAAGTAATTAAAATGTAATCATCGAGAGTTATACCTTGGACTTTACTAACGCTACCAGTCGGAATATCTAAACTTTTGCAAAGTTTATTATTAACCGCGCATTTATTATCAAAAATAAAACTTTTGGTTAAAGCGGGCTTGCCTGGTTCTTCGTAATAAATGACTAAGCCATCTTTGGTATCAACAAAAGTAACAGTTTTTATAAAATCGGGATTGCACTTACCTTCTCACAATCTTTGGCATTCGTGACTACTTTCACATCATTGATATCCGGCCCCGACTAAACAACCATGACTATCTTTATTACCACCGATTTGAGATAAAGTAGTGGTGGTTGTAGTTGTATTGTTATTTACTCTTTTTAAATAATTTTTTATAACAAAAAAACTAGTAACAAGTATTGTTAATACAATTAAAAAATAAATAGTTTTTTTAGTCATGATATATTATTTAATGCTTTTAATAAACGTAAACCTAGGAATTTTTTTACCATTTATAGTTATTTTTTCTTTAAACATTTTCAGAGGGCGAATCCAAATGGCGTTTTTGCCAAATTTTTTTGAATTATATAAAGCTTGATAAATGACCATTTTTTCTAGTGTTTCACTATGAAGTCCGGTTGATAATACTTGGTACCTTTTGCCTTTATAATGTTGATAAATACCTGGTTTTATACTTACCATTATATATATTTAATACTTATATATATCGTAACACTATATTAAATAAAATACAATTTATTTCATCATTTTTCTTAATTTACAAAACTCGCAATCTTTGTTATCGCAATATTTATCTCAAAATGAAAGATTGAGTATTTCATTACCAACACGTTTTACTTCTTTTTCTAATTCATCGATCTCTTGGCTTGAGATGGTAAATGGCCGTCTAGTGTGTTTTTGACTGTCACTGGGCTCAACAAAATCAATAATACCTTTGTCCATAATATACTTACCGTTTTGATAATATTTGAGCAATAACCCATAAAACTTTAATTGATTATAATAATTTTCATCCCCAGCTTGGGTTTTACCTAAAATCTCATTTTCACTTTTAACTCTGCCAGTTTTATAGTCAACAACATTGACGTGGCCATTTTCAAATAATTCTAATTTGTCTAATTTACCTGTCAAACGAATATCTTTGTCTAAAATAATACCACTAATTGAAAATTCGGTTAAAACATTTTCATGAAAAGTATCATAAAAATCATAATAGGAGCTTAAAATATTTTTACCCTCAGTAGATAATTGTTCAAAATCATTGACACTCAATGGAAAACGATTTAAATGGTAAATAAATCTTTCAATCAAAAATTCTTTAGTTGGCCTACCCTCTTCTTTATGGCGATTAAAAAAATCTTTTAGAGCACCATGAATGGCATCACCTTTGATTAGGGGCTTGGTTTGAATTTCTGGTAATCTAAATAAATTGCGATAAAAATATTTTCAGGGACATTCTAAATAATTATTAAAAGCGGTAACGGACAAACCGTTTTTGGTAAAAATTTCTTTGACTAGTTCCTTGTCTTTGATACTTTGATTTTGATTGGCATTAACCAGAAAATGAATATGTTCTTTTTGGTATTTGTCGCTTAAATCAATGTTAAATATTTCTTTATATTCGTCTTTAATTTCATTGATAAACGAACTAGCAATAACAATTTTGCCACTTTCATCAGCCGAATAATTGGTAATATATAATTGGGTTTTGGCACGAGTTAAACACACAAAAAATAAATTTTTTTCTTCGCTTTCTTCAATTTGACTGACTTTATAAATTTGAGGTAATAATTTTAACCGATTACGAACGTTTTTACCTTCTCATTTATTAGTGGTGGTGCCAATGATAAAAACATGGTCAAATTCTAGTCCCTTGGCGTGATGAGCCGTCATTAATTTTACGCCACTAGTATCACCTAAAATTGATTCTTTGTTGATATCAATTGAATTTTCTTGAACAATGTTTAAGTAATTAATAAAATCAGCCAGCATAAAGTTTGATTGAGTTTGAGCCATTCGTTTAATTTGATCAAAAAAACCATCTACTTTATCAATTTTGTCAACGACATTGTCGCTAGTTTGTAAATAATTATAAAACTCAACATCTTTGATGATGGTATCAACTAAATTTAAAAATAAAATATTATTGGCCAAAACGCTTCAATCTTTTAATTTTTCTTTTAAAAATATAATTTTATCTTTAGAAACTAAATCGATATCGATCGGACTATTTAAAAAATCATAACCATTGATTTTATATTGTTGACAATAATTAATAATTTTATAGGTGTCTAGTGGATTGATATTTAAAAAATCAATGTGCATACATTTAAATAAATAACTATCATTGCCATAATTATAAATGGTATCCAAAATTAAAAGTAGTTTTTTAATGTCTAGATCGTTAAAAATATTAATTTTCTTTTTAATACTAAAAGGAATTTGAAATTTTTCTAACATTTCTACCAAAATATCCGAATCTTTGTGGTTGCGATACAAAACGGCTATGTTGTTAGAATCTACGTTATTATTTATTAATTCTTTGATTTTGGTTATTACAAAATAGGCCTCTTGGTTGGGACTAGGTAAAGTGTAAATTTGAATTTTTTGATTTTCTTGTTTAACGCAACTTTTTAATTGTTTATCGCGATTAATTAAATAAAAAGCCGAATCAAGTATTAATTGACTGGATCGATAATTATTGATTAAATCGATAATTACAGCTGATGGATAAAGAGATTTAAAATAATCAAAATTATGAATGCTAGCTCCCTGAAAACGGAAAATAGCTTGTTTGGGATCGCCAACAATAAAAACATTGGGATTTTTATGAAAATTGCATAATAATTCTAAAATTTTGTTTTGGCTAGTATTTGTATCTTGATATTCATCAACCAAAAAATATTGATATTGCTCTTGAATAATTAATAATAAGTCGTTATCTTTTTTAAATGTATTTAAAACTTCGATAATCATATCAGCATAATCATAATAAGATGATCTGTTCATTAATTCTTGATATTTTTCAAAAATATAACTTAACTCAATATTTTTACAAATGGTTTTATAATATTGGCTAACTTGACTTTTGATTTTTTTAGTTTTGGAATTATAATTGTCTTCGTTATTTTCAAAATCTTGCTTAGATTTTTCAGCTATATCACGTAATTCTAAATAAGTAATACTTTCTTTTTTTAATTCTTCGATGGACGATTTGATTTCTCTTAAATAAAAGTAATTGTTATTGAAAGTGACTAAATGTTCTAATTTTAATGAATCTAAAACTTGTTTTAAAATTTCGATTTGTTTGACTTCATCAATATTAATAAAACCAGCAATATTTTCAAAATATTCTGGATAATCTTGAATAATTTTATTACAAAAGCCATGAAAAGTATTGATGTTCACCTGATAGGCTTTGCTACCCATGATAGAGATTAATCTTTTCTTCATCGATGCCGCTCCAGATTCTGTAAAAGTTAAAGCTAATATATTTTCGGCTTCAATTTGAGTTTTATTGATAATATTGGCAATCCGAAGAGTTAAAATTTCAGTTTTGCCAGTGCCAGGACCAGCAATTACCATAACTGGACCTTCGATAGTATCAACGGCCTTTTTTTGTTCTAAATTTAATCTTTTGTATAATAATTCAAAATCCATAATGAGTATTTAATATATTAAAAATATAACATATTAAAAATTTAAAAACAAACCCCCCTCTTTTAATAAGCAATCCAATGGAACGGAACCTGGTTCCGTTCCATTAAAAAATTAAAAAGAGGGCTTCAAATAGCCCCCCTTACTGCACAAAATAACCAAATAACAATGATAGCAACCACACAAAAAACTAAAACCCTGGTAGCGAAATCATTGTTATTTTTATTTTTTCTCATTTAAATCCTCCTAAAATAAATTTCTAGCTTAATTTTACCATATAACTATCAGTATTGCAATATTTTAATTTTTCTTTAATAAATCTCTGATTTCGGTTAATAATTGCTCTTCCTTGCTTGATTCAATTATAGTTTCTTTCTTTTCTTCTTCTTTTTTGAATTTCTTTTGTAATTGGTTCAACATTTTAATCATCATAAAAATACTAAAAGCAATAATGATAAAATCAATAATGTTTTGAATAAATAGACCAATGTTCATGGTAACGGCTGGATTAGTAAGACTGGCTTCACGTAAAACAATTTTAATATCATTAAAATTTTTGCCGCTAGTTAATAAACCAATGATTGGCATAATGATATCAGCTACTAAAGAAGAAACGATTTTCCCAAAAGCACCACCAATGATAACCGCAGTGGCTAAATCCATGACATTGCCCTTCATGGCAAATTCTTTAAACTCTTGTAATAATTTTTTCATATTAGTTTTTTATATTTACCCCCTCTTTTAAGAACCATCTATAATTCATAAAATGGAGTGTTTTTATTAAAAAGTTTTGATAAAAATAGCTCAACCAAATTTAATTATGTTACTTGTGCCCTTCGGGCACCATGGTCTCTAAAAGAGAGGGTTAATTTTTAATATGTTAATATTATAGCATATTTTGATAAAATATAAAAAGAAGAAATTCTCGTCTTTCTTCTTTTTATTAAAAATCAATAACCTGGATATTTCGATTGGCGAATAATTTCGCATTTACCATGAAAGTTTTCCAATGAACCGTTACCACCAGTACTTTCTCCGATTGCCCTCAGATAACCATGGCCTTCTTCAATGTCGGTTATTAATATATCGGATGCGAATTGATAAACATACTGATCTCCAGGTAGAGTCACTACATCGTTTGTATAAACGATATTCCCATGGCAATCCTGAATAATACCCAAAACGTAACCCTCCTTGACTTTGAATCTAGATAATTGACCTTCTATAACCAGTGAAGGTTCTTTATCATCAATCTTTTTTACATAACGTTTCTTTCTAAATAATTTAAAGGGCAAAATATCCATAATAAATACCTCCTTAAAAAACAAATTTCTATGATTATGCCATCACAATTCAATTTGAATGTCAAAAAACCACCTGGCTAAAGCCAGGTGGTGGGTTCTTGCTAGCAAAAACTAGAAGATAAGAAAATTGCACAAACGTTCCTCTTGCTTTTGGCGCAGTATAGCATACAGCCATGGGTTTCGCATGGCCAGGATTTGCAATGCATGCAACACTGCATTTTTTGGATTAAGAACAGTTGAAACTGATACATCGCTCGGAGTTCGAAGTGATGACCAAACGTCTTCATGAAAATCTTTCCAACTCGCTGGCACGGTAATTACTGGTACCGTGCAATGAGCTGACAATGTTGGTCCGGCGCCATTGCTCATGCCACAATAAGCAATGACCACTGAATCAGGCACTTCCTGAATTTTTTTTATCAATTCATCTATTGCCTGGACAGGTGTTTTATGAAGAGATGAAGTCACGACTGTAGTCTGAAAAACACAATTGCCAGCATTAATTTCGTAAATAACTGATGAAAAATCTAGCAAATCGTCTTTAGGGGATGCACGCCACAAAATAATTTGCTGGCGCGGTATTTCAAAGCGACCAGTAAGTTCTGCTACCTCTTGATATTTGGCAGTAACTTCATTGAGGTCAGCTCCATCACGATAGAGTTGCTTATCAATATTTTGACCATTGTGAAGTACTCGCCATGAATCATTGTCAATGACATCAGCTAATAAAAGCTGATTATCCTCATCAAAACCAAACTCCAACTTAAGATCAACAAGTTCTCTTCCCTGGAGTCGCCAAGCTTCTTCCAAAATCAGAAAAACCTCCATGGCTATGTTTCTAATTGCATCAACCACCTTCGTCTGATCTTTCAATGGAAAATCATCTAAGACTAAAAACGATGATTGTTGGCTGAGTGATTGATCTGGTAAAAACAATTCCATATGATTGCCATCATGAGATATGATAGCAAAAGGATCGTCACATGGAATATCTTTCCCTTTCCATTTTTTCCCGGACGTTTTAAGAAACAATTCGAAAATAAGCTTCGGAAAAATTTGACCCTTGCTAAAATGAGGATTCCTTTTAAGATAGGATCCAAGAGCTTTTCTGCGAATGACCACTTCCCATGGTACCATGTTACAGCGCTTAGAAACAAACTCTGTGTCGCTAAGTTGCTTTTGAAAAGCAATTGGAATATAGCATTTTTTAAGCAGGCGGAAAACATTACAGGTAACTTCATTGGCAAGGATGGCTTTGCCATCAATAATGTCATGCTTAGCACCATCGCCAGCCGTGATATCATCTTTTGATTGGATGATAACTGAATTAGGATAATTGATTACCTCAAAAATCTTCTTCGTCTTACCTTCTGTTAATAAAACACCTTTTTGAATTATATCTCCCATTATGTCTCCTATACGTTTAAAGTCCGTCGACTTTTAATTTTTTAAGAACAAATTTATAGAATTATAGTATCACAATTCAATTTGATTGTCAAAAAACCACCTGGCTAAAGCCAGGTGGTTTTTAATATATATTATTCGTAACGTAATGCATCCATTGGACTTTTTTTCGAGGCCTGAATGGCCGGATAAATACCAAAAGTAAAACCAACTCCAGCTGAAACTAAAACACCTAATATAGCACCAAATATTGGAAAAGAAAATACAAAATTAAAAGTTCCAGTCATGTTAAACACAGTAATTAATAAATAGCTCAAAACAAAACCAAAAAAGATACCAAATAAACCGCCACCGGATGTGAGTAACATGGCTTCAGTTAAAAATTGAAATAAGATATGTTTATTGGTGGCACCTAAAGCTTTGCGTAAACCAATTTCCTTAGTTCTTTCGGTTACTGAAGTGAGCATCATGTTCATAACACCTACCCCACCGACAATTAAAGATATAGCGGCAACGGAAGAAAGCAAAACGGTTAAAACGCCTAAAACACTATTTACTGATTTAGTCACATCTTCTTGAGTTTGAATTGAAAAGTCATCTTTTTTAGGATCGTCGATATTATGATTGTTTCTTAAAACAGTTTCCATATCCGAAATAGCGGTTTTTACATTTTGTTCAGAATCAATTTTAGCAATCATTTCATGAAAATATTTTACACCTAAAATTTTTTGTTGAAGTGTTGTATAAGGAATAGTAACACAATCATCATAATTTACCCCACCAAACTGCCCCTTAGATTCAGTGACGCCAATAACTTTAAAATTTATATCTTTTAATTTTATTTTTTGATTTATTGGATCATCTAATCCAAATAATTTTTTGGCTACTTTGGGACCAATAATGGCGACTGATGTTTTTGAATCAACTTCTTCGCTGGTAAATAAATCACCTTTTTCAATATTAATTTTCATTAATTCAAAAATTTCAGGAGTGCTACCGATAATAGTAACTCTATAGGATTCGGATTCAAAATTGGCATAACCAAAACCAGTAGAAATGGGAATGACATTAATAATATTGGGAACGTTGGCAGTATTATTTAAATCTTTTAAATCTTTTTCTTTTAAACTATCTTGGCCAGTGCCACCGCTTTGCATCATATCTTGCATTTTGCCAGGCATGATATAAACATTATTAGCGCCTAATGATTGAATTTGACCAATAATAGATTTTTTAGCGCTATCACCAATAGCCATAACTAAAATAATAGCTGTAATGCCAATGGCAATACCTAAAACCGTTAAGACCGATCTTGATTTGTAGGCCATAATATCTTTATAGGCCATTTTTATATTATCACTGATATTCATAAATAAATTTAATTCTTAAATTTAAAACTCAAATCTCAAAAGTCAAAAGTCAAATCTGAAAATCAAAAATACAAAATTAATACATAATTACTATTTACTATTTACTACTTACTACTTACTCTTTCCTATTGCTTTACCACTGCTAGCCCCTGCCTACCGGCAGGCAGGCCCACACCAACCTCTGGTTGGTCGTGGTGGGTTTTACCATTGCCTTACCATTGTTTTTCTAATTGCCAATTACTTTTTACTCCTTATATTACTAATTACTTTTTACCATTTACTCTTTTCATTACTACTTACTAATTACCAATTACTCTTCCTATTTATTAAATCCTTGTTCTTTAACAATACGACGATTTGTAACCAGGCAGTCGCGATCAATCAAACCATCTTTAATATAAATAATTCTTTTAGCTGATTCGGCTACTTCGGATTCGTGAGTAACTAAAACAATAGTATGACCTTGGTCGTTTAAATCTTGCAGAAATTTTAAAATAGTTTCTCCTGATTTTGAATCCAGACTGCCAGTTGGTTCATCGGCAAAAATAATCTTGGGTTGATTAACTAAGGCTCGAGCAATAGCTACTCGTTGTTTTTGGCCACCCGATAATTTTGTTGAACGATAATCTTTTCTTTCGTTAATCCCTACTAAAGTAATTAAATCATCCACAATTTTATTTTTTTCAAAATCTTTTAAATTTTCGGTATAAATTAATGGCAATTTAACATTTTCAAAAACAGTTAAACGTGGAAGCAAATTAAAGGATTGAAAAATAAATCCCATTTTTTGATTACGAATAAAAGCTAATTCATCGTCTGAATAAGTGTTCAATTCTTTATCTTCGAAAAAATATTGCCCAAAGGTAATGCGCTCAAGACATCCTAATATTTGAAGTAAAGTTGATTTACCCGAACCAGAAGGCCCCATGATAGCCACAAATTCGCCCTCATTAATTTCTAAATCAATACCATTAAGGGCTTGAGTGTTTACACCATCGCTTGAATATATTTTAACTAAATTTTTTATTGTGATTAAAGACATGTTAATTCATTATAATTTTATCGCCAACTTGTAGACCAGAAATAATTTCAGTGCGGCCATCGCTACCGCGAATGCCAGCAACAACATTGGTCTCTTGAACTTTATTTTTATTATCAATAATTAATTTTACAAATTTTTTGCCATTTTTAGTAATAATAGCACGGCTAGGAACATAAATAACATTTTCTTTTTTGTTGGATACAATATCAATATTAGCAGTCATACCGGGCATAATGCGTTGATCTTCTTTATCGAATTTAAGAATTGTTTTATAGCTAGCAACACCTTCAATATCAGTGGCCGATAAATCGATTTGTAAAACTTTGGCCGCAAAAATAATATCACTTGAATAAGCATCCAGAGTAACTTTAGCCGAATTATTAATTTTTATTTTAGCAATATCCGATTCGGCCACATAGGTTTCAATTTGATAAGTATCGCCACCAATTAAAGAAATAACGGTTGAGTTAGCATTGATAATGTTACCAACTTCGGGAACAATTTTGGTGACTTTACTATCAAATGGAGCGTAAATTAAAGTTTTATTATAAAGAGATAAATAATTATCAACATTAGCTTTGGCTTGATCAACGATAGCTTTTTGAGTATCAATATCTTCATTTGTATATGGATGTTTTTTGGTTTCTAGATTTTGTGAAGCATTGTTAAAAGCTAAATCTAAAGTATCAAGTGAACTCTTGCCGGAAAGCAAAGAGGCGCGAGTGGTTTCAATACTTGTTTTTACCGAATCAATAGTTGAACGCAAACCGTCAATGGTAGTCTTGTCGGTCCCACCATAAATATTACAATTAACTGGATCAATGACATTGCTGATGCTATTAAGCAAATAATAAGCATCGTCTAAATAGGTTTTATTTTTTGAAGCTTGAAGATAAATGCTGGCATGGTTGTTGGTTAAAGTATCGAGTTCAAGTTTTCATTGGTTTAAAGTGTTTTCGTATTCTTTACGTAAAATTAAAGGAGAATTGGTACTATTTACAGCATAACAAGTTTTGAAGGAAATATTATAAACTGGACTAGTTGCCTCTCAATCACCCATGTAGGAAAAAACTGATAATAAATTATTTCTAATTAAACTATTAACGGTATTGTAATCAGAAAATAATGAGCTATACATATTTTTGTAAGCAACATCTAATTTTTGGTTGGCATCGTTATATTGATTTTGAGCAATTTGCAAATCTTCCGGACGCGCACCATTGTAATAATCATTTAATTTAATTTGTTGAATGGTTAAAGCTGATTGGGCTTGCTTGTATTGAGCATAAACATCACCATTATCCAAACTCATTAAAATTTGTCCTTGTTTTACAAGATCGCCAGTTTTAACATAAATTTTTGATACTCTGCCAGAACGGTCAAAAGCATAATCAATATTTCTAGTAGGTTTTACGGTACCAGTTAAACTTACTTCTTGGATAACGCTCCCCTTTTCAATAGTTACTGTTTCGATTGATTTTTTCTTAAAACTTGATGAAATAATAATCAATAATAAAACCAAAGCGATAATAAATATTAAAACAAAACGCTTGTTTTTAAATAATTTTTTAGTAGTATTTCACGGTGATTTTAATCATTTTTTCAATGCTTTTGTGATTTTTGATAGCATAATTAGATAATTTAATATTTAAATACAGTAATAACTAGTGTACCACACTAAAAAACAAATGTCAAAAATAAAAAAAGAGATTCGCTACTATTAATAATAACGAATCTCATCTGTCCTAACGAACTTTTAGAGTATCTTGAGTATACTCTAAGTCCTTTGGACAAATAATAACTTTTTTTTCAGCATTCCGAGATTTTGCAACGTAACCAGCTCGATACGCTTCGATAGAATTTTCTTTGGCGATACTGATTACTTTTGTAACATCATCACTCTGCACATATAAAGCAAATCCGGCCCCCATATTAAAAGTGCCATAAGCCTCAAGGTCATTGATTTGACCATGTTCTTGAAGGAAGTCAAAAATAATATGAGGCGATGGCAAATGCTCGATAATGTAATTGAACGGAGCCAACGGACGCATTAATTTGCGCCAACCATGACCAGTGATGTTTTCGGCATAATGAATTTTGATTCCACTGTTGAAACAATCTTCTACTACGCCTACGTAAATGGGTGTTGGCGTTAAAATCTCTTCGCCGAATGTCTTGCCATTGGGCAATTTAGTAAGATAACCATTTGATAATTTTTTAACAATGTCTCTCACTAAAGTTAATCCATTAGCATGGATACCAGAACTTTCTAAAAATACTATCATATCGCCTTCGCGAATGTTTTCTTCAAGTATCAATGCTCCGTTTGGTTCATTTATACCAATGGCTGAACCGGACAGCTCAATTGCATCAGGATAAATGATATCTCGAAGAGTAGCGGTTTCGCCTGGACCCCAAACACACCTGGATAAATTGCAGGCATGTTCCCAGCCCGAAATTAAAGATTCGGCATTGTCTTGATTTTTGGAAAACCAATTTGAATTACCAACGGCCAAATGCATTGCTACAGATATCGGCAATATTCCGGCAGAAATCATATCATTAACAATCATGGCGACTGTGTCTTGCCCGATTTGATAATAATATGATTTTTTAGTTAACTGAGACATCCGATCAGCCACTAAATTTTTTGTGCCTAGGCCTTCTTCCACATGACCTATAAATGGAATTGGAAAAGTCGAGCTGTTTTTAAGAACGAAAGCACTACGTCCACGAATGTTTTCTACTGTTGCTAGGCCTAATCTTTGAACATTGTTAGCTGTGCGTTGCGCAGCTTGTTGAGCTTCCCTTTTAAATTTATCTAACATATCATAATCAACTCCTGAACTTTTATAATCTGGCATTTTTCTCCTTTCTGTTTTAAAAAATCTATGTCAAATATATCACACTAAAAAACAAATGTCAAAAATGGGTAAGGGCTCCAACACGGTGTCGGAGCCCTTTGAATGTGCAGAAGAGTTAAGAACTTTTTTTTAATTCTTCTGCCTTCGCGTGGGCATGCAAAAAAATGCAAGTCATGATAATCTTGGCAATATTCTCATCAGTGTTTTCGTTCGCACCTGATACGCCAATACTAATATTGCCATAATATATGCCTCCAGCGTATGAATTCTCGCCTTGCTTGAATAACCAGGGAGCATAATCACGCAAAACACTCGTGTCATTTTTCTCTCTTCTTGCAATTCTGGCTTTCTCAAAAGCCAAGGCCTTGATATCGCATGGCTCCTCTGGCCATTTTGGATCCCATTCAGTTTCATTACCAATAACATATGAATAATGTTCTTCTGGCAATAAAACAGTAACATGAACATACTTAGGTCCCCAAACAAAACGAGGATCATCTAGTATTTTCTCAATACTATGGCTTGCGAGTCTAACCGCTGCATCAACCAACTTTTCGCCAATAATTATCATGTGCTTTTCTCCTTTTCTAAAGAACAAATTTATGAGATTATAGTATCATAATTCATACAGTTTGTCAAAATTTAAAAACCTCAGGTAAATGCCTGAGGTTTTTAAATTGGTAAATTAGTTATTCTTGACTGGTTTTATAAATTTGATATAGCCCAAAACTAGAGCTATAATTAAACCAATAGTTACCACTAAAAATCTAAAAGAAGAACTATCGCTCATAAAGCCACGAATAATAGCATAAGTAGTAGTAAAAACACCTCCTAACAAAATCCCATCGGCCATCATTTTTATTTTAGCCATAAAGGTTAAACTAACAATTAAAATAATAACGGACGCAATAATTATAATAATAGAAACATTGCGATTATAGATTTTAGATAATGCATCATATTCTTTTTGTTTTTCATAATATTCTTTTTCAATATTTTGTTGTTCAACAGTTGGTTCTAAATTTTGTTTAGCAAAATTTAATTCAACTGGATACTCAGGTCGAATTGGCCCCTGATAAAAACTATCAATTCCTAAGCCAACGAATAAAGCAATTAATAGCGCCAAAAATAATGTATAAATTGATTTTATGATCATGATAAATTAATTAATATTTTTATTATATACATTACAGCATAATTTAATAAAAAAAGCCATTGGCTTATTAAGTTTTTCTTAAAAACCATAAAAAAACGGAAAAGCCAGTTGGCTTTCCCTTCTGGCTTCATCGATATTTGCGTTTTGCACTTTGATTTGGTCTACTTTTGTTATAGGCGTGTTTAAACGCTTTTTTAGTTTTTTTGATCTTTATTTTTGCCGTGCCCATAAATATCATCATCAATATCATCATCTCAATATCACCGTCCTTTACAAAATTTTATAGTTAAGCATGTTTGTTACCATGTCTATTCCGCGCATAAAATAAGCAAAGAAAAAATAAAACCAACAAAGCATAAAAATTGAACTGCAAAAAAAGGTGCTTCTATCAAAGCCAGTGCGCCTTCGTAACAATTGCTATTTTCATTGGCTTTTCTTTGCATAGCTAACAATTTGGTTATTGCTAGCCATAATAATATAGGTAATGCCACTGGAATTATTTTGTAAATAATCAAATGTTGCTGCGACCACCACATCATAGATCCCAGATATAAAAATATACTAATACAAAAACAGATTGCATATAAACCAAGTAAAATCGGAATTTTATCTATTTTTTTCTTCATGTTTTGCCCCTTTCAAAGAACTAATTGAATTTTGATTATTATATCACAATTATTACTATTCGTCAACAAAAACTCTTGATAAAAGCCGCGAATCATTTGTCATTCCAAACTCAATTTATATTTAAAGCTTTGAATTAAAAATAAACAAATATTAAAAAAGGGGCGATGAAATCTGACCCCTTTTTATACCGATGTTTTATCTACTCTTAGAATTTAGACAATCCACTGTTTTGCTATTTCTAAAAATGAACAAACTTTCTGAAGATCAAAACGATCTCCGATTCTGGCGCCTTCATGACCAAAGGATGACCTTAGCCGAGTCTCGGCGTCGATCCAAATTGGTCCACAAGTTGCATTAAAAATTTTTACGATTTCCCTTGCTAGATTCTCTGGAGAAAGCCCTCCGGCGTAACCGCTATAGACACCAACCGATTGGAGCGGCCAATGATCTGGTAATAAACCCACTCCACTGGATTTATCAAATAATGGAATAGCGTTAACACCCTTTGATCGCAAATCGTTAAGAATGTGATCGTTTACTCCGTCTATTTGGACAATGATAGGTGTTGATGGCAAATATTTTTTAATTACATTTGAGCACCTGTCTTCCAAAAATTCATGCGGTTGTGCATGAAAATTTAATTGGAAACGCCTAAACATTCTCCAAACAGGATCCATCTCTTCGAAAAACTTATCTGACCCTACACACAGTTCTCTAACCCATTTACCACAAATATGTCCAGATAAATTGATCATATTGTGGCCGGTTAAATGAACTCTATCAGAAGCAGTAAAATCATACAATTTTTTCAACCAGTTAATGGACGGAAATCTTGTACTACCTAGACGATCGCTGGATAACAATATCCCAAATTCAACGAACGGATACTTAGAAAAAATATCCGCCATTTCGTTAGGATCGTTATAGTCGTCCGCTCCTGTGACGGTTACACAATTAATAAAATACTGACCACTGGATGTTATTTTTTTCATTCATACCTTCCTTTTTTTATCTATAGAATTTAATATACTTTTTTAACATTAGCATATTTGTATAAATAATGCAATTTACAGCGATATCTTTGATTTTTATTAAGCATATAAAATTTCTTTACCATTCCTGAACGAGTTTAGGTCTTTGGATTGAGATAAAATCAAAATATTAATCTCGCTATATTTAGGGACTAAATAAAAAATATAAATTATTTGTGTTTTAATTGTTTTTGTCTTAAAACAATAATCAATACAATAACTGCATTAATGATCCATATATATAATGGATAAACTATTTTCCCAAACGTAAAAACAGAAAGAGAAAGGATATTAAATGAACTAGCAAGCACTTCTGTTAAATAACATCTTCATTCTTCAGTTTCTGGTAAAATTCAAGCTTTAATAATTGTCGGGTACACTGAAATTATATCAGTTACAATGGACATTACTAATCCTAAAACGGGGTTTTTAGTTGTATATCAAACAATTAGAGAAATTATCGCCATAAATAATATAGTAACATCTAGTTTTGTTGTTCCACCTATACCAGTTTTAAGAGAAAGAATAAATATAACCAAAGATCCTAAAAAATATATCAAAGCTAAATAAATTGCATTTCTATCGCCCTGAGCAAATAAAGTTCCTACGAATAAAATAGAATTCAAAAGCAATAAAAAGCGAGTCATTCTTTGCGGTCTAAAATGACCCTTGATAATACTATAAATACCTATAATGAATGTTGAAAAACCAAATATAGTCGATATTATTAAAAATATATTCTTCATAATGTTTAACATTAAAATATTTTTTGATATGCATAAAGTGTACCAATTTTCTATATTTTTTACAAATTAAAATCCCCTGACAAAAGCCAAGGGTACGTAGCTCCCAATCCTGAACGCCTTTAGAACTTTGGATTGGAAATTTATTGAAAATGAAGTTAGGAATTTTGTGACTCTTTAATTACTAATGATCCTAACACCAATAACGCTGCCCCAATACTTAAATTTACCCTCGTTTCTTTATCGTAATTATATTGCGCAACAATATTTGACTCACATTTATAAACAAGCTGCAAACTTTTTATACCACCTGTGTTACAAGTATAAGAAGAAGAAAAGCCCACTATATTATAAAAAAACAACAAGGATCCTGCGACCATGATTAATCCGCCAAAACACCTAAAAACTCTCCCATTTATTTTTTCCATAGTTAAAAAATTTATATTTTTATTAATTATAATATTATTCGGAAAGCTCGGCCTCTAAATTGGAAACATAATCCATAATCAAAATAGCCGGCTTTCTTTTTGCTTTATTTTTAACTTCAAAATACACACTATCCATCAAACAATTCGTCTACGCTAAGTTTACAATTTTTAACATTTTCATAATAAGGGTTTTCTTCATCATATAATACTGAATAATCATCGCACGTTGATTCATACATGCCACAACCCATATAAAAACCTCGCCCAACACTTTCAGGCCCCTCCGTTAACTCTAAATATTCATAATACCCATACTCACCATCCCAATTATACCAGTCTATATCATCTTCCATATTCTCTTCTTCTGAATCCTCTTCTCACTCTATATATTCTTTCGGTTTGTTAGTTGTTATAATATAACCATTGTCAAATATTAAGAATGGAGTTTTATTGTATGGTCCAAAAATCTTTTCATTAATCCTTGCATAATACTTATCTCCTTGCTTGTATATAAATCCAAAATAATTTGTTTCTGGATTACAACTAGCCATAATGGTATCTGAAATTTGTTCATATGGACCATACGAAACATCATTAATATTAATAAAAAATCCTTTCTGTTCTAATCTGCTATCTGAATGATAGACATTGTTCCTACAGCCATATACTTTCATCTCTCATCCCAAAGAATCTTTTCTTATAAACATATAGTGATCACTCGAAGCTCCTCCAATATCAACTAGCATTTCTCCACAAAATGGACATGTTATATTTCCCATACGATATTAATTAAAAATATTAATTATAATGACGATTAAACTATATTATTTCTTATTCCTTTTATAAATTTCGGTTTTTCATAACGGCTTTTGCCTACTGTTTTAACAAATAGTAAAAGACTTTGAGCTTCCTTCAATGCAACTTCTTGAGTTAATTCAACCCCCCGAATTTTCTTTTGAATTTGTATGTATTCTTTTAATTGCTCTTTTGTTATATTCATTATAAACAAAATTATTAAGTTTTTAATTTCATTAAAATATCTGCCATTCCTTCAAAATAAGATTTCACTATTTTAATATCCTTGCCTGGATTAACTATTTTAGTGGATAATTTCCAATCTTTTTCTTCTCATTCTCATAAATCAAAACCTATATCGCCCCCTATACCATAACTGCACGGCAGAGATATCTTGGTTTTTTCTTCTGGCGGATTGTTTACTATAGGATGCTTGATCATATCATTCGCTATATTAATAATATTTTGTATCTCCTTTTTATGAGATTCTCTATACTCTATCAGCTCTTTATTAAGATATGTTTTAAGACAGGCATCACATAATTTTCGACAAGCTTCTAAACTCGTTCTGATTAAAGTATATATACCAAAGGCATTGGCAAAAGGCGCCATCGGCACATTATACTCATATTCGGCATTTTTTTCGTTATATAAAGCTTCTTGTAAACATTCTGAAAATAAATTATTTTGTAAACATGCAAAATAATAATATCGTCGAACTGTTGTTGCGTAGTTTATGACGATTACACTTACCCCTAAACTTGAAATTTGACCAATAAAATTAGTAAACTTTTCCAGTTTATATGTATCTCGAATTTTTATCAACCATTTGTTCTCCATAAATTCAATCCTAATATTTTTTAATTTCAATCTGCTTTTTCTGTGTTTTGGCAAAACTATAAATATCCGTTTCTTCATAATAATATTTGCCAATGATACTTGCTAGATATATTTGCCTCATACTATAATAGAAACTCCTTTCATATTCTTTTGATACTTTTGCTTTTGGAACAGGAACGAATCAACGATGACCGTCTATAGAAACAAACAGTTCTTTATCTAATAACATTCCATTAACCTCAAATCTCACAAGATGGGAATCACTATTGGTTTTATCAAAAGACAACGTTTCGTTCATCCATTCCTCGTGAAAATTCTCAACAACTGGATTGTCTCAATCAATCACAATCTGAAAACTAGGGTATCTTTTATAACGATAATAATAGAGATTCGGCTCAACTCCAATAAATTTTTCTCATCCATTTTTATTTTTCAAAAACTTATTAAAACGTATTATAGGATTAACTATAGATATATATGTTAAATATGTTCCAACAAAAGTCGCTATAAACCCAAGGATGCCTAATATCAAACTAAAAATTGTTATCATTTTATTTACCATATTTTTAATTCAAATTATTATTTCTATAATAAGATTGTATTCCCTCAATATATTCTTTTCACGTTTAATTAGATTCCTGATTTTCTACGATTATGTTCTTTGCACAGCATTTGGCAATTTTCCGCTGTTGTTTTTCCACCTTCGTGTCAAGGCGTTATATGATCAGCTTCCATTTCAAAAATATCTCAGTGTTTTTTATCTCTACACATTGGGCAAATACCTTCTTGTCTTTCGTATGATTCACGTTTCATATTCTCTGTAAATGAGCGAATATTAAGGTGTTTCTCTTGTCTAGTTAAAACGTATGGATAAATTCCGGATTTTTTTGTGACGTCTTCATCTTGCATTAGTTTTTTAATCTCAGTTTCTAAATTTTGAACATTTAATTTCTCATTTTTGAATTTATTATACAATTCACCTCAATTTACATCGCTCATTTCACGGCGATAATTTATAAAAACCCTCCTTACTCACGCAATCACTTTTTGAAAATACTTTCATAATTCTTCAGCGTTTTTATCATGCTGATGTTTAGCCATATAATCTTTTATTTCACCATCGTTGATTCAAGAGATCGCAGTTTCTAAATAATCTTGCCTTATTGGAGATCCACTTACTAATTTACCACCATCATTTGCTAAAAGATATGCCACACAATTTGATTTGCTAAATTTAAGTTTTGCATCACTTAACCACGGCCCTGTATAAACAGCGTTACGTATTTCTTGTTCTGTTAATTTTTCACCAGCAATATTAATAATCCTAAATCAATCCAAACGTTCTACATCTGTGCCTTCACAAAAATAAATCATTAATTCATAATCTAAAATTATATTTTGTTCTTCCTTTGTTAAATTATGAAAAAAACGATCGTTAAGAGAATACTCACCGTTTACATATTGCCCAATACTAATAGTGCGTTGTTGGCCATCTAATACTTCATAGCCGCCATCTTCTCTAACCATTCAATACATTACATTTAGTGGAAAATTATTTTTAATAGTTTCTATTACAGCATTTCGTTGTTTTTCTTTATACACAAACTCTCGTTGGTATTTTGGGCGAATATCTAATTTGTTATTATAAGCTACCACACCTTCTTCAAAATTGTCTTTATAACCCGCTATCACCTTGCTAATTGGAATTTTATGTAGTTCAATTTTCATATTATTTTTTTATTTTTTTATTTTTGATTAAAATGCGTGCATATGGTGCTAATAAATAATTACTATTATCGCTTGTGTAATGTATAGTATCAATTGGTTTATCTGACTTATTAATAGCTAAAACACAATTTATAGCATTCCCATTTAATATAGCACCGTTTTTCATAATTTTTTTGGGATTAATATATGTTTTGTTTGGTGTAAAATTATCCCGGCTATTGCCAAGAGCAACAATCTCAAATTGGTCAGGATTATATTTATTTACAAAAGAGATTGGCACACCCATAACCCCACCTCAATCTATTGGTATATCAACTACTTTAGAAACATCAATCGCGTCATAGTTATCATAATGAGGATATTCTGATGGTATATATTTTTTATATAATATTATTTTTTCGTGACGTTTTGATGTATCAAGATTTGTAAACCACATCACCCCGGGAACAAAAGCATATTTTTTACCATTTTCAATTTTATGATAACTTTCATAATAATTTGGTATCTCAAATCAACGATTTGAGCCATTCATGCTTTCACCTATCCACATTTTATTATCTCTTATTAATGGGAATATTTCCTTATAAGTTATCGCATTTATATTGCCAATGATTAAAAATTTCTTTTTATATTCCATTAATTGTGCAACATATTCTCTAAATAAAGAAAAAGGCGGATTAGTAGCTACAATATCCGATTGTTTTAATAATTCAATACTTTCTTTGCTTCTAAAATCTCCGTCCCCTTCTAGAGGTGACCATTCATTGTTTTTGTTCGCCTTGAGCTGTTCTGCAATATCGTCTAAATCAAATGCACCATCATTATTAAGATCACTAACTTCATTTATAATAAATTTATTAGCCGTTATGTTTGGACGACCCTTTGGCGCACTAGTCATTTTATCTTCCCCAAACAATCCTAATTGAGTATTAGCAATTGGAGATGGTTTATAGCTTGTCGCGATAAGTTTTTTTAATCCCAAAGCATTAAAATTAATAGCAAAATACTTAAAAAAATTGCTTTCAAATGGATCATCACAATTGCAATATACCACCTTATTATGAAATTGCTCCTTATAATGCTTTAATTCCTTTTCAATATCAATAAGTTGGGTGTAAAATTCATCTTTTTTAGCTTTGCCTGCATTGTGTAGGTTTTTGTTTGATGCCTTTTTCATACTTTAATTTTAATGATAATATTAATATAATAGTTTGAATTCTAATATATTAATAATACCACAAAAATAGTATTTTTACAAGCAAATTTCTTGAATTAAGCCTAAAAATATGGTATAATTTAGATGTTGAATGATACTCAATGACTATTAAATGATTATTAATCTAAAATACTATGGATCCTGAACATACACATAACAAAAGGATTTGATGAATTTTACAAGAGCTAAAAAAAGAAGCATTATTAGTTCCAAAAAATTCAAAAATTGAATTTATTTTGAGAAATTTTGATAAAAAAGTATCTAAATATATTTCTGGACCCGATATAAGCACTCAGAGAAAACTGTTAAATTTATTACAAAATGAAGGAATAATTAATTGTATGCCAGTTAACGATATTTTAAGGGGTGGCGATCTTTTTAATACAACTGTATTTGATATTACGATAAAGCAACCGGAATTTGATAAAAAATATGCTTGTTATAAAACAATGCTTACTCCTAAAATTACACTTCTAAGTCAAGCTACTCAAAAAGCACCTTCAGTGTTAGCAATGGAATGTATAATTAATGGATTGTTTCGTAACAAGCAATGGCATAATTTTACTGATGATAATGGCCAAATATTTTACATTTCAGTATTAGACGAATTATGTTCTAATGATATAGAACTAGAGACTATCTTAAATTATGGTGGCCATACTATAGATACCTTGGCGGATGAAATGGGTAAAATTACATTACCTTATATACAATCTGTTTTTGATAAAATTGAGGAATTAAAAAAGGACAAATGAATTGAAATAAAAAAAATAGATATAAAGCAACAAAAATCTGAATGGAATGGAAAAACAATAATTAATGGAAGTATATGCCCCGGAGGTTATATTATACAGATGCTTATAGAAATAGAAGCAAGTAAAATATATTGATCTAAATTTATACAATATCAAATGGAAGAGTATGAAAAATCTAGTTTAGATTTAGAAAACATATATTCATCAACTAAACAAAAAACTCGTTTAATCCAAACAATAAATAAGAAAAGCAAGGAACTAGAAAAAGAACGAGATCTTATTTTATCATTAGACTATGGTAATTCTGATAATGGTCGCGTAAAAGTATTACAAATACTAACAGAATTAGAGCAAGAAAAATACATAAAAATAAACGGTTTTTGTGTATACCCGTTAACTAATAATGGCTTTCATTCAGATTCGGGTATAAAAGTTAATCTGACAATGGAAAAGAAACTCAAGAATTTTATTATAAAAATCGAACAAGAGAAAGCCATAAACACGGCAGATAACAACAATAATAATAGCTTCGACAAAAATGACCCTTATACTTTTACCAAAAAGAATCTAGGGCATTTTACTATTGGCAAAGGGACAAAATCTATTTTAATTGGAAAAAAGGATTCTCGCCATTTTCGATTACTACAGTGTTTATGTGAACCTCATTTTGGAGTTGAAAAAACAATTGAAGGTATTTTTGAAGCTATAAGAAAAGACAAAGATAATAAAAAAAGAGACTTACAAGAATATTCACCACAATCTAAAAATAGAAAATGAGAGATTATAACTTATGCTAAAAAACAACTTCAAAAAAATAAAACGGGGTTACAAGGATTGATAAAATTCAAAAATAAAGAACATAAAACTATGTGGTTAGAAAAAGAGTAACGAAGAGTGTTTTAATTTCGAAAATAATTTCTATTTGGAAGAGCGTTAAATACGCTCTTTTTTATTAATAAATCCTGCTAATAATAACAATTCTTACTCTGTATTACTCCATTAAAGTAATCTGGAGAGTATTTGTTACAATGATTATGAAAAAATAAAAGTCGAGTTAACAAATTAATATTAATCTAAATTAACGATTATGAACAAACAACAAATGTGGCAAAAACAAGATGAACTTGTATATATACCCCTCAATGATACGGAAAACTATTTCTATTCTACAGATTTAGGGTTGGTTGCATCTCTTCTAAGTATTGGATTCGAATTAACTTCTATAGATAAGGAACATCCTAGCAAGGCTTTGTTTATTATCAAAAAAGAATACGACATTGAAGACACGATCGATGAATACTTCTCTGGGCAATTAATGGTCCCCGCTAGAGTATTATTTGACAAAATCGAACTCTTGAAATCAATGATCCATAATAGTTTATAAATATAGTATTATGAAATCAATACAACGAAGATTTGACGATATATCAAATAAGAACCCATATTGAAGTTCTTATATATGCTTTGCTGAGGCAATAAAACAACAAAAGTTTAATAAGGAAAGTATCCAAATTTGATTTAATAAATTAGTTAATAAGGATGATTATGACAAAAAGGATAAAAAGACCCTATTAGATCAATTATATATATTGAGTAATCCTAAAACATAGCTGAGGAACGGCATTTTGAAGCATAAATTGCCCCTTAAACGAGTTTTTATTAGCTTTAAGCAATAAAATACCACCCTATTATAAATAAGCCCTTAAAGGGGCGATTAATAAAAATTATAAATGAATATTAATATGAATCAAGATTCACAAGCTTTAGAGAATACTCTTTCACAAGAAGATTCTAAGGTAATACAACAAAACAAAGACCAGATAGAAGTATTTGATGGAGAGTTCCTCCATCCCTCTTTGGATATAAAAGATAATACCCTTACTCTTGGTTTTCGCTATCGTTCAAAATCAAGAGAAGAAAAGAATATTTTTGTAGTAGTAGTCGATGGAACTGTTCAAACTACAGATGCTGATTCTTTTGAAAGAAAAGAAAAAAATTACTACTTTGAAAAAAGAAATAGAAAATTAATTCGAATTGAAGAAAAATGGAGCATCCAATCTCTAAAAGATTTCGCAAAATACTACAACCAATCTAAAATAAATATGTCCCCAAAAACAATATTTGAAGAAATGTTATCTCTTACTAAAAAATACGTTGAATTGGGGCAAGAAATAAATTACTATCTACTAACTGCCTGAATTATTGGAACGTATTTTTTCCCTATTTTTTATGCCTATCCATTCCTCCACATAAAAGCCCCTAAGCGTTCAGGTAAAAGTCAATGCCTTAGCTTGCTTACTCAACTTTGCTTCAACGCCATAAAAGCTCGACCAAGTGTAGCAGCTTTAGGCGATACAGTAGATGCCTTAAGAGGAACCTGCCTAATTGACCAAGCCGATTCCCTTGAAAGAAAAGGCGGAGAAGATTTATTAGATATTTTAGCTGATTCTTATAAAAAAAGTGGTGGCAAAAGAAGAATTATTGCTTTTGATAAAGGAAAAAACCGTGAAATTATAGAGCTTGAAACATTTGGACCAAAAGCTTTTGCATCCATTAGGGAGCTTCCCGAGGACCTAAGAGATAGATGCTTAGAGCTTCCATTAATAAGAAGCCGGAGAAATTTTGCAGACCCTGACGACGACAACGAAGATTGGCGCAAAATAAGAGGCAAGCTCTATACCCTATTAATAGCTATATACGAATTAGTAAGCACTTACTATTTTATAAAAAAACGATCTTACAAAGAAAATAAAGCTATCTTGGGAAGAAGCTTAGAATTATGATTACCATTTGAAGTAGTTTTTGAAAGCACCGGAATGCAAGATAAAATACAAGAAGCAAAGTCACATTTTCTTTCAAGGTATAGCTTTAGTGAGTACGAGCCTTCTGAGCTAGAAGAAGAAGTTATTAAAGTAATATTAAGTGAATTAAAAGACAAAATAGAGGTTATTTTAGCTCCAATAGAAATAAGCTCAATAATTAAAAATGAAATTTGAGCACCCGGAGACACCCCTAAACAAAAAGCCGTTAAAGTTGGCTGAGCAATTAAAAAATTTAACCTAGCGTCTAGAAAAGAACCCCGCACTAAAGACGGAGTAAGATATCAGTTTGAAAAAAACAAAGTAGAAAACATTTATACCAGTTACTGTAAAACAGCCGACGAACCTACATCTCTTACACCAACTGACAACAACACTGATAACGACAAAGAAAATGAAATGTAAGATTTTTAATGTATATGTTTATTACACACCAGAACTCTTACACTTTACACTCCTACACCAAATAAAACTGCTTATCAGTTTAATAACAGGACGTAGTGTAAGAGATGTATAGTAAAAACGTATTTTACCAATACGCTATAAAATTAAAAAATACCTTGTCCAATCCTTAATGGTTATAAAAAAATTATCTCATTTAATTTAACAATATCCTATGAAATTGAAGCAACAAGTCCATAAAATTCAAGAAAACCTAGATTATCTTAATAATCATCGAGAAAAAGGTTTTGAAACTGAACAAAATCTAAGAGAGTTTTTTTATTTGTTGCTTAAAATTGATATGCGAAATCACCCAGAATATTATAATAAACCTAAAAATAGTAAAGAAAATGAAAAACCATCTCCTTGACTTGCAAATTAAATGAAATTACGGTATAATTAAGATGTTGAATAGAGATATAGCCAGCAATACAATTATCACCTTTTTAAAAGGACAGTCCTGTTTAGTGATATTTGATTCTTTGCTGGATCAAGTGTCTCTATTCAACAGCAGGGCTGTCCTTTTAAGTAAAAATTAAATTATTAATATGAAAGCACTAATTTTGGCACGGGTTTCAACCGAAGAGCAAAAAGAAGCTGGTAATTCTTTACCAGCCCAAATTGAACGTCTAAAAAAATATTGCCAATATAAAAACCTCGAGATTATGGAGGTATTTAGTTTTGATGAAAGCGCTTATAAAGTAAAGCGGAATGAGTTTGATAAAATTATAGAGATAGCAAAAACGAATAAAGAAAAAACTGCAGTTTGCTTTGATAAGGTAGACAGGTTTTCTCGTAATGTATTTGATAAGCGGGTAGCTACTTTATATGATTTAGCGATGACCGATAAAATTGAGCTTCATTTTGTTTCCGATAACCTTGTTATTAATTCAAGCATATCAGCTGGTCAAAAATTCCAATTTGGAATGCAATTAGGATTATCTAAATATTATTCCGATGCTATTAGCGATAATGTAAAAAGAGCTTATGAGAACAAAATTAAAGCTGGAGAATGAATTGGTAAATCCCCTATCGGATATATAAATATGAAAGATAAAGAAAGAAATATTATTCCTGACCCAGAGAAATCTCCCTTTATAATAAAAATATTTGAAATGTATTCATCTGGCAATTATTCCCTATTAGAAATTGTTGAGGAAATGAAAAAGTTAGGATTGGTTGGAAATAGCGGTAGAAATAAACCATTAACCAAAAGCATGATACATGTAATATTAAATAATCCTTTTTACTATGGTGTAATGAGAATTAAGAATAAAATATATTCTCATAAATACAAACCATTAATTTCCAAGGACTTATTTAGCAGATGCCAAAGTGTTTTATTGGGATATCATAAGAAACCATTTATATATGGAGCTAAACCATATATGTTTAGAGGATTAATTACTTGCGCTGAATGTGGCTGTATGATAACACCCGAAACATCTAAGGGACATCATTATTATCATTGCACAAATTATAAAAGGGTCCACAAAAAAGTTCTGTATATTAAAGAGGAAGATTTGTTATCATCGATATATGAGTTTTTGGATAGTATAAGTTTTGAGGATGAACAAATTAAAGAAATAACCGAATGTCTAAAAAAGACTAATCAAGATAAGGACCAATTCCACCAATTGGCTTTATCTAATCTGCATAAAGAATATGACCAAATAGATAAAAGAATAAGTGCTTCTTTTAATTTGCTGGCGGATGGTAAAGTTCCCCAGGATGTTTTTGATGCCAAATTAAAAGAATGAAAAGAAAGACAAATAGAAATTCAAGAAGAAATATCAAGATATACAAACGCCGATGAAGATTTCTATTTAACTGCGAGTTTAGTGCTTAATTTGGCTAAAAAAGCCAGAGAGATATTTGATAGTTCCGAAGTGAATGAGAAAAGACGACTTTTGAATTTCTTACTTCAGAACCTACAACTAAATGACAAACAGCTAGTATTTACAATAAAAGAACCATTCAATACGATGGTTCAATATAACAAGTGTTTCGAATTGCTCCCATTACTGGACATGTCTATAACTTTGGATTGAAAAAATTAGAAAAGAATCAAATTTATTATGGTTTATATTATAAAAAAATAAGGAGAAGCTTTTACTTCTCCTTATCTATTATTCAAATAGCTCTAATTAAATAGGTTTTGCCCCCACTTCTCGGTATAGATTATTTAAATCTAGTACGGCGTTGTGAATTGCATCTCCCGGTCCCATTTCTGGCATTTTCATACCATCTTGGGTAAACGGTCTTCTCTCTCCGGATTTCAGGTCAATGATGGTTTGTGCAAATTGTAAAACATAATTAACTGCATTGATTTTTCCTTCAACAACAATCCATTTGTTTTCCTCATCACAGACCCAAAATTTACCATTTGGAATATTCTCATCTGCTAGGAAATCATTTTTTTCTTCAGCGATAGCTTCCACATATGGCTTTTTATTATTCAAAATAAAATTTGCCATTTGTTTAGCTAATAATCTCCCGCATCGGATACCTTCCTCTTGACTTCTCTTGATACACTCTTCGTGATTTGGACAAACTTGCCTGCCCTTTTTCTTGGCATCTTCAGTGGTTTGCATAGTTTCGTCTAAAAAATCTGTATCACAGGGTGATCCTTCGCTGATTAGTCTAGAATTCCTCATTTTTATTTTACCTCCAAAGAACAAATTTATTATTAGTACTCTACCATATTTCTATATTTTTTACAAATCAAATCATTTAAACTAAAACTAAAATTTCTTTCTGAATGCATTTAAAAATTTAAAGTGAAAAAACTCAAAATACTAAATATCTGAGGGGGGAGGACATTTCTATTCTGGAGAGAAGCACATTTCTATCTTAGTTGACGCACCAGCCAGAATAAAGCTTATGAAAGTTTTTTATTTTTTTGTTTCCACTGTTCGACAAGATCAGCTACTGACTCTTTGCTTGAATCGTCTATTAATTCTGGCTCATTATTGTTGGGTTTATATTCTGGTAATGGTTCAATAAGATAGGCACGACAATCTGAACCTCCACTGTATTTTTTAGTATAGAAAAAATATTCTAGATTTTCTGAACTAGGAATTAATGAACTTGTAACTAAATCTAAAAAGAAACGAGTGTTATTTATTTCTGTATATCAAGATTCTTCACCATTAATAGGATTAATACCTTTTTTGAATTTCCCTTTATGATGTTGTTTACTCTCGATTATAGCACGTTCTAGTTTTTCTACATCTTTGTCATATTCTAAAGGATGATCATTATAGTATCGTATCATTTCTTGTTGGTGTTGATCATGAATAGTTTTTATATTATTTATATTATTAAAATCTTTAAGATGCAATGTTTCAAAAGGAGTTTTACCATCTCAAACATTCTCATCAAGATAATTTAGACGATTATATCCAGTATCTGTCTTTGCTAATATTTCTACTCTATAACTAGAATATGACGATCCTTCATTTCTAATAGCTACTGCACCAGCCACTATTTCATCTCTTTCATTTACAATTCCTGTTAATAAAAACTCTTTTTCATTATTTCGAAATTTTTCGGCAGGATGTTTTTCCGAACATTCAAATAGAGATCCAGTACGGTGATTACAAACAGGACAATTGGTATAATATTCGCTAACAGCCTGAGAAATCATTTCCATATTATGACTTACCTTTTCATATTGTTGTAATAATTCCTTAAGTTGATCAAATGTTGTTTGGAATTCAAGTCATCTCTTTCTTTCTTTAGCTCTTTCACAACGATCTATTAAATCTTGTAAATCATATATATGAGTTACAGTTAAATTTTGTAATGGTCCTTTATAGTCAGACATCCATTTATTTTCTACTTCTTTTAATTCTTCTTTAATTTTTTCAATTTCTTCCGTTATTTGTGGAATATTTTGTTCAACTATACCCTGTTTATTTTTTTCCTTTAATATCTTGATAGTATGTTCTGTATTTTTTTGAGCTTCTTCTGGGTCGATAAAGTATCTAGAATATATCTTAATATCAATATCATCGTAATCATCAATATCAGCATCTATAGACAACTTTTTTTCGCCTGATCATGAAATTGTATTAATACCTAATCCTGAGTAGGCTAAAAAAGGTTTTTTATCAATGGGATTTAACCCATATTCTATAGGTGAATCTAAATAATACTGAATATCTTTATCTAATGAGAAATCAGGAATAAATTTTTCTTTTATTAAACCATTTTCTTTGGCTTGATAAAATTGAGATTTTTGTATATCTTTTAAAATATTATTTTTCAAACTCTCTAGGTCTGCTCCTGAAGATTGATAAATGCTGTTAGTATGTTCAATTGCAATATTTAATGGCTCTTGAGATGGTAATTGAGGTCATGATTGGAGTAAAACAAAATCTTCTGGTTTCATTGTAATTTCAATACTTCTTCCATATTCATGAAAGCAATTTAAAGAATATTTTATTTGATAAGTAGTATTATTAATAATAATATCATCTGGATTTTCCTTATTAATACGTTGTTGATCATCAATGGATATTAAATCCTCTAATTTAACTTCCAAGTTAAACTTTCCGTCCTCTAGAGATTGTAAAAATTCTTTGCGAGAATAAATTTTATCTAATAAAAATATGTAATACTCATTTGGATCACGAGTTCATGATTTGTATCCCTGTTTTTGTTTGTCTTTGGTATATAATTTGCTAAAATTATCAAAAACAATCTTGTTACTTTCTGGAATATAGTTTTTGATAAAATCATAATCACCTTCAAAATAAACCTTGGAAGTTTTTTCTGATTCTTTTGCTTCTGTTGTTGTTGATACCCTTTCCCGGACACGTCCTTTTGAAAGAGAATATACATTATGCATAATTATTTCATCTTTTCCGCTATCATATTCAGGATATGATTCTAGATCAAAAAGCTCGGGAGCTAGTGGAAATAATCATTCTTTTTTCACTGGCTGACAGTTAAGAGCAAATGGTTTGCTAGTTTTAAGTATTGTGCTACAAACAAATATCGGGGGACACTCTAAGAATAAAGCCGAAGATGGATGAATATATATTGCTGATGAACCAAAGTCATCTTGTTTTTTTGTATACATATTGGAACCCGAATTAAAATACAATTTATCCAAAAGACCGGCGGTGATGCAAAGACCAATTGAATCTGGATCTTCATTTTTTTCAGCTCTGATATTATGATTTCTAAGAATTCTTAGAAGTTGAAATCGTATTTCTTTGATTTCATTTAAAACTCTTGGATTTAAGAAGTTATCGCTAGCTCATTTATAATTATAATTATTTTTTTCATAAGCTTTTCAAATATTTAAGAAAGTAAGAAAATCAGAAGAAGAATTTTTAAATTGTTTATGTTTCTCATCAGCTTGAGAAGCTTTTTCTTTGGGTCTAACAAAAACATTTTTCCCACTTAGAAAAGAAGCTATAGTTACCATGGTATCAGTATTATTATATTTCTCTGATTCTACCAGTATTCTTCCTAAATGAGGCTCTAGAGGTAATTCATTCATAATTTTTCCTTCTTTAGTGATATTCCCATCTTGATCTAAGGCCCCTATAGCTGTAAGAGTAGCCATTGCTTCTTGAATATTTTTAGATTCTGGCTTATCAATAAAATCAAAATTTTCTGGTGATATTTTTAAATTTTTCATAGCTAAGACAACATTGGCGAGATTAGACCTAATAATTTCTGGTGTAGAGAATTTAACTAAGTTATTAAAATTTTTTTCAGAACATAATCTATGGCAAAAACCTGGTTGTATACGGCCAGCTCTTCCGGCTCTCTGAGTTAATCCAGATTGAGAATGAGGAATTACTTCTAAAGATTGAATACCTTTATCAGGATAATACTGCATCTGTTTAATTAGACAAGAATCAATAACATAAACTATGCCAGGAATAGTAAGAGAAGTTTCAGCTATATTAGTAGAAACTATTATTTTTCTTTTTCCATTTTTAAGAAATATTCTGTTTTGAGATTCTGGATCCATTTGACCATAGAGAGGAAGGATTTCTATATTTTCTTTGTTAACGATTTGATTATTAATTTCTTTTATGGTTTCTGATATTTCTTGTTCCCCTGGCATAAAAATTAAAATATCGCCTTGAGAGTTTTTCTCTAGGATATTTTGAACTTGTTTGGCGGCTAAAAAAGGTATTTCTTTTAATTCAGGATTTATTTGTTCATAGCTTATTTGCACAGGATATAATCTACCTGGAATTTCTAAGGATGGGGAATTGAAATATTGGCTAAATTTATCTTTTTCAATTGTAGCCGAGCTAACAATAATTTTTAAAGAAAGTAATCCTTTTTCTTTTCTTTTGGCTTGGACTTCTTTAAGCAGACCTAAAGAAAAATCAATATTTTGGCTTCTTTCATGAGCCTCGTCAATCATAACGGCTGAATATCCTTCTAGAAGAGGGTTGGATTGGACAATTCTTAAAAATATACCATCCGTAATAAAGTTTAAGCGAGTACCTTCAGTAGTATGGTTATCAAATCTTATTTGATAGCCAATTTCTTGGCCAACTAAAGCATTTCTTTTAGCAGCTACATATTTGCAAATAGAACTAGCCGCTAAGGGGCGAGGTTGAGTAACCAATACTTTGCCTTGTAAAACATCTAATAAATAACCTGGGATTTCTGTGGTTTTACCTGAACCAGTTGCTCCTACTATAATACAAGAATCATTTTTTAAAATAACCTCTTTAATTCTTTTTTCAAATCTTTGAATGGGTAGTTCATTTAGAAATTGTTTTTCTGCTTCTTTATACTCTTCTGTCTGTTTGGCTTTTTTTAAAATATTCCTTCTTTCTTCCTCGGGACTATTTAAAATTTTTTCTTTTAAATTGTTTCTAAAAATTTTAAAATCAAAATTTTTCATTAAAATATTTTTATATTTTTATTATCTTCGGAGTATCATAATTCATTGGTTTTATCATAAAGATAATACTCTAATAAAAGAACTAATGGTTTTAAAGAAGGCCCTATAATAATTGTTTTTTCAGATAATTTAATTTCTTTTTTTATCTCCTCAAATGTTTTTTTAATAGCTTTTAAGTAATTTTTTTCGTTTTTATATTTTAGCCAGTATTCCTCTACATTTATTTCTTGTAATTCTATTTTATTATCAGTCAATTCATTTTTATAAATATTGTTTTTAATAAAAAAATCATCTACTTTTTCTAGCCGAAGAACGCCTTTTGGTAGATGACTAAATATAATTAATTTTTGATCTTTTTCTTCTAAAACAAATTCCCGGCTTAAAGATATGCTAGTAAATAATATTTTCATTAATAGCTCTAAAGGATAAGACTCGGAAACTAAAATTGCCTCTCCTTGGATCTGAAGAGAATCAAAATCTAAAGATGGTTTAGCGTATTCTATGGTCTCTCATTTTCTGATCATATTACTAATTAATTTTATATGTGTTTAGTATATCAAATTTTAAATCAAAAAACAAATAAATGCATCAAGTATGCTAAAATCTAAGTGAAATAGTTCGGTCAAGTAATTCAGAAATCTACGAATCCTAACGCTGCCAGACAGCGTTGTGTGTTTCCTTCCAATTTCTGGATATGTTTAGATTTTTTGGTTGGAAAAAAGGAGAAGTTTTTGCTTCTCCTTTAATCGATGTTTTAAATAATCAAACAATACCAAAATTGGCGTATTTCACTTGTAACCCTGCCGGTATCAATTTTTCATCAAAGAAATTGTGAATCATTTTCACAAATTCTTTTTGTTGTTCATCGTCCAATGGGTTAAAAAGCTTTCCCAGTTGAATAGAGAAGCTTTCTGCAAAATCATAAAGCAAACTTTGAATCTTGATTTCCCAATCAGGAACTTTTTCTATCCCCCACGTATCAACGAGCTGCTGCAGGGTAGCTATCTCTCTTTTTGCTATAACCTCAACAAAACACGAGACATTACGAATTTTTGGATTTTCTGTGATCGAATGAATGATTAAACTAGCTGCTCCTCTTTCTGGAATTTTAAGTAATGCCCAGGGATGACAAAAGATTTTATCTTTACGCATAAAAAACTCATCATTTTCAAATATTTTTATCACTTTTGTTGATGTTCCATCTTTTGAAACAAGAATGCTATCACAGTTGATCTTGGCAACTAAAAAATGGCAATCCGAACCAAAATTCATAAAGAAGAGCAATAAAAAGAGAAATATGCTGAAAAGTAATATCGTGCCAGAAAATTCAATATTTCCTTTTACTACGTCCATCCAAAATGGTAAACCAAATATCCCGATAATTATTGCCGTGGTTACTAGCCCTATAAAAACGGACTCTAAAACTCTAATTAATGTTACCTTCTTGCTGTTCCCATCAAATACATTATTCATTTAATCATCTCCTTTAAGGTACAAATTTAATTAAAAACATTGTACCATATATTTTATTTTTTGCAAATTAAAAAAATTCTAATAAATAGAATTTGGCTCTAGAACTGTTGCTCTATAAAAAGACGGGTGCTCTTATGAACACCCGTCAGGCGATGATGACGATTTTTTTGTAATCAGCTCAATGCGATATTTTTCAATCTCAATGAGCGTTTTTACTATTTGTGGAATATCCACAACACTGTGGCGATCATATCTACCCGTATATATTTCACCATTTACTTTAAGATCGCCATATCCAGAACGCAATATATTTATTTTTTTAATATTAACGTCTGGATCAAAAAACAAAATACACCAATTTGTTTCCTCCATTTTACCTTTATCTTTTGTGATGATCGGAAAACCGTTCTCCATTAAGAATGTTTTTATCGCATTTAGTTGGAAATCAACTAATGTTAAATTTTTATCAAGGCTTCGACTTCTCTCAATGCGTCGTCGACCTTTTTTGTAATAGCGTATAAAAGCCTGTACATTTATTGGTTTATTTCCTAATAAACTAAACTTAAATATCTTTTTCATTTAATCATCTCCTTTAAGGTACAAATTTAATTTTCAGTATTATATCACAAATACTGGTATTTTGCAAATTAAAATAATTTTAGACGGGCCATTCAACTATTGAATATATAAAAAATCACTTTTTAAAAAGTGATTTTGTTTTTATCTTTGCTCCGCGGGTAGGATTCGAACCTACGAAATCCTCCTTAACAGGGAGGCGTTGTACCACTCAACTACCGCGGAGCAAAGATAAAAAACTTTAAATGCGTTGTTTTAAAAATTTCCTTAATTAATGACTTGTATATATTATCAAAAAATATATCAAAAATCAAGAGTTTTTTAGTTTGCAAAAAAGAGAGAAAATTGATAGGATAATATTATAAAAATAAATTTATAATCATATCTCTTTATGAAAATATTTATTAGCTGCAGTAGAATGTTTTTTAACAAAGTTTTACCTATTAAGGAAGAATTAGAACGATTCGGTCATATTGTTAGTTTTCCTAATGGCTATAACACACCAAATTTAGAAGAAGAAATGAAACTATTAAAAGAATCAGAATATAGAGAATGAAAATCAAAAATGTTAAAAGAAGATGGAGAATTAATAAAAAATAACGATGCGATCTTAGTGTTAAACTTTGAAAAGAATGGTATTCCTAATTATATCGGCGAAGCTACTTTTTTAGAAATGTTTAGAAGTCTTGATTCAAATAAAAAAATATTTCTTTATAATCCAATACCAAATAATATGTTGAAAGATGAAATAGAGGGAATGAATCCTATTGTAATAAGTGGCAATTTAAGTTTAGTCCAATAGCATTTGGTTTATCTCTTTTTTAATTCTATTCCGACACAAAGCTCTAAACTCGTTCAGGAAGCGGATCTACATATCCCCCTGACTTTGGTCAGGGGGTTTTAATTTGCAAAAAGTAATAAAGTATGGTATAGTATCGACAAATATAATCTGCGCCTTGAAAGGAGAAAAATGAAAAAGAAAGTGTATATATTTGATATTGATGGAACAATTGTTAACAGTTTGATTTATTTCAGATCAATTGTTAAAATATTCGAGTTTATTTGTCCCATTTTATATGTCGAACCACAAAAAGGTAAAAAAATTGTTTGTGGATTTATTTGGGATTGTTTTCAAAGAATAAATTTTAAAATGGAAATTTTCCCAGGTGTTAAAGAATTTTTTGAAAAGATAGAAGATAATTCAGAAATATACTTTATCTCATGCAGAAGAGAAAAACATCGGAAGTATACAATAAATCAGTTAAAAGCTTTATTGCCTAAAAACTTTGATTTTAGCTCCCGTCTCTTATTAGCGCCTACGAAGATAACCTGGAAAGATGCCAAGAATTTCAAAGTCATTGAAGCTAGAAAAATTATTAAACAATTTTTTGATAGTAAGATTATCTTAATTGAAGATGATCCGCATCTATTAAACAATTTACCAAACTGCCCTAGAATTGTTAAAATTCTTTATCAGCATAAAAAAAACAATGGAACACCTCTATACCCCTGATTTTGTTCAGGGGTTTTAATTTGCAAAACAATATAGTTTATGATACAATGAATGCATAAAAATTTGTTCTTTAGGAAAGAAGGTAGAATATGTGTGGAAGATGTGGTTTTGGATCGATGTCGCCAGCATTACAACGAGAAGTGTTAGCAAAAAAGGTGGACAAAAAAGTTCCGAATCCTACCGCCAGGAAAAAAAGAGATAGACATGGTAATAAGAAAAGAAGTTAACATGATCTATCGTTTCAAAACTGCCCTTGAGCTAGCGCTCTTGGGCTTTTTTATTTTTAAAATAAATAAAAAAACCATGTTGGCCATCGTGGCCAACATGGATAGTACGTTTTATTCTCGAGAAACGGTTCCTTCGTTTCTCCGGGTCGAGTAATAAATCTTGAGATCTTTACCCGACTTTGTCGATACCCCCTTCAGCTTCCAGTTCTCACCGGAACCGTCTTCCTTTCTAATAGAGAGTACCCGAACGGGAACCTGTTGGCCGCCCTCTAATTCAAACATGAGCACTTTGTTGTCAAATAGTGACAACATGAGATCAAATTTACCTGGACCGTCAACGATCCTTGCAGTTTGTGGCATAACGCCACCTCCTTAAAATTGATTTAAGAGCAAGATAACCTTGTTCTTCTTTTTGTATATTAACACATAATTGTTGATATGTCAATAGCAAATAAGCACAATAAATTACACTTTTCGATGATTGTCAATCCAAGATAGAAATGTCCGCCTTTCTCCAAGATAGAAATGTCCTCCCCTCTGGGTATTTAGTGTTTTGGACTTTTTGAAAATATTTTGGTATTTCTAGGAATGTAGAAAGATTTCTT
>Ga0116154_10000433_pt1 | contig 50015 bp, 28 predicted proteins | sample AD_UKC030_MetaG_FD_89898 | JGI IMG/M metagenome (GOLD analysis project Ga0116154, IMG submission 89898) | Active sludge microbial communities of municipal wastewater-treating anaerobic digesters from USA - AD_UKC030_MetaG | ecosystem: Engineered > Bioreactor > Anaerobic > Digestate | place: USA... | reverse complement strand
CTTGAACCTCTTTGAACCGTGCGCGCAGTATAGCACTGCGGGGGGGGCGGAACGCGGAACCAATCGCAAACCCGCGACCGCGGAAAGGCACACAGCCCGCAATCGACAGCAGGCCATGTGCCCCGGATCCTGTGCTACAGGTCGTCAAGCCAAATCCTGGCGTCTTCGGACGTGCTATTGTTTGGCTCGATAAAACTTCGCAGCCCCGGTGGCTGTGATGGTCATCGGGCTGGCGCCGGGCAGGTCAGTCCAGGCGCCGGTCACGGCATCGCTGACCTGGAGTGTTCCGGTGAAGGTGAGGGTGATTCCGGAGGCGGCGCGCTCGATTGCCAGTGTGGGCGCTGCGGGTGGCGTTGTCCATTGATAGTAGGCTGCAATGGCCCTGGGGCTGACACTATCATTGATCAACGCGCGCACACCGTCGGCATCAGACGTAAACCACTCGAGATTCGCGGTTCCGACGGTTTGGAAGTACAACAACCGGAACGGGTAGATTCCCGCCTTGGGCACATAAACCAGGAAGGGGGAATTGGCAACGCCACGCTCCGGACCCGCGGGTGCAAGGGCGTCAAAGAAACCCAGGATGACACTCGAGGCTGGATTTAGCGGGTCCGCGCCCGCCCGAACTTGGAATCCGTCGCTCTCATTCGGGAATCCGGTCCAGTCGGTGTTCACGACCATGGTATACATTCCCGAGGTCGGAAATTCGAGCGCGGCCACGATCTCTTCCGCGAAGTTTTCGATCGAATCCGTAGTTCCGGGAATTCCAGGGAACGTGCTGGCGGTGTAGTCCGGATCGTTGAAATACCCGTTCTGAGCGGTCGGAGTCGTATCCAGGTTGATGACCCCCGGCCAAGTGAAGTAATCCTTGCTGTCCACGCCACCGGCATCGCTGAGGTTCGCGATGTTGGGTCCGAGGTTGCCGGCCAGCAGGTCCTCGTTATAAGCGATAGTGCCTGTCTGATCGCCTGCCTCGATCTGGTAGGTTTTGATCTTAAAGCCTTTCTTGCTCTTGTCGACGTAATCGCCCGGTAACGCGGCGCTGGCGGGCAGCGTGCCATAGGTAGCCACAACGAAAGTGGCGCTGTTCGAATAAGAGACGCCTTTATTGTCTTTGATGGTCATGCTAGCCGTGTTGGTAGAACCTGATGGGAGGGGAGGGTTAGGGACGCTGTAACTGATGGTCGTGGTGGCTCCACTCTTGGTCACAGCGGTGGGGCTCACGGTCTCCCCGTTGAAGGTCAGAACGATCGTGTTGGTATCGGCGACGCTTCCTCCAACGTCGGTCACGCCCATGCTGAAACCAAACGGCGAAACGCTCGGGCGCCCCATGGTCAGCCCCGCGGTCCCAACCGGCGGCACCTTTTTGTAATCCAACTGCTCCGCCGAGATTATCCCACTGGAGATTTTCAGCCGATCCACACCGCCGACATATTGCAGAGCTCCATTCCACTCCCCGCCAATGCTGAACAGTTTCTGGGTCCGATTAAAGTGAACCCCGCCGGTGTAAGGCACCGTATCCCCGAGAACGCCATCGACATAAAACCTGATTTCCAATCCGTTCTCGTGAACCACGGCAATATGATGCCATTGGCCATCATCCGGAATCGCCGCCTGCGACGACACATCCGCGATCGCCAGAGTCGTCACGAAGACCGTCCGGTCGGTGTTGACCGAAAAGGATACCGCGCCGCCCGGGCCGCCACTATAGAAAAACACCATGCGACCCGCGGGATACCCGTCAAACTTGACCCAGGCTTGCAGCGTGAAGGAAGGATTGTTTTTATCAAACTGCACTCGGGTATCGGGATCTTCCACGGTTAAGTATTGGCCTGACTCAAATTGGATTGCCGTGTCCCCGGCCTGGCCCGATGGCGCCTCGGCGAGGAATGTCGGGGGATTGGCCGGATTACCCGGAACTCCCACCAGGCTGTTAATGCTATCGGTGACTTTGGTGCCGCTGCCCTCGTCGAACTCAAAATCAACGAGTCCCACAGGCGTCGCCGCCTGGGAATCGAGCTGGTCCGGCGTGAGAATTCCGCTCGAAACCTTCAGCCGATCCACCAGGCCCGTGAATTGGAGAGCCCCATTCCATTCCGAGCCAATGCTGAACAGTTTCTGGGTCCGATTAAAGTGAACCCCGCCGGTGTAAGGAACCGTGTCCCCCAAAACGCCGTCCACATAAAACCTGATTTCCAGACCGTTCTCGTGGACGACAGCGATGTGATGCCACTTGCCGTCATCTGGAATGGCCGCCTGGGACGAGACATCGGCAATGGCCAGAGTCGTCACGAAAACCGTCCGATCCGAGTTGACCGAAAAGGAAACGGCCCCGCCCGGACCGCCGCTGTAGAAAAAAACCATACGCCCGGCCGGGTTGCCATCGAACTTGATCCAGGCCTGCAGGGTAAAGGAAGGATTGTTGGTGTCAAACTGCACTCGGGTATCGGGATCTTCCACGGTCATATACTGGCCTTCGGCAAACTGCATCGCCGTATCCCCGGGCCTGCCGGAGGGTGAATCAAGGACAAAAGTGGGCGGATTGGAGGAGTTGCCTGGCACGCCGACCAGACTGTTGATGCTGTCGGTCACTTTTGTGCCCGCACCCTCGTCAAACGCAAAATCGACGAGGGCAGTCGCTGCTGACGCGGCAAGTGTCCAGGACATTATTGCGGCCGTTAAGAAGCTTCGTCTTGCGAAGCGCACACTGCGAGTTGCCATAGTAACCTCCTTTGGTTGGTTGGTGGATTGCTCACTGCTCCGGTGATTGCCGGGAGCCCAGACCACCGCCGGAAAAGACGCGATGCGACGGCGGTGAACCTTCCCGTTCACAGCGAGAATGGGGCCTTGGGGAATGGATGAAAGAACAGACTTCCGCTCCTTCACTGCGTGATACGCGCTCATAAGCTTCCCTGGAAAGGTTCACGTCAACACTAGAATCCTGCATTGAAATGTCAAACTCTTGGTTGATGGCAGGATCCGACATGAAGATACCGCGCTCAAACAGGTTTTCAGTGGTGCGGGCCGTCAATGCGATATCTCAGCGTCTGAAGCTCAATTTGTATGTTTCCCACAATGTGCCGCGCCGCGGAGGCGTTCTCGTGCCAGTTATCCAGACTCGCTCCCTTCAGACGTCCCTCGAGGTCAGAGAGTAAAGAGTCCAATTTCGCGGCGTTAACCGGACCCGCCTTTAACAGGCCGAGTTCGAGTCGGATGTTGCCCAAGGCGTACTGCGCGGCGGGCGCATCCTGGCTCCAGGTTTGGGCGTTGCTGAGCCTCAGTTTTCCGTCCAAATCAATCAGGTAAGAATGAATATTGCCGATGGCCCGGAGGAGTTGTTTGTGATCGGCCTTGGCTTTTTGAGGTTTCGGTGCGGCGCCGGTTTCAGGCGGCTGAGATGGCGTGCAGCCTGCCAACAACAAACAGAAGCTCACACTTAGGATTATGCCAAATTTCATTCTGCTTGCGTGTCCCACATGCTACGCTATCAAAGACATATATCAGCCAGGTTTGCCGTGGTTCGAACGTCCAAATATACACTACCTCCGGCACGGATGAAATGGGCAAATCGCGCGCTTTCTTCAATGACTGACTCGCACCCGATAGAACCGTTCTGTCATCGACGGTGTGGGATCCATCAGGACTACGGAGGAGCCGGTTCCGGCAACAGGAGGCAAGGAAAACCACGGTCCTGAAGCCAAGGAATCACAATATTCGAGAATGTAGAAGAGACCGGTTTGTGTTTCCAGGCTGACGCGGAAGGATGCCTGATCATATTGTGGGTTCAGCAATCTTAGCGGCGCCTGCATGGCTTTGGGGTGCAGTCGGGCAAGACCGTTGCGCGGACGACCATCGATTGCCGTGAAATTCCCGCCTACCAGCAGATTCTCGTTTGCCAACGGCAAGAGCGCGAGGACATGGCCATAGGCGCCGGTTCCGAGGGCTAGGTGTGCGTCCGTTGTTCCATCGAGCAACAGTCGGGAGAGCCCCGGCGACCATCGGCCAGCGATGCGGGTGAACTCGCCGCCGACCATGATGCCGCCATCGGATTGCACCACCATAGCGTTGACAGGACCATCGGTTCCTCCACCGGGATCAAAGGTGAGATCGAGCTGTCCATCGGGAAGCAGGCGCGCGAGGTTCGTGCGCGGTGGATCGCTCAACGTTGTGAAAATGCCTCCAATCAAGATCCCCCCATCCGGTTGCAGGCTGATGGTCCTGACAATTGCAGTTGAGCTGAGGGGCGGGACGAAATGGGTGTCGCGCAGGCCGTTGCCATTGACCCGTATCAAGCCCTGCCATTTTTCGGGGGCGAGAGTTTTAAAAGAACCTCCGATAAGCAAAGTGCCGTCCATCAACGGCGTCACAACATGCACATAGCCTCCTGTTGCCAGGCGGGAATTGAAGGTCGTATCGGACATGATCGCTGGAGCCAATGTTAATCTGAGGACGTTCTCAACAGCCGAATAGCGGAATGAACCGCCGATCAGCAAATGGTTGTCGTCCGGTTGTGTCAGACTGAGCACCGGGGGCGTTCCTGTGGGGATTAGGTTCACAGTTGGCTCGAAGCTCATGCCATTGGTGTGCAACAGGGCCAGGCCGCGTGGGGTTCCACTTAAGGGGCCCGCTTGCGCAAAGTAACCTCCGGCCATGACTTTCCCATTCGGCAGCACTGCCAAGGCATAGGTGTCTCCTCGCAAACCGCCGTTCATAAGGTATTCAGAATCGAACGTTCCCTCCGAACCGAAACGGATCATGGCTTGCCGATTGAGATCATTCACCCGATGAAAGGATCCACCGACAAGAAGCCGCTGTTCGCTGTCCAAGGCAAAGGCACGTACCGTGCCGCTGCGCTGACACACGGGCCCAAACGCCTGATCCAGCTTGCCCGAGGAATCCAGCCGAGCCAATCCAGGCTGGCCCAGAGTGAGATCGGCGCTGAATTGGCCCGCGACGAGTATGGAATGATCCTGCAGGGACAACACAGATCGCGCCCAGACCATGCCATTCGTCGGCCAGTCTGCGCCCGGGGCAAAGGCCGGATCGAGCGTACCGTCAGGCAACAATCGTGCCAGTCCGGGACACCATTGCGAGTCCACAGTCTTGAAGTCTCCGGCCACGAGAATGCTGCCGTTGCTTTGGCGGCTAATGGCATGGATTGATCCTGAGCATGTCGCCTCATGAAACAGAGGATCCGAAATGCCGCTGGGGTAGAATCGTTTTATTGTCGTTCCAGCTACCAACAGGGATCCATCGTCCATGGCCTGGAACGCGGAAGGAACCCCCGTCGTGGGAATGTGCAAATCCAGATCTCCGTTGGGGGCAATTCCCAGGAGCCCATTGGTGAAGAACTGGGATGAGGCGGCGTAGTATCCCATGGCAAAAACGCGCCCATCCGACAGGGACTGAACCTGTGTGAAAGATGATCCCGATGACAGGGCCGGCTCAAAGTTTGCATCCAGCGTGCCGTCAGGATGCAGACGTGCAATCCCTGGCCGCCGCGCCTGGGAGAAAGTATGGAAAAAGCCCCCAACCCAGATCATGCCGTCAGGGGCCGCCGCGACTGTTTCCACTCCCACGTCGGTGGAAAGGCCGGGATCAAACGACTCATCCAAAGTCCCATGCGCATTGAGCCTAGCCACCGAGCGCCGCACTTGTGAATTGAGGCGGGTGAAGTAACCGCCCACAAGGATCTTGCCATCGGATTGCATGGCCAGGGCGCGCACCGGCGCGTCGGGTCCTTGGCGGGTGTCAAATTGGGGGTCAATTTTGCCGTCGCTGAGTAATCGAGCAACCCGTAGGCGGAGAGTGTTATTGAGATGAGTGAATGACCCCGCGATCACGATTTTGCCATCCGGTTGCGCCAAGGTTGAGTCGACCCATCCGTCTGCCCAAAGGGCTGGCGCCCAGGAATCGTCCAGTTGCCAGACTCGCGCGGGGGGCGATGTCACCGTGAGCGAGGCCACTGGGCTGGTGACAGCGCCACAGGCATTTGAAACCATGAGGGAGTAAATCCCATTTTGACTGGGTTGCGCTTTGGTGAGAATCAGCGTGGCCCCGGTCGCCCCTTCAATTGCCTTGCCATCGAGAAGCCACTGGTATGTCAAGGGGGTCATGCCACGGACTTTGACATCGAATCGAACACGGTCGCCGGTGGCGGCCGTTTGGTCCGAGAATTGCACGCTGACTGTCGGGGGCAGCGGGACTGCCTGAAGACCAAATATCCGTGCAACCCCCCGCGATGACACACCCTCCACAGTCGTAAAGTCGCCGCCAATCCAAATGCTTCCATCCTGCGAGATTTCCATCGCAGCAACGGAGGCGTTGGCGCCGCTATGGGCTGCAAACTGAGCGTCGACCGAACCGTCTGATTGCAGCCGCGCCAGGCCATGGCGAGTCGTGCCCCCAACCCGATGGAAATCGCCCCCGATCAATACCCCCTCGGCATCGTCTACCGCAATTGTCCAGACGGTATTATCCGCGCCTCCGGGGATTCGCCACGACAAATCGGCGCGTCCGTCGGTTTGTAACCGGGCGATGCGAGATTGGGACAAGCCATCGATTGTGGCGAACATGCCGCCGACCAGCGCGCGGCCCAGCGGATCCAAATGAATGTGGTTAATCCAGCCGAGAGTCGCCGATGAGGATCTGGCATAGGTGGAATCGAGGGAGCCGTTGGCATTGAAGCGGGCAATTGACGAACGCGGTTGTCCATTTGCCATAGTGAAGCTGCCGGCAATGACGAAGCGTCCGTCCGGTTGGATCGCCACTGTGTCCACACCAGAACCGCTGATCGTCGGTGCGAAGGCGGTATCCAGCCGACCGTCCGGATGAAGACGGGCTATGCCCGGACGACTGACATCATTGAACCGGGTAAACCACCCCGAGGTGAGGATCTTCCCGTCGGGCTGCAAGCGAATCTGTCGAATCCGATTATCTGCACCCGTGCCCAGTTGGAATGAAGGATCCAGGCTGCCGTCCGGATGAATTCGGACCAAGCGGCCACACGCCACATTGTTAAACCGGACAAAATCACCGCCGACGAGGATCTTACCGTCCGGCTGTATGGCCAGGGCCCGCACTTCCTGCGCAGCCAGGGGCAGGGGAGCATTCCCGATCGCGCCGAAGGTTAAGTCCAGGCTGCCGTTGGGATGAAGCCGGGCGATGCGATTGCGCAAGGTTAAACCCACCCTGGTAAAGCTGCCGCCAATCATCATTCGGCCGTCGTCCTGAGCCGCGAGGGCATAAACACTGCCGACAACATTGGAGTTGAGCGCGGCATCCACCGTGCCCGGGATCCCAAGCATTATCCTCAGTTCCGCGGGATCGCTGACAATCGAGCCCATGGAATTGCTGACTTGGAGGAAGTACGACCCGGCGTGAGAGGGTTGTAGGTTGAACAACGTGATTTGCGCGTTGGTTTCTCCGGGCATAGGTAACGGACCAAAAAACCACTGGTAATGGAGAGGAGTCGTTCCCTGCGCTTCAGCGAAGAGGGTAATCGTCGTATTCAATGCGGCGGAGCGGCCCGCAGGCTGAGTAATAAAGACCGGGGGACCCTCTGGCGCCGGGATTCCGTCCAGAATGGTCAATCCGTTTGCCCCGGAGGCCACGTAAGCCTTCGATCCCACCACTGTCACGTCGGACATTCGTCGGCTTGTGGAATAGGTGCCTCCATAAAATTCAATGAGCACAGGCCGAGTTGGATTGCTGATATCGACCACGTTGATGCCGATGCCGTCCACGACGTAGGCATACGGCCCGACGACCTGGATCGATTGCGCGCTGGCAAACGTAATGTTGGTTTGGCCGAACAAGTCGCGGGTTTCATAGGGGAAGGCCATTTGACCCACCACCGTAAGCTGATCCGGTTTGTGGGCATCGACGATGATCAAGCCCGCGGAGCCGTCAGCCACGAAGATCAAGTCGCCGTTGACGTCAATGTCCAGGGCATCCTGCGTGTCGAGTTCACCCAGCAGCGCTGGTTTGGCGGATTCTTGGATATCAATAATCTGAATGCCGGCCGTGGATCCCGCCACATAGAGGCGAGACCCGTCCGCTTGCACCGCTTTGGCTTGGCCTGAAGTATTGAACTGGCCCGTGTGCGTCAATCGTCCGGAGGGGCTGATCCGTAATACATGCACTCCCGCCGCGGCATCAGCCAGAAAAGCGTATTTTCCGGACACAAACAGCAAGTTGGATGGCATGTTGTCATTGACCGGCCGATAACCACCTACCCGCAGGGGCGGCCATTTACCAATGAAATCCATGGCCGTTATTCCGGAGTAATGCGACAAAAAGATCCGTTCACCGAGGAGCTGAAGATCGCGGATCTGGTAAACATCAGTGATCTCGATCAGCGAATCGATCAGCCTGGGTTTCCGAGGATTGCCGATATCCACCATAAAAAGCGCGGTCCTCACCTCAGTCAAGCCCGGCCGCGTCTCCACTTCCTTTTCGATCCCTCCGCCGACAAAGGCGAATTGGCCCGACACCCAAATCGTGTTTGCCAGGCTGGATGTGCCCAACTTCAGATTCCCTGCGATGACTGGATTTTTGGGATCGCTGATGTCGATGATCTGCAGCCCCGCCCTGCCATCCGCGACGTAGAGAAACCGTCCGATGCCTTGCACATCCTGCGCATCGCCGGGGGTGTTGATCATGCCGAGGAGGTCAGGATGAAGGGGATCGCGGATATCGATCAACTCGATTCCATGGGTGCCTTCGGCGGTGATTAAAAGGGAGTTATCCATCGTGATTCGGATGACCTCTCCCCTGGTGCGATAGCTGGCGAGAGAAAGAGGATGGGCGGGATTGCGGATATCGAGGATATTGATTCCCGCCTTGCCCACACTCAAAAAGGCGTAATCACCCAGGACTCGAACGTCTTCGACCGTGACCTTTGTTGTGGTGTCCAAAAGTGCGACTGAAACAGCAGGAATCTTCGATCGAGCATCCCATACCTGCAGTCCCGACGTCCCGGCCGCCACATACACAAAACCATCCTCGATCCAAACATCGAATGCGCCTCCAGCAATGCCGAATTCGCCAAGCGAAATGGGATTCGACGGATTCCTTACGTTCAGCACGCGGATGCCTTGAGTGCCACGGGCGATCCAGATCCTGTTTTCCGGATCGATCTGCACACGATAGGCGATACCCGCAATTCCGCCGGGTCTGTCGTTGCTGATGATGCGAGGCACCGTCGGTTCCTGGACGTCGATGATCTGCAACCCATAGCTGCCATCGGCCAGGTAGACATAATGATCGGCGACGGCGAGATCATAAGCGGTTCCCGGGGTGTCGATTCCCCCGATTCGAACAGGGTGCCAGGGATCCTGCACATCGATAATGACCAAACCTGAAAGACCGTCCGCCACATAAGCGTATGCGCCCGCCACCTGAACGGCTGTCGCCAAGCCCGCCGTGTCCATTCGCCCCCGAGGGACGGGACGGAGCGGATCGCTGATATCGATGATCTGCAAGCCGGCGCTCCCATCGGCGACGTAGGCGTTTGTTCCCAAGATAAACACATCCATCGCCGTTCCAGGAGTGTCGATCGAAGATGCCACCCGCGGTTTTGCCGGATTCTCGACATCGATGAGCATTAAACCGCTAGCCCGATTGGCGATATACGCGTAATGGCCCGCAACGCAAACCCGGTTAGTTGCGATCGAAACTGCCAAGCCGCCGAGAGGATTGAGTCGACCGACCGGAGTGGTCTCCACAACGCCGAGGCCGCCCGAGGGCCCCAAAGTCACATAAAGTCTGTCCGAGGATTTCCACAGGCTATAAGCGCCCCCGGCAGGCAGAACTGATCTCCAACTGCCATCCTGGACAAGCTGCACCAGTATTGAAAGCGTGGCAGGTGAACTCACGACCGCGCCCAGGGCATTGCTGATCGCCACCCGATATTCCGCCTCATGACTCAATTGCACATTCCCGATCTCCAGGACCGCGTTGGTTTCTCCCAACAGTGGCACTCCATTCTTATCCCATTGATAGGAGAACGGTGGCGTGCCCATGGGCGTGACTTCAAACCGTGCGGTTCCTCCAATAGCCACCGATTGGTTCGTCGACTGGGACCCCAGGACCGGTGGGGAATCGCGGAGACTGAGGGTTGCCGAACTGCTGGTGACCGAGCCATACTCGTTGCTCACCCTGACCGAGTAATCGGCCCCGTCTGCAGGCTGGACTTTGACAATCTCAAGGGTATCCAGGCTGGTTTCCGGGATGGGAGTGCCATTCTTGAGCCATTGGAAAGCCAAGGGAAGTGTCCCGGTTGCTGAGACATCAAATACAGCCGTGCTCCCTTGGATACGTTCGACGCTTTGAGGCTGTTTGGTGATGATGGGAGGGGACAAAACCGTCAGCGTGGCGTTATCACTCATGACAGATCCAAAAATATTGTTCACGACCACGCGATACTGGCCGCGGTCTTCCCACCGGACAGGGTCCAACGTCAGGATGTTGTTGGTGGCTGTCGGAAGGTTTTTGCCGTCTTTTTTCCATTGATACTGGAAAGGCCCGGTTCCTTCTGCGGTTGCGGTGAATGACACGGCAGTTCCAGTGAGGTTCGTACGGCTCTGTGGCTGATCGCGGATGGTCACGGGATGATAAACCGTCAGGAGGGCCTTCCCGCTGGAAGTCATGCCCAAGCTATTGCTGGCCTGGACCAAGTAGCTCCCGGCCTGGAGGTCAGTCACATTGGTCAGGATTAAAACCGGATTGGTCGCGCCAGCCATCGGCGTTTGGTTGTGAAACCATTGGTAAACGAGGGGGAGGCTGCCGGACGCACTCGCCTCGAACGCAGCGATGCAGCCGGTTTTGACGGCTTGATCCCAAGGGTGGTCTGTCAACACGGGGTTGGCGGGATTGATCACGTCGTAAATCAAGAAGCCCTGCCATGAAGCCGCGACATAGGCAAAACGTCCCTGCACCTGCACTGATATGGCGTAGACTTTGGAATCGCCGCCCACTCTGATTGGATCGCTTAAGTCCGAAAGGTTCACCACGTGCAAACCACCGCCTTCACCCGCCAGGAAGCCATAGGGTCCTTTCATGAACAGATTCCTATACATCAAGCTCGACGTGGAACCCGTAATCACGAACCCGGCCTTCCGAAACGGAGACAATCGATCGCTGATGTTAATGACATAAACGCCGGAGCGTGAATGGATGAAATAGACGTAAGGTTCACGCAGATGCAGGGCCAGGTCTGATGAAAAACCGGCAACGTCCAACACCCCCAGCGATTGGGGTTGAACCGGATCGAAGACATCAAGGATCTCCAGCCTGCCCCACTCTGTTCCCAGGTATACGATTCCATTTTTGATCCCGTGACAAATCGAAGATCCTCTGGTTGAGCGTCAATCTGCGGGGGGCCTTCGGGCAAAGGCGCGCCGGAGAGGATCACCAGACCTTGCAGATTGTCTGCAACGAAAACGTTGCCGCCTGCGACAAAGACATCGACGGCGAGGCCTGTCGTCTTGTAGTTGCCGACACGCTGGGGATTTAAAGGATGCCGCACGTCGATGACCACAATACCTGCCGAGCCATCAGCGACATAGGCGTAGCCGCCCGATACGAAGACCGCCTGGGCATAGCCGTCTGTGTCGATTCTGCGCGCCAGGATTGGCGATCCCGGATCGCTTACAGGGACAATTTCCAGACCGAGCCCATCATAAGGCAAATAGGCGTACGATCCCGATACATGAACACCCAGAATCCCCGTTGACTGACTGCGTTTGCCGATCAAATAAGGTGAGGTCGCGGAGCGGACGTCGAAAATGCCCAGTCCGCCGTGCCTGTCGCTGATGAATACACGTCCGCCGCTGACGGCAATGCCTGATGGGCTGCTGCCGTCAGTCCACGCGAATGTGCTTCTGACCACCGGTTCTTGGGGATTCCCGACATCGAGGATCCGAAAATCCTCCAAGCCTTCGCCCCCGAGCAGGAAAACATATTGTCCGACGGCTTTGGCGGCGTAGGCATAGGTTTCATGACGGCCAACTCCGACGGGTTTTGCGGGATCGGATACATCGACAATATGCAGGCTTCTACTCGAATCGACCACATAGGCGTAAGGTCCCAGGACGTCGATGTCGGCGGCATCCGTGGCATTGGTGTAGCGCCCGACCAGGGTGGGAGCGGATGGGTTGCTGACATCAATGATAAAACACCCATCCTGATGCGCGCCAAGAAAGGCATAGTGCCCGGCCACAACGACTTTGGCCGCGTTTCCTTTGCCCAGGCCGGACCAGGTCCCTGCCAATTTTAGTGAGATCTCCTGGGGTGGAACCGCAAAGACCAACAGGCCGCTGAGGCCATAAAACCACATGGCATGCTGAACGCATCTCCAACACCTTTGGAGCCACAAAGGCTTTGTCACCTCCAGTCCGATTGTTCTCTCGATGCTGGCGCCCGTTTCGGTCTATGCCAGCGCTGAAACCGTCTTAGGGGATCCTTTCCTTGCGCCTCAAGTGCGGGACGCCATCATTATCCATGATCCACTCAAGGTCTTGGATCGTGTTCAAAGGACTGTGGTGAAGGAGTTTTACGCCCTGGAATGGTTGAATCAGCGTGTGGACTCGGTTCTTGGGTCAATCGAGAGTAGGTTTTCGGGATTGTGCCGGGCGATAGTGTCGGACGACAAAATCGGCATCATTGGGCAGGCGGGCCTGCTGATGAGGGGACTCGTCGAAATGCCCCTGACCCGCTTAGGAGTGTCTCCAAGCTGCACCCGAAGTCTGATGCAACTTGGCGATCTAAGACCATCCTTGGTGTCAAGGATGGAGGTTATTGAGGGGGCGGGGAAGGGGAGCCGATCCTCGATCGATCTCCTGTTGGGGATTCTGACCGAGGCCGCCCAGTTGATGGATCCGGAAAGGCGGGGAGGATTTGCGGATTACTTTCTTGACACGCTCCGAAGGATGATCGATGCGGGGCATGATCGCGAGGCAGTGCATGCAGGCTGGGTTGCCTTGGGTGTGCAAACCGCCGGCTTTTATCGGGTAGCCGATGACGAAATGAAATCGCATGCGGCTTTGCTTGCAGAAAGATGGTTGAGGAGTGTGCATGGGTGGGGCACATCAGAAACAGCGACAAAAACAAAGCTGATACGGGGACTGCTGGAGAAAATCCGCAGAACCATCCGAAGTGGACCGAGGCCAAATCACTGAATTTCTTGCCAATATTCAATGATTCTCCAACAATGGGCTCCGATGTTTATGTGAACTAACAGTCCATCAATAACGAGTATGTCAATGCTTTTCACACCCTATACCCTCAAGAGTATCCGATTCCGCAATCGCATCGCCTGTTCGCCGATGTGTCAGTATTCCGCTGTGGACGGCCTCGCCAATCCCTGGCACCAGGGGCACTATACATCGCAGGCGCGCGGAGGATCGGCACTGGTCGTGGTTGAGGCGACGGCGGTCAGCCCCGAAGGCCGCATCACGCCCGCCTGTCTGGGTCTTTGGAATGACGCCCAGGCGGAGAGTCTTACCCCGGTCATTGCCGCCATCAAGGCCGCGGGCGCTGTGGCCGGGATCCAAATCGGCCACGCGGGCCGCAAGGCCTCGGCGAATCGGCCCTGGGAAGGGGATGACCACATGCCCGAGGGCGATCCCCGAGGCTGGCAAACGATCGCTCCGTCCGCGGTTGCTTTCGGCGCCAATCTCCCGAGGGTCCCGCGGGAAATGTCCAAGGCCGACATTAACCGGGTGCGCCAGGATTTTGTGGCGGCCGCCAAGCGCGCCCGTGATCTCGGCATCGAATTCTTGATGCTACACTTTTCGCACGGTTACCTGGCCCAGAATTTTTTCTCGACCTGGTCCAACCAGCGCCATGATGAATACGGCGGAAGCCCGGAAAACCGCCGTCGTTTCCTCCTGGAAACCTTCGAAGCTGTTCGTCAGGTCTGGCCGGAACATTTGCCCTTGTGCGTCCGGCTGGGCATGGTGGAGTTCGACGGCAACGACGACACCACCTTGGCGGAGTCCATTGAATTGGCTCAACGATTCAAACAACTCGGCCTGGATTTCCTGGATATCAGCATGGGGTTCTCGACTCCGACGGCCAAGATCCCTTGGGGACCCGCGTTTCTTGAGCCGATTGCCGCTCGAGCATTAAAAGAAACCGGTCTTCCGGGGTCCACCACCTGGAACATCAGCACGCCCGAATTAGCCGAGCACTTGGTCAGCACCGGCATCGTGAATATGGTGATGATCGGTCGTCCGTTGCTAGCCAATCCCCATTGGCCCTATGCCGCCGCCAAGAAGCTGGGCGTTGAAAAGCCGGACTGGGTGTTGCCCGCCCCCTACGCGCATTGGCTCGAGCGTTATCATGGCGCCTGATTCAGGGGCAGCACAATAATACACTCTGGTTTTGCCGGTTGACGCGTTGATCTTGCCATTCGGTCGTATGGCGAGTGGACTCGGGACCGGCAGAAGTCACTTGCGAAGCGCTGAGGAGACCTCGGCATCGCTCAGGGCGCGCGACCAGATGGCGGCTTCCTCCATTTCGCCGGTAAAAAACAATTTCGGCACGCCGTCAAACGAACCCGCGCCGATGAGGATGGGTTCGTTGTTCTCGGTCAGCCTGCCCGACCAGGGTTTCTCCTCCATTAGACGTCCGTTACAGAACAACGAGATCTTTTTGCCATCATACCGTCCGACCAGGTCCAGCCAGCCTGTCGCGTCAACCCGCGATACGGGGAAGCTGACCATGACAAAGCCTTTTTCGGTGTGGACTTCGAATCCAATGTCCGGTCCGGGGGTGCCCCCCAAATCCGCGCCGAACAGGCAGAAATTCATCACGTCATGATTGCCGCGCTTGGCGAGCAATCCCGCGTTCCAGTTGCCGTCCGGGGCACGGGCGCGCAGGAAAACCGTGAGGGCTTCGCCGGAAATGTTCCACAGCTTGGGCTGATTCAGGTCGCGCTCGAGGTCAAAATAGGCGTTTTCAAATTTGGCGATGACCGTGCCGGTCCTCGCGCCCAAACCCGTCGCCGGCATCTTCGGGATGATTTGACCGACGGATTTGAGCGGCGGTTGGTGGGCGTCCAATCTTTCGCCCAATTGCCAGGCCAGGGCGGCGTCGGCGAGCAACAGATTGCGAGCGGTCGCTGACCGCGCCGGCTGAAGGCGTTTCAGCCGGATGTCCTTGAATTGGGCCTTCATCGGCGGGCCGGTGTGGAGTTGCATGGCCAGCAAACCCAACGCTTCAAAACTGTCGTCGTCGTTGTCTGTGACCTCGGCGATTTGCTTGCCATTGACATGCAGCGAGAGTTTGCGGCCTTGCGCGATCAGGTGGTATTCGTGCCATTCATCGAGCCGGAAATCGTCCGCCCCGGGATCCAGCTTCAATTTCTCGGTCTGTTTCTTCCCGTCGCGATCGAAAACCGCGCGCTCGCCTTGCAGGGCAAGATCGTGGCGGCCGAATTCATCATAAAGCCGCGCCTTCCAAGGCTGGAGGTAGTTGTTGTCCACCTGATAGCCCGCCACATCGCCGTTGGGCAGACGGCGGCTGCGGAACTGAAAACCGCCGTTCACTGCCGGTGAATTCGTGCTCCGCAAACGAAACGTCAACTTCAATTCAAAGTCAGCCAGCATCCCCCCCTGCCAGATGAGATACTGGTTCAGCTTTGGCGCGTGTTCCGGAGAAATCGTCCCGGTAATGGCCCCGTCTTCGATTGACCAGAAGGACATGTCTTGCCCCTGCCAGCCCTCGAGCGTGCGCCCGTTAAAGATCGGCTCAAAGCCGTCGGATGGCGGATCCGAGTAGACGGAGTGACAGCCCAACGCGAGCAAGAGGACGAGTAACGGCGCGGAGAGCCAGGTGGCGGGTTTCATGTGTGGAGCCATAAGGTTGGGGAACTCTAGACGCCTGGTTCAGGACATGCAACCCTCTTGCACTATCCGAAAACCGCGAATGGAATAACTAACCGCGAATGGACATCGAGTAGAGCAGAGGCGCGAACATGATTAGGCCCATGACTACCGGCGTATCGGCCCTTTCGGGCGTTGTGGCAAACGCTCACCAGGCCATCCCCTTCGTTTCCTCTGCCCCCTCTAAAATTCCGTACGGCGGGTTTTCCCCAGTACGGCTTCAAACCCGCTTGACGCCACGGCCCCCTTCGCAGGCGTGCCGCCGCCTGCTGATAGGCCGTCCCTGTCGGGATCTCCGTCCCCGGCGTGTTGTCCAGAGTGGGTCTGGCGACCCACCGGGACGGAGGACTTCTGACCCCGACCGCCAGTCCAGTGGCCCTTGGCTCCCCGTCCGGTGGTATTGTCCGGTCGGATCGTTGCTTCCTATGGCCACATCTGCGCCTCTGTCGGTCCCTCAGCGGCTTTGAGCCTGTTTGAAAATTCCAAGGGGTGCTGTCTTCGCCGAATTAGCACCGGCTCGACAACCCCATGTCCCATGAATCCGGACCCGGTGGGTCACGTAACGAGGCTGCAGGGTTCGCTTCATGCGACGGCCTGGAATGTGGCTAGCCCTGCTCCGGTCGGGGCGTTTACGACCGAGCTTTCCCGGGCCGGGTCGCCCCGATTCCCAAGTCGGTTATTACTGAATGGCTTCATCATCAATTACCATCACCGGACTTTCACCGGCTGGACTGACCGCGTTATGGGCTGCGAGCCAATTAACGCGAATCATGGCGGGCCGAATATGAAGATCCTGCGGTGTTGGGAACTTCGATGGAATGTTTGAGATCCTGCGATAACCGGCGCTGCGGGATAAATCCCGCGGTCCGGCTTGCCGAACGTGGAGATCTGGGTGCCGAAATAAATGCCGGAACCAAACAGCATTACCCCGCCCGCCAGGATCGACTCGCAAGTGTCGTTACACAAAGAAAGGTCCGGAGGGGAAGCCGGACCTTTGTCGGGGAATGAGCACAGACGATGGATTACTCCTAACGTCCGCGATGGTTCGCCAAATAGCACAAAACCAGCCCCATCAGTGCCAAGGTCGTGCCACCCTCCGGCACCGGGGCGGACCTCACCGAAACGTCATCGATGACCGCTCCCCAATAATTTGCCGTCTTGCCTTTGAATTCCAGGGTTGTCAGATCCGATAGCGCAGTAAATGAAACGCTCTCCGTTTTCCAGTCCATGTTATACCGCCCCGAATATGCAACGCTAAAATCCCACGTATACCCGGCGGCTTCGACCGCGTATGTACTGTCTCCCGCAGGAGACGCAACTGCCCAGGTGATGGTGTAAGTCTCCCCAGGAACGGTCCCAAACTCCTGCTTGATCCCTCCCCAGGCATCCCAAAACGTCAGATCAATCATCCGAATGCTATCATAAGCCGGTCCAAACTCGGCGCCGTTAATCGGAGGCGTGCCCTGATGCCAGTCAAAACCCGCTTGCGTGGCAATCCACCCATCCACCGCAGTCCCTCCAGCCGACACCCCAGTCCAAGAAGCGTTCCCCGTGTAGTTGCCCTCTTCGAACGATCCATTCACCAGAAGGCTGGCCTCGATGTTAAGATTAAATAATAGAAATCCTGTCGCAAAGACAGCGTGGTAAGTTTTCATGTCTCGGAACTTACGCAAGATTCGTGCCTTGTTCGTGGATTGGAGAGGTCCAGATTTGTAACTAACTTTCCATAAATTAATTGTAATATATCTAATCTGTATATTATTAAAAGTAATGATCTGTCTCTGTGTAAATCTGGTCGACACTCGATCCACAAAATCGGGCGTAATATTTTTATAGATATCATATAACCAACTACTTAAGGAAACACTGGTGGCTGTAAGGTTCTCCGACGTTTTCTCGGGCGAGCGACACTTTTGATCGCGGACGGCATAGGCTCGCATTGGATTTGGAGCGATTCAGTAGTTCTCTCTTCCAGGAACCGCCCGATTCGGAGGACCGAGTTCCACGAGGCCCTGGAATCCAATTAGGTGGACTCGCGGCGCTTGTTCCTCCGAGAGAGACATGCTTCGAGCGATCCCGGGATTCTTGACCGGGAGGCGGCGCCTCTGTAGGCTCGGGCCTCATAAATCCGGAGAAGACGTCCATGCCATGGATGGGCTGCAATCAGCTCATTGAAGTGATGGGATGGGGATGGGTGAACTCGTTGATCCGGTCACTGAATGATTCCAAGGTTATGATGAACAACAAAGGGACAAAGCTGACTCGGCGCAGTTTCTTAGTCACAGCGGGGGCAACGGCCGCCGCATTTACGATTGTGCCTCGTCACGTATTGGCGGCGAGCGGCACAACGCCGCCCAGCGAGCGTTTGAACATCGCGGGGATTGGGGTGGGGGGGATGGGCGCGGGCGATATTGGGGCGGTGGCCCCGGGGAACAATATCGTGGCCTTGTGCGACGTCGACCTCAGACACAGCGCCGAGACCTTCAAGAAATTCCCCGACGCCAAACAATACCGCGATTTTCGGGTGATGTTCGATGAAATGGAGAAGGGCATTGACGCCGTTGTGGTGGCGACGCCGGATCATGCGCATGCGGTGGCGGCGATGGCGGCGATCAAACGCGGCAAGCATGTGTATTGCGAGAAACCATTGGCTCATTCGGTGGATGAGGTACGTCAGTTGATGAAAGCCGCCCAGGAACACAAGGTCGTGACCCAGTTGGGGAACCAAGGCCATTCCTTCGATTCGATCTGTGATTTCTACGAGTGGATTCAGGCCGGGGTAATCGGCAAGGTTCACACGATCCACGCGGGTTGCGCCGCCGTGAACTCGGCCATCGATGATCTTCCCCGCTTGAAGGAACAGCACGCGGTTCCAGCGACGTTGGATTGGGATCTTTGGCTGGGGCCGGCTCAGAAGCGTCCTTATCATCCCGCCTATCTTCCGGGCAGTTGGCGGGGCTGGGTGCCCTTTGGCAACGGGACGGTTGGCGATTGGACCTGCCATGTCGTCGATCCCGTCTTCTGGGCTCTCGATCTGGGCGCGCCAACGTCCATCCAAGCCCGGGTGAAAGATTATGATCCGAAAACCCAGGGAGACGCCTTCCCAAAGGGAGAGATCATCACCTACTCTTTTCCGGCCAACAACAAGCGAGGCCCCATCATTCTGCACTGGTACAGCGGCACCGAGAGGATTCCCCGTCCGCAGGATCTTGAGCCGGACGAAAAATCGGTCGAGACGGGCGCGGTCGTTCTTGGAGACAAAGGGACCATCGTCTACGGTTCTCACGGGGCGGGGAATGTTCGGCTGATTCCCCAGTCGAAAATGGATGCCTTCCAGCGGCCCCCGAAAACGTTGCGTCGGCCGCCGGAACATCATCAGGATTGGCTGCAAGCGATTCGAAAGGGGACCAAAGCCGGCTCGGATTTTTCTTACGGCGGGCCATTAACCGAACTGGCCATGCTGGGGGTCATTGCGATCAAAATGGCCGGTGTGAAGCTCGAGTGGGATGCCAAACAGGTGCGGTTCAGCAATTGCCCCGAGGCCAACGCGTTGATCGCGCCTCCATATCGAGCTGGTTGGGCGCTCTGACGAAGCTGCGGGGAACGAAAATCCCCGCTATGAACGGACGCCCCATGGCCGGAACACCAGCCTGTTTTGATCGCCTTATGACGGATTGGACCGCGGGATTTGTCCCGCAGCGCTGGTCGCCGCATGACGATTCTGTGGAATGAACTCCGCGCCCCGATCGGTCCGGTGCCTGAGCCACAGGGGGTCCTAAGACGAACTTAGTTTCCGGGCGACAAAGAGACCCTGGGCGATCTTACCGGCGTGGGCCAGTTTCTGCATAAACATCATCTCCGATGCCATGGCTTGCATGAGGGATTGGTCGAAGCCGATGATTCGCAAGGCGTCATAAGTCAGTTGCCTGTTGAGCATGTCCAGGTATAAATCGACATAGGAGGAAAAGCGGCCGGTCTCCACCGCAACCAACACCTGGCAGTGATTCGATGTCAACACATCGCGATAACCGGTGAGATCCTGAAGACTGGGAAACTTCATGAACTTCATGAATCGGACCGCCTCGTCATCGGTGAGCCCCGCTGGACCTTCAATCCAATCCGTAAAGGCGAGAGTCCCCTGCGGTTTGACCAGACGGACGGCTTCGGCGATGAGTTTCGACTTGTCCGCCACATAACACCAGGCATCCTCGCCCCAGACGAAGTCGGCCATGCCCGCCGGCAGGCCGGTGTCACAGACATCGGCCTGAACCAACATTACTTTTTGTTCGAGACCCTCCGCCTGGCACCGTTTTGCGGCGCGTTCCAAGACGGTCGGGGTGGCGTCCACGCCGCACATCGAGGCGACCTGGCGAAACCGGATCAGGAATCGCATGCCGGCGCCGTTGCAGCAGCAGAGGTCAATGCCCCTGGTCCCGGCTTGAATGCCGGCCCGATCCGCCAGGTCTAGGGACGATCGAAAGCCACCCATGTGGATTTGTTCGCCCATAATCAATTCCCACAAATCACCTTCGGGCCCGCTGTAGACAGCTTGGACATCTTTCAAGGTCACATTTTGGACGGTTTTCATATGAAGTTATCTTTCCTGAATCAGAATCGATAAGGGGCTTTGAGTTTCAAATGAGCTTGTTGAATTGCCATTCTATTTATAAAATGTCTAATAAGTCAAGTGGCGAAATTAGAAAACAGAATAAGTCGCTCGGAAGTCGAGGGACGAATCTTCTAGAAGACCAGAGGATGCCCGGGAGCGAATATGGTTTTTCCGAGGCCTGCCAAGGCCCAATCCGACGCGCTCGGTTCGAGGTCAAAACCTGTTGTCGAAAGTTGGGACAACGACTATGCTCGCCGTCAAGATTTGCCAGCGCGCTGTCAGCAACTCTGCCCATGAACCTCGGAGGGACGAGCGCCGCGAGTCCGCAAAATTGGATTCCAGGGCCAGATGGAACTCGGCCCTCCGAAACGAGCGGTTCATGAGCGGAGTTGCTGGCGCGCGATGCTCAGAAAGGATCCGCTTAATGAAACAGATGCTATTCGTCGTCCTCGGTTTACTAACAGCCTTTCCTTCCGTCATGGCCTGGGCCCAAGGCGGCCTCGCCAGTCCGTTGGCGGGCCTCGAGCAACTCAAGGATTATGAGGCCCGGCGCGCGTCGTCCTCGGATCCGAACTGGCGCAACGGCAACGGGGATGCCCGGCCCATCCCGCCGGGGGATACCCTGACCCTCGCTGAGTTGGAGGGCCCCGGAGTGATTGCTCACCTCTGGTTCACGATCTCCCATCCGGATCCGTTTTATTCCCGGATGCTGACGTTACGCATGTATTGGGACGAGGAGAAGCATCCCAGCGTGGAATGTCCGATTGGAGATTTTTTCGGGATCGGGCACGGGGTGGACCAGTCCTTTGCATCGCTGCCGATCCGGGTTTCGTCGGATGGACGGGGGCGCAATTGTTATTGGCCGATGCCCTTCCGCAAGAAGGCGCGTCTGACAGTGACCAACGAGAGTGACAAGCCCTGTCACGCGTTCTATTACTACATCGACTGGCAAAAACACGGGCGGCTGCCGAAGGACACCGCCTATTTTCACGCCAGTTACCGCCAGGAATATCCCTGTGTCATGGGCCGGAACTATCTGTTGGCGGACATCGTAGGGCGCGGGCATTACGTGGGCACCCTCCAAAGCGTCTATTACAGCTCGCCGGGATGGTATGGAGAGGGCGACGATTTTTTCTTTATTGACGGTGCCCGGGAACCGCAGCTGCGCGGCACCGGGACCGAAGATTACTTTTGTGATGGCTGGGGCTTTCGCCAGCAGGACGGGCCGTTTTATGGCACTCCATTGTGGGAGGGTTATAACACCGGGGATCGGAGCACCGCCTATCGGTGGCACATCACCGATCCGGTGACTTTCCGTAAATCGCTGAAGGTCGAAATCGAGCATAAAGGCTCGCAGACCTTTCCCGACGGCAAAGTCGATGGGTTTATTGAACGGGAGGATCTGATGTCCAGCGTGGCGATGTGGTATCAAACCGAACCGCACCAACCGTGGGCCGAGTTGCCCAGGGGGATTGAACGGCTGCCTTTCCGAGAACAGATCCTGGTGGTGGGATGGAAAGCCGCGGGAAACGCCAGACACTCGGATGCGCCCTGCGAAGTTCAGGAGATCGGGGGGATGACCGACAACAAGCAGCTCTGGTTCAAACCCGCCCAGGACGGCGCCTGGCTGGAGATCGAGTTTCAGGTTCCACAGGCGATGACCGCCGACTTCTGGATGCGCGTATTGCGGTCGTGGGACTACGGGACCTACCGCGTAAAACTCGATGGGCGCGATGCGGGAGTGTTTGATTTGCACAGTGCCAGCATGGGACCGGTAACACGCCGGTTGGGCATGCATACCCTGGCCGCCGGAACCCACGTGCTGCGGTTCGAAGGCAACGGGAAGTCCAATCTTTCGCCCGGTTATTTTCTGGGTTTCGACACCTTGACCGCGCGCGTCCCCGTTTATTCGCGTCCCCCGGGATTCGACTTGCGCGCCATCCAGAAACCTTGATTCCGGCGGCTGGAGAGAAAACGTCGAAGTCATTCGGACGATCGCATCACAATCGAGATTACCCATCTTATGTTTAAAATTCACCTGACAGCCGTTGATTTGGTCCTGGTTGTCGTCTACCTGGGGGGTGTCGCCGCGCTGGGGATTTGGTATAGCCGGGGCATCCAGAGCGGCAAGGACTTCTTTCTGGCGGGGAAATCTCTTCCCTGGTGGGCGGCCGGCCTGTCGCTGGTGGTCTCGGACATCGGGGCCAAGGACATGATCGGGTTGGCGGGCGATTCTTACCGCTACGGGTTGGTGATGATGAATTTCGATTTCATTGGATGCATCTTTCCTGTTCTGGTGGCGGCCTTCTTCTTCATGCCGTTCTTCTGGCTGGCGGGCGTGTATACAGTCCCCGAATACTTGGGCCGGCGCTACAACCTGGGTGTCCGGACCTTTTTTGCGGTAATTTGGATCCTGTTCATGGTGGGAACGCTGGGAACGATCTATGTTAGCGCGGCGGCGATGTTCGAAGTGCTGTTAGGTTGGAACTTCTGGTTGTCGGTTCTTTCGACGGCGGTTTTGGTCGGGATCTACACGGCCTGGGGCGGATTGCGCGCTGTTGTGGTGACCGACTCCCTCTCCTGCGTCGTGTTGATTATCGGCGCCGCCTTGATCTGCGGCCTGGGATTGGCCGAAGCCGGAGGGTGGAGCGGCATCGAGCAGGCCGTGTCACGGATGGAATGGACGCGGCATCACCTGGATCTGCTGCCGCCTGCCGATCACCCCGTTTTTCCATGGCCTGCGGTCCTGTTGGGATTGGGATTTGTCCTGGGGCCGGCCTATTGGATTGGCAATCAGGCGATCGTGCAACGCACTCTGGGCACCCGCACCGAAAACGAGGCCCGCGCCTCGTATGTGTTTTGTGCGGCGATCAAGTTGGTGTTTCCCGTGTTGCTGGTGGTTCCTGGACTGGTCGCCCTCGCGCTCTTTTCATCGGAACTCGGTCAACCGGGTGAGAATTGGGACGGCAACCGGGTCTTGCCGATGCTGGTGGTGCGGCTTTTGCCTCCCGGTGTTTTGGGGCTGGTCATGGGCGCCTTTTTCGCCGGCGTGATGTCCAACCTGGATTCCTATGTCAACTCGGCAAGCACCATGATTGTGACCGATGTCTACCGCCCCTTCATTCATCCCGAGGCCACGGACCAGGAATGCCTGGCCCTGGGCCGCTGGCTGGTGATCGGTTTGTTGTTGGGAGGCGTCGCCATCAGTTATCCGATCAAGGCCGGTTTTGGATCCGTCTTCGAGGCGTTCCAGACCTTTCTCTCGTTTTTTCAGGGGCCGTTGCTGGCGCTTCTGCTCATGGGAATGCTGACGCGGAGGGCCACGGCGTGGGGAGGGGTGGCGGGCATGGTGACGGGGGTGATGACATCGGCCGGGCTGAATTCAGCGCCATGGCTGTTCGGAATGCAGAAAGGCGTCCCGTATCTTTGGGTGGCCTGGTGGTCGTTTGTGACTGCTCTGTCGACGGTGGCGATCGTGAGTGCCTTCACGAGACCTCATGAACCCCAACGATTACGCGGACTGGTTTGCTGGCTGCCTGCGGAAGAAAGGATTCAACCATGAACAGTATCGGGATCCTTTGCATGAGCATGATTGAGGCGGTTCAGGGAGGTTCGTGGGCGGGGAAAGCCGCCGTGATGGCTGTTTTTGGCTTGCTGATCGTTGTTTTGCTTTGCATGCCAGCCCACATGACCGGCAAGGCCGATGGCGCGCCCAGATGGTGGAGCAATGTCCGTTTGTGGGCCATCGGGATCGCGTTAGTTCAGATCTTGGTTTATGCCTGGTGGGGTTGATCGTTCCGAGGCGGATGAATGAGATGCAGACTGACCGGAATTCTTCAGATTTTGACCTATTCCTGTCTTGGCTCCTGGGGCTTAATCCGGCATGCTGAGCACAATTTCTGAACAATATGAAAGCGCGAATTGGATTGATCTTGGCTCTGGTCGGGTGGATGTCTTTCAATGCATGGGCTGCGGCGGAATGGAAACCGGCGCCCGGCCCGTTAATGACTCGCTGGGCCAAACAGGTGACTCCATCCAAGGTGCATCCCGAGTACCCGCGCCCACAAATGGCGCGTGAGGAGTGGTTGAACCTGAATGGGCTCTGGAACTACGCGATTGTGGATAAGGAATCCAGCCGCCCGGCAAACTGGGACGGCCAGATCCTCGTGCCTTTTCCTGTCGAATCCGCCCTGTCCGGGGTGATGCGCCGCGTCACCGACAAACAACGCCTTTGGTATCAGCGGAGCTTTGTGGTGCCCCGCAGTTGGAAGAACAAGCAGGTCATGCTGAACTTTGGGGCTGTGGATTGGGAGGCGACGGTTTACGTGAATGGCCAGGAGGTGGGAAGTCATCAAGGGGGATACGACGGTTTCTCGTTGGAGATCACCCGCGCGTTAAAACCATCGGGGCCCCAGGAGATTGTCGTGGCCGTCTGGGATCCAACCGACGCGGGCACTCAGCCGCGCGGCAAACAGGTTCAGCGGCCCAACGGCATTTGGTACACGCCGACCAGCGGGATTTGGCAGACCGCCTGGTTGGAGCCGGTGGAGCCCGCCCATATCCGCAAGTTGCGGATTACGCCTGATTTCGATGCGTCAGCGGTGACCGTCCAGGCCCAGGCGTTGACGACGGGAGGTCGAACCGAATTCCAGGTGGAAGTCCTGGAGGGCAGGAAGGTGGTTCAGGAAGGCAAAGTGGAGGTTCTGGCGACAACCCGATCGATTCCGCCGCAGGCATCGCCCAGCATCAAGATGTCCGTGCCCAATGCCAAGCCGTGGTCGCCCGCCTCGCCGTTCCTGTATAACCTCCGGATCACGCTTTTGGAGAACGGCCGCAAGGTGGACCAGATCGAGAGCTACTTCGGGATGCGCAAAATTGCCCTCGGCCCGGACTCCAAAGGCGCGCTGCGTCTTTGTCTAAACAACCAGCCGCTGTTCCAATTCGGTCCCCTGGACCAGGGATTTTGGCCCGACGGCCTTTATACGGCGCCGACCGACGAGGCCTTGCGTTACGATATCGAGATGACCAAGCGCCTGGGATTCAACATGGCCCGCAAACATGTCAAGATCGAGCCGGCCCGCTGGTATTATTGGTGCGACAAACTCGGCCTGCTGGTCTGGCAGGATATGCCGAGCGGCGACAAATACATCGGAACCCGGGATCCGGATATAACCCGTTCCCCTGAGTCCGGCCGCCAATTCGAAAAAGAACTGAAGGCATTGGTCGAGGGTTTCTACAACCACCCATCCATCGTAATGTGGGTTCCCTACAACGAAGGCTGGGGTCAATGGGATACGGCCCGCATCGTGGATCTTATAAAAAAGTGGGATCCAACCCGCCTGGTGAACAACGCCAGCGGCTGGACAGACCGCCGTGTGGGCGATGTCATGGACATCCATGTTTATCCCGGTCCCGATGCGCCGTCCCTGGAGGCCAAGCGCGCCGGTGTCCTGGGTGAATTTGGGGGCCTGGGATTGCCCGTGAAAGGTCATACCTGGCAGGATGAAAAGAACTGGGGATACCGCAGCTACAAGTCATCGGCTGAACTGACCGACGCTTATGTAAGCCTGATCCGGAAACTCCGGGTGCTGACCGGCGACCAAGGATTATCCGCCGCCGTCTACACGCAGACCACCGATGTCGAGGTCGAAGTGAATGGCCTGATGACCTATGACCGCGCCAGGGTCAAAATGGACCAGGCGCGCATTACGGAAGCCAACCTCGAGGTTTACACCCCACCAGCTCCACGCAAGGCCTTGGGCACTCAATTGATCCCTCCCGCAACGCCTCTGGTGGCCTGTGATCCCTATTTCAGCATTTGGTCGCCCGCCGATCGGTTGTCCGAAGAAGACACCGTTCACTGGACGGGCAAACCTCATCGTCTGGGAAGTCTGGTGCGTGTGGATGGCAAACCCTACCGGATCATGGGCGCTTCGCCCGCCTCCGTGCCCGCGTTGGAACAGAAGAACCTGATGGTATTACCGACACGGACTGTTTATACATTTGCCGGCGCCGGGGTGGAGTTGACCCTCACCTTTCTGACTCCCGCTCTGCCGGAGGACCTGGATGTTCTTTCGTGGCCGGTCACGTATTTGACCTACGAGTTTCGTTCCATCGACGGCCGATCGCATGATGTGGTTCTCTATTGTGATGCGGCGGGCGAAATCACGGTGAATACCCCCAACCAGCAGGTGGTCTGGGCGGTCGAACAAGCGGGGGATCTGACAGCCCTCAAGATGGGATCCAAGGACCAGTCTATTCTGGCTAAGAGAGGGGACGATATCCGGATTGACTGGGGTTATCTTTATCTGGCCGCTCCGAAGGCCGACGTGGCAGGACAGGCCTTTGCGGGACGAAGCGACCTGCAGGCTGGTTTTGTCGAGCATGGCTGGAAGACCGTTCCCCAAAGCTCGCTCGCAGCGCCCGCGGCTGCCGAGAATGTGGCCGCTGGTCTTGTATTGCGACTCGGCAAAGTCACCAAACAACCCGTTTCTCGATGCGTCCTGCTGGCCTATAACGACCTCTATTCCATCCAATATATGCGCAAGAACCTGCGCCCCTATTGGCGCCGGAACGGCTGGGAAGCTTCCGACTTGCTGCAGGCAGCCGCACGGCAACTCGAATCCCTCCGCAAACGGTGCGAGGCTTTCGATCAGGAACTGATGGGCGACCTGACCCGGGCCGGAGGTGAAAAGTACGCCCGGCTCTGCGCGCTGGCCTATCGCCACTGCTTTGCCGCCGGTAAATTTGTCGCCGACGCGAACGGCCAGCCGATTTCGTTCTGCAAGGAAAATCACTCCAACGGATGCATCGGCACATCGGATGTGTTCTACCCCATGGCCCCACAATTCCTGCTGTTCGGGCCCTCGTTGGCCAAGTCGTTCCTCGTGCCCTTCATGAACTATGCCGCCAGTGACCGCTGGAAATTCCCGTTCGCTCCGCATGACCTCGGACAATATCCACACGCCAATGGCCAGCGCTATGGCGGGGGAGAGCGCACCGAGGAAAATCAAATGCCGGTCGAGGAAAGCGGCAACCTCCTGATCCTGATGGCGGCGGTCGCCCAGATGGAAGGCCACGCCGATTTTGCCGGCCTTTACTGGCCGCAGTTGGAGAAATGGGCCGAATACCTCAAAGCCAAGGGATTTGATCCCGAAAACCAGCTGTGCACCGACGATTTTGCCGGACACCTTGCTCACAACGTCAATCTCAGCGCCAAAGCAATTTGCGGCCTGGGCTCCTTCGCGAAGCTGTGCGAAATGCGCGGAGACAAAGACCGCGCCTCCGAGTATTTCAACTTGGCTCGGGAGTTTGCCGCGCGCTGGGTCAAGGAAGCCGCCGATGGCGAAAAATACCGTCTGGCGTTCGACAAACCCGGCACCTGGAGCCAAAAGTATAACCTGGTTTGGGATCGCATCCTGGGCTTGAACTTGTTCCCCGGCGATGTCCTTCGGAAAGAGATGGATTTTTATCGCAAGATGCAAAACCGCTATGGCCTGCCTCTCGACAATCGCCAAACTTACACCAAGCTCGATTGGATTCTATGGACGGCGACCTTGACGCAGAATCGCGAGGACTTCACCGCCCTGCTGGATCCTGTTTACCTATACCTCAACGAAACCCCGGATCGATCCCCCATGAGCGATTGGTATCAAACTAAGACTGCCAGGAAAGTCGGATTCACCGCCCGCCCGGTCGTCGGCGGTGTCTTCTTGCAGATGCTCTATGACAAGGCGGCCTGGGCCAAATACGCCCGCCGGGACGTAACCAAAGCCAAAGACTACGCTCCCATGCCCAAGGCTCCCACCCTCATCACCGTGCTGCCCACCGCCGATGATGAAGCCGTTAGTTGGCGGTTCACCACCCAGAAACCGGCCGCGGACTGGTTTAAATCCGATTTTGACGATGCCGGCTGGAAACAAGGCCGCTCCGGTTTCGGCACCCGCGGCACCCCGGGCGCTGTGGTCCGCACCGAATGGAATACCCCGAACATCTGGCTGCGACGCGAGTTCACACTCCCCGCGGGCAACTGGAAAAACGCCGCCCTCAAAATTCACCACGACGAGGATGTCGAGGTCTACTTGAACGGCATTCTGGCCGCCTCCGCCAGTGGTTACACCACGGAATACGAGGCGATCCCCCTGACGCCCCAAGGCCAGGCCGCGCTGAAACAGGGGAAGAACGTCATCGCCATCCATTGCCGCCAGACAGGAGGCGGACAATACATCGACGCCGGTCTTTCTGACCTCATCGAGGCCAGGTAGCCGGCCGTTCATCGGGCGGGTCCATATCCAATCGGAAGCTTCTCTTGGCAGCCGGTCCATTGGGCTGGCGAGGCTGCGTTCTGGCATCGGCGTCGGCGCAGAGCGCCATGGCGAGACCGCCAGGATTGCGGGGATCCCGGGGATGCGGCAGGATCCCGGCATGAAGTCGAATTGCGCAAGGCCGGTGATGACCTTTTCCGATGTGTGGCTGACCGGATGCGATCCCAGGCGTATGGCACGGCCAAGACGATGCTGTGCGAATCGCTGGTTCGCGCATGCGTGATCCGGTATCTGCATCGATACGAAGGGGCGCAAGCAGCCGATAAGGCAATCCGGGAGGAGATGAGCAGGGGCTTTGTGGCCATGGCCGAATTGGCGGCACTTCTTTACTCCAGCGATGTCATCAGGTGGCGGCAGTTCAGGACTTTTTCCGCCAAGTCCAGCGGGATGTAGAAGTAATGGTTCGAGGCCTCGAAGCCGATGCGAGAATCGCGGGTTTGGATGGCGTGCAACCGCTTGGCCAGGTCGATCTCCTCGCGAAGAATGTTTCTCATCTCCGCAGCGCAAGAGGCTTGGGCTGCCGATGACGTTGCGGCGGCTCGTGAGTTTCTGGCGCGAACGAATCGGGCCTGGTTGGCGACACTCCGGAAATGAATCGCCGCCGCTTCTGCGACACTTTGTTCGGCGGCCAAGGCCTTGCGATGATGGGAAGATAACTTCAGGGGATCGGTTGCGGCCTTGAGTTTCGACAAGGCATCGTCGAAGCCATGGGCGACTTTGGTCAATTGGCTGATGAATATGTCGAGGGGATAGACCGCGCGCCAGGACTCGGTGTCGTCATAGGGAAAACCCACCATCGAGGCGCGGTAGCCTGTGGGTTGGGAGTAGAGCAGGTTGGCGGGGCCCACCTGGAGGGGAGCGGAGTAGACCAGACCGCCGTGGTAAGGAAATTCACTGAATGCCCGGCTGAACTCATGCCAGGCTCGGGTCACGGCTGGGGCGGCCTCGGGGCCGTAACGACGGGTGGCGACGCGGTTCATAGCCTGTTCCACGGTGAACGAGGAGGCGCGCAATTCCGCGACGACTTCCAGGTTGGGCGAAGGGTAACCGCCTAGGGTCCAACCGAGCATGAAACCATCGAGTTGCGCGTCGCGGAGGTTGGCGGCGTGACGGGCGACATTTTCAACGGCGGGGATATAAGGAACGGCGGAGAGCTCCCACGTATTGCCGGCCTGGATTTTGGCGACGGTTTTGAGACCCCGTTGTCGGGCGGCGGCCCAGTGTTTTCGGGATCGAGGACCGGGACCGATGGCGGAGATCGAGTATTCGCCGACCGTTGTCGAGACTCCGCCCCGTTGGATCGGCAGGCTCCACTCGCTAACGCTCATCAAAGCGGCTTCGGGAGGAAGACGACGGATGGCCTCTTCCGCCCATGAATCGGCCCATCCCCAATCCCAGGCGAGGAGGCGGGCGGACGTGTTGGCCTTGCGAATGCCCGCGCAGACGAGGCTGTTGACTTCCGCGATGACCTCGGCGGGCGATCGTTTGCCGCAGCGCGGGCATTTCTGGCCGCCGCCATGGGACCAGCAATTGGTTTGGTTCTCGGAGGCGGTGATGGTGAAGAAACCCGCGAGATCCGGCGCCGCCCGGGAGACCGAGGCCACGGCATCGCTGAGATATTGCTGGACTTCGGAATGACTGGTGCAAAGCGTGGCATGATCGCCGGAGACGATGCCTCGCAGGTCGGGATGTTTGTCAAAGAAAGCGAGGGGCAGTGTGCGCGGTTCATTGAGATAGAGCCAGAGGCCCATGCCATAGCGCCGAAGTCGTGCTGTGAGTTTAAGGAGATTGGCCTGGCGTTCCTCCCAGCGTTGACTCAGAGCCGAGTCCCAGGGAAAGGGCGCCAGGCGCGTCAGGACGGCCTGCAGCCAAACGCCTCCGACGCCCATTTGGGCGAGTTTCGCCAGGTAACCATCCGGGTAGGGATCCAGGTCAGGTTCGAGCAAGGGATCGCCATAAAGAGCAAAGTAGGAATAACAGTAACTCAACGAGGGAGGCGAGTTGGCGGGCGCCGAGGCCGCTTGTTCAGTGGGAGCCGAAAGTTGGCGGACGAAATCGAACAATGGCTCTTCAGCCCTGGTCACTCCGGCGGGAAACTCCTGCTGGATTATTTGGCGCATCCTCTCCAACTGTCGTTGGGCGGCTGAATCCAGCGGTTCGAACTTCAGGGGAGCGCATCGTGGTTTGAGATGACCCAGTTTGACAAAGAGGAAATCATCCTCGCGCAGCGTGTAGGCGAGTTCATCACCCGTCCAGTTCAGCAATTGGAGAAGTTGTTCGTAGGACAGGAGATGCCAGTTGCGTTTGATCACGGTAATATAGGAACGCCGTTGTTGTTCGCGGGTAATTCGGGGGGGGCGCCCCAAACCCATGGCTTCCCCGAGATTTCGAATATCGGCGGCTGAAGCATCCACAACGGAAGCCAGGCGATCCAAGGGGACGAGGGACCAGTTGCGCCAGACGAACGCGCATAAGCGGTTTGGAAAATGCGGGAAGGGCAGGGGAGAAGGCGCGTTGCCTTCCGGGAGGGACACAAGCTTTGGTTCAGCCGGTGGAATCGAGGCGATACGACGTTTTCCGCTGGCACAACCACAGGCCAGCAGGCCTCCGGCGGCGATCGTTGTGGACTGGATGAACTGACGGCGGGGCCAAGGTTTTGAGGTCATCATAGTGCAAGAGACAATGCCGGTTATTCCGCCAACCTTTCTAAGGACGAACGGCGGTGCCATCTCGTCGGCGTGTGGGCAGCCAATACCCGGGATTGTCGGGCAGCGGGTACTTTTTAGCCAAGTCCTCGTTCAGATCGACGCCCCAACCCGGGGCCTCGTTGACATGGAGGTAACCGTTCTTGATGGTCGGCGCGCCGGGGAACACTTCGCGGATGGCCTCGTTGAACTGGACGGCTTCCTGGATGCCGAAGTTATGAACGGCGAGGTCGAGGTGGGCATTGGCGGCATGGCCCACGGGCGAGACGTCTCCCGGACCATGCCAGGCGGTGCGGACTTGGAACCACTCGGCCAGGGCGGCGAGTTTGCGCGCCACGGTGAAGCCGCCGATCTGAGAAATGTGCACCCGGATGAAATCGATCAAACGTTCGGTGATGAGCCCCGTCCATTCGTGGGGGCTGTTAAACAACTCGCCCATGGCGATGGGCGCGCCGCATTGTTGCCGTAGCATTCGGAAGTAGCCGATGGCCTCCGGGGCGAAGGGGTCCTCGATAAAGAACGGCCGAAAACGCTCCAGTTCCTTGCAGAGGCGAATGGCTTCGATGGGTTCGATGCGTTCGTGGATGTCATGGAGCAGTTCGATCTCTTCCCCGAAACGGTCGCGGATGCGCTCGAACATCTTGAGGGTGGCCAAGACATAGGGGCGTGAATCCATATGGCTTTCGACGGGTTTGCCGAACTCCTCGGCCTCAGGATCGGGCTTCGAGGAGAGGTGGGGTGATCCATAGCCGCCGACCTGGATGCGGATATGGCGGAAGCCGTTTTCCCGGTGTTTCCGGACGCTGTCTTCGAGGGCGCTCAGGTCTTTTCCGCTGGCATGGGCATAGCAATCGACGGCGAATCGGCACTTGCCGCCGAGCAATTGATAGACGGGCATGTTGGCCCGTTTGCCCAGGATATCCCAGAGGGCCTGGTCCAGCCCGCAGAGCGCGTTGTTAAGGACGGGGCCGTTGCGCCAATAGGAACTTGTATACGCCGTTTGCCAGAGGTCTTCGATTTGATCCGCGTGGCGTCCGCGGCAAAAGGGATCCAGGTATTCTTCCACCGCGGTTTTGACGGCCAAAGGCCTTTGGTTGAAAGTGGCGCAGCCGAGGCCGTACAAGCCCGGCTCGCTTGTTTCGACTTTGACAACCACCAGGCGGATCCTGGATTGCGGAGCGGTGAGAATGGGCCGGACCCGGGTGATCTTGAGCGGGGGCTGGCCTTTGTTGACTTGGTCGATGGTTTGGGCCAAGGCATTGTTTTTACCGGGCATCCACCCCAGGAAAGCGGCGGCGGTTCCCCAGCCTGTGCTTTTCAACATGTCCCGTCGATTCATAGTCCCATCCTTTCCGCTCGAATTACCAGGTTCTGCCTTTCAGAAGTTTTTCGCGCTGGTAGGGGGTGAGTTCCTGTCCCCGGGCTTTCAACCACTCGGTGAAATCCTTCTCGATATCATCCGTCCATTTGCGATCAATCTGGCCGGGCGTATATTTGCCTTCCCTCAACCGCTGGTGACCGAACTGATCCCGGACCCGAATGATTTCGGAGCTCTCGACGACTTCCTGGGCGAGGTGGGGAGGGATGAAAATGGCGCCTTCCTTTTTGGCCAGCACCACATCCCCCGGCATCACGGTCGCGCGCCCAACCCGGATCGGCGCATTGATCCCCATCAGCATGACATCGGCGATGGCCGAGGGGTCCCATCCGCGGTTGAACACTGGAAAATCGGGGATCTGTTCCACGCCTTCAATGTCGCGCGCGCCCCCGTGGATGATCACCCCCGTGCCGCCGCTTTTGGCCCAAATGGAATTGGCGAGATTATCGCCCATGAAAGTGCCATCGATGACTTTGCCCATCAGATCGACAACGATGACGTCGCCTTGGACCACGGTATCGATCACCCACGAATTCTGCCCGCCCACTCGGCCGGCCTTATCCCCGTTGCGTTTGATCACCTCATTCACATCGGGGCGGGTCGGAAAGAAAAAAGCGGTGACGACGCGTCCCACGAGCGCGGGTTCCTTGGGGCCCGCAAGAACCCAATTGCCCTCGAATTGCTGGTTGAATCCATGCCGGCGCAGCACGGCCCAGGCTTCTTCGATGGAAACCGCCTTCATCCGTTTCAGGAGATCATCGGAGACCTTGGGGCGTCCATTGGGAAAACGCTCGCCTTTCCAATCCGGGGTGTATTCCTCGAGATGTTCCTTGCTGAAAACGCCGACTTGGCCCTGGAGCAGGCAAGGCCCTGAGAGCAAGGCCAGCAGGAGAGCGGCGATGCCGATCGTTTTGGATACGGGCCGAGGGAGAACGATTGGGGAATTCATTTTGCGTGCTTTCATAGGGATTTGTGAATGCGAAGGGGTTGAATCATGCGGATTTATGCGCTTGGCGCGGACTTGATATTTGGATACTGACTCCAAAGCCGGTCGTGGGACCGTTCCTGATTCCATTCGTTCGAGGGTGGAAAATAGAGTTTTTCGGGATCCCGGCCATTTCGGCGGAGCATGTCTTTAACGGCATCCTCGTTCAGGGTGACACCCAATCCCGGACTGTCCGGCACCGGAATGAAGCCGTCCTTATCCATAAAAGGCTTGGGGATGCCATCGACAAGGGACTCGTAATAGGCGGTGTCAGCATCATGGAATTCGAGAGCGAGAAAGTTTTCGGTTGCCGCCGCGCAGTGCACGCTGGCGAGCAACAGGATTGGCGAACCGGCCATGTGCATGGCCATGTTGATGCCGTGCTCCATAGCCAGGTCGCCGATCTTCTTTGTTTCAAGAAGTCCGCCGGCCGTGGCCAGATCCGGGTGGCAGATGGCAATGGCTTTTTTCTCGAACAACGGCATGAAGCCTTCCTTGAGATAGATGTCCTCGCCGGTGAGCAGCGGAGTTTTGCAGGCGTCGCGAATGCGGACGTAATCGTCGGGATAATCCCAGGGAATGAGGTCTTCCAGCCAGGCGAGGTTAAACGGATCCAGGGTCTGAGCCAATTTGATGGCATCTTCAACGCCTATATGACCGAAGTGATCAGCGGCGATGGGAATATCCCAGCCCACGGTATCGCGGACCTGGCGGACGTAGGTCTGGAGGGCGGCCAATCCTTTGTCGGTGATTCGGATGCCGGTGAAGGGATGGCGGATATTTTGGGAGAAGCCACCCCGGGATTGCCGGGAGAGATCCGAGGCTGGTCCGTGGGGATACGTCAGCGCGCCTTCCACGTCGCGCAGCAGTCCCAGTCCGATATCCATTTTGAGAAATGAAAATCCGCGTTCGCGGCGTTCTTTGAGGCGCTGACCCATTTCCTGGGGATTTCGGCGGGTGGGAGTGTCGACATAGAGCCGGATTTTATCGCGGAACTTGCCGCCCAACATCTGCCAGCAGGGCACGCCCCAGGCTTTTCCGGCCAGGTCCCAGCACGCCATCTCGATGGCCACGACTCCGCCGGCCTGGCGGCCGTGTCCGCCAAACTGCTTGAGCTTGCGGAAAATCCGGTCCACATGGCAGGGGTTTTCGCCCAGGACACGGCTTTTCAGCATGAGGGCGTAGGTCGAACTGGCCGCATCGCGGACCTCGCCGTAGCCGCACAGGCCCTGGTTGGTTTCCAGGCGGATCACATGGCTTCGCATCTCCCCGATCATGGGGACCAGCCGCAGGTCAGTGATCCGCAGCTTGGACGGTTCGGAGTTGGTGTTTACCCGGCCGCGGACTTCTTCAGCGGCTTCGAGGGAGGAGAACTGGGGCAGACCGGCCACGCTGGCCGCGGTTCCTAGCCCCAGGGATTTGAGTAATTCGCGTCTATTCATGAGAGTTCAGCGAGGATCAGTTGGGGATGGTTTGGGGGAAATCGGTATTGAATCGGGGGCGGGGCGGCCTCGCCACCAGGTGGCCAGGATGGAGCCCGAGACGTTTTGCCACGGGCCGAAGACCGCGGGGGCCAGGGCGGCTTTCGCGCTTTGGAGCGTGTTCATGGCCAATCCCGAGGCCATGCCGCCGTTTTGCATGCCGACTTCGACAGCCACCGTTCGAGCGTCAACCACGCTCAGCCGGCACGCGCGTGCCCCCCAATAACCCAGGAAATAGCCCAGCACATTGTGCAACATCGACGCCGCGAGCAGCGCGACGCCCACCCGTTTGAGATCTTCCCCCGAGCGCGCCGTGATGATGGCGATGATCCAACAGATGGCGGCCATGGAAAGCACGGGCAAGGCGCGGTCCATCCAATTCTTGGGGCCCCGAATCCAAATGTCCATGATCAGTTTCGCCAGCGCGGTGACACCGATCATGGCGAATCCCACAATCAAACCGCTCCGCAATCCGCCCAGCCAGCCGGCCGGGATCCAACTCACTCCCACAGCCGCCAGGACGCTGCCGGCGATCAGGCCAGCCACCACAGGGGATTTCTTCCAGCCGGGCGATTCGCCGTAGAGCATGCGATTCGCCACCAGCCCCGCGACAATCGGCACGATGATCATGTTAAAAATGTCGACCATCATTTTGCCGTAACTGATCTCGATGTATTGTCCCGCCAGCAGCTTCATCATTGCCGGAGTCATCAACGGGGAGATCAACGTCGAAAATGCGGTCATGGTGACGGACAAGGCGACGTTGCATCGCGCCAGGTAATTGATCACGTTGGAGGCGACCCCGCCCGGAGCGGATCCGATCAAGACCATGCCGGCTGCGATTTCCGGTTCAAAACCGAAGAGCACGGTCAGTCCGAATCCAACGAAGGGCATCACGGTGTATTGCAGCACCATGCCGACGACCACCGCCCAAGGCATCGTCAAGACCCGGCTGAAATCCGCCACGCTCAGCGTGGTGCCCATTCCGAACATGATGATCTGGATCAGCGGGACGATGAGGTGCTTCAGGTCGAATCCGAACCACGTGCCGAACGCCGACGGATAAACCATCGAAGCGGCCACGCAGGCAAATACCCACAGCGTGAACGCGTAACTCTTGAGGACCTGGACGCGCGTAAAGATCAATGCCGCGGATCCCAGCGCCAATACGAGCAACATTTCCATGGGGCAAGAGGCGGGGTAAAAGATTCTCGGGCTTTCGTGGGGTGTAGACAGCCTTCAGGGCCTCGCCGGAGGCAACTCGACGATCCGCAAGTTGCGAAATGAGAGATCGGTGGTGGGATCGTGGCCCTGGAGGCTCAGAACCCCCGCCTCGGCGCGGTAACCCTGGCGCGCGCTTTTTTGCGGGGGCCGGGTATCGGTAAAATCGGTGACCTGAACGCCGTTGACCCAGGTGGCCAAATGGGGACCCTGAGCCACAATCGTCTGAGTGAACCATTCGCGGTCATTCGAGACAACACGACGGGCGGGCTGGCGGTTGTAGAGGCCGCCGGTGCCGTAATCCACGGGTTTGGCGCGGTTATCGCCCTCCCATTGATTGCGGATCTGACTTTCATAACCGCTCCAGAATTCACCGCGGATCGCGCGAAAGAAAACACCGCTGTTGAGATGGGTTCCGTTCGAGATGATTTCGAGCTGAAACACAAAGTCGCCGTATTCGGTTTCGGACTGCAGATCGCCATTGCCATTTTTGACGTTGAGCCAGCCTTCCGGGGTGACCGAGTAAACGGATTTGCGGCCGGGGATTTCCTTCCAGCCGGTGAGATCCTTGCCGTTGAAGATCGATGTGAGCCCGAGGGGTTTGAGTTTAAGATTGCGGAATCGCACGTGGCCCTTGCCCTGGTAGTTTTGCAGCGCAAGGATCCCGCGTGACAACTTGGAATCGCGGGCATCGACAGTGGTCTCGCCGTTCAGAGTGACCCGAAGATGATCGCCTTCGGCCGTAATATCCAGATCGTTCCATCGGCCGGCTGTTTTTTGAGCGGCTCGGGCCTTTGCGACCTCATTAATGCTGCCGGTTGGCCATTTTTCATGGGCATCAAAAAGGTTAACCTCGTAGACATTGCCCAAGGCAAGTTCTCCCTGGGCGGGACCCCGCAGGAAAATTCCGCTATTGGCCTGGTCGTCGATCCAGAACTCCGTGTGCAATTTGAAATCGGCGAACTCGGTCGTGGTGCAGAGAAATCCGCCGCCGGACCCGGGGACGTAGTGGATCGCGCCTTCCCGGACTTCCCATCGGGCATCTCCCCGGGGCGCCCAACCGAACAGGGTTTCACCGTCAAACAACTGAATCCACCCGTCGGCAACCTCCTGTGGCGGGAGAATATTGGACGGTTTTTCCGCGGCGATTGCGGGCGGAGATACAAGCGCCAAGGGAAGAACGATGGCCAGAGCCCGGGCCAAAGGAGGGAACATTTTTTTCATGAGTTCCCATTCTCCGGGAATCGTCCATTGGGCTCAAGCCGAAAGTCGTTTTCGCGTTGCGTGCCTTCCAAGTTTTCGAATATAAGGACGGGCATTGTGTAACTCAGCTGTAAATTCCATGAAAATACGACTTTTCCTGATCACGTGGTGTGTTCTGGCTGCGATCAACCTTGGTTCGCAAACGGTGGATCAACTCCTGGTTGAGGGAAGAGCCGCGTTAGCGGCGCAGGACATGGTGGGCGCCCATCAGAAGTTTGCGGCGGCGGTCCAGGCCAATCCGACACATCCCATCGCCAATGCCCTTTTGGGCGCCAGCCGGATCCTGGTGCTTCCTTACCAGCCGCCCGCTCAGCAGTGGCTCGATCGCCTTGGCTTTTCCCCGACCAATCGAAGCATTTTCAATTGGACAGCCCGCCTGCCTCGAGACACCAATGACATTCCCATTATTCCCCCCGGGATCCAGACCGTCGAGCTGATGGATTTCTTTCGAACCAACATTGTGCCGCAAGTCGAGGCCGCGCGCGGCAACTTTGCCCAAGTGACCCGCAAGGACTTCCTGCTCACGCTCTCCAGCAACGAGTTTTCGGGTGAAACCAACATGACTTTTGCGTTCGCCGATATTCGGATCCTGCAAGCCGGTTGCAGCCTCGTCGAATTCCTGGGGCGCCTGGCGTTTTCTCAGAACCTCGATGCTCCCCTGGATGAACTTCGCTCGGTTTATGCGCGGACCGGCCTGGACGTCGAGCAGTTTCTCGTCCGGCATCCTCAGTTGCTGACGCTTCAGAAACCGTCGGAGCTCGCCCCGGCTCGCGAGGCCTTCGAGGCATTCCTGAGTCAATTGAACGAGGCCGCCCTCGAGCTGCCCAATCGCAGCACCAATTACCATTATGCCATCAGCGGCGACTACGAGATGCTGGCGCCTGTTGCCGCTCAGATTGCATCGGACTTGGAGAAATCGCTCTCGGGTCCCACTCCGATCTCTTTGTTTCCGGATTACGCAATTCATCTTGGAAAGTTGTTTGATGGCTCGCTGGTATTTCGTCGGATGATGCCCCGGTTTCATGGCAACAGCATGGTTCTGGGAACTCTGCCGGATCCAACCCTCGGGAATCTGATAACGGGCATCAAGGTTTCCGATTGGGAAACCTTGATGGCGGCCATTTTTGACGGGATTCCCCGTTTCATGGAAATCGGGCGGCCGGCAGCCGGCAGAATATCTATGAGCTTGAGCGCCCTGAACAGCCATACCTACGCGATCGAGGCGTCATCGGATTTGCGGGCCTGGACGCGTTTGGGGGTCTACTGCGCCAGCAACGGGATGGCCGTTGTCCCTCCCGATATCCTGACGAGTTCGACGCGGTTTTACCGGGCCCAGGATGTGAGCAACGATCTGTTTGCCGACCGGGCTGTGTTGCCTCCGCTGCCGACGACAGTTCTCGGGCAAAACACCAATGCCACCCAGGAAGTGGGCGAACCGCTGCTGACGAGTAGCAATTCCGTCTGGTGGACATTCACCCCCGCGTCGGCCGGGCGCTATGGCGTGTCATTGGCCGGCACCGATTTCGACGCAAGCCTGGGCATTTACAGGGGCGACACCGTGACTTCACTGACCGCTGTGACCAATCGTTCCGGCTTCGAAACTTATTGCGAGTTCGACGCGGCCGCGGGAATCCCGCTCCAGATCGCCGTGGGAATTGAATTCAACGAGTGGTGGAGCGACGAGCCCGGCAAGATCACGCTCTCGGCGGGCGTTGCGCCGGCCAACGACCTGTTTGCCAACCGGATTTCGCTGATCGGCACCAACGTGAAAGTCGCCGGTCACAACATGGTGGCCACGCGGGAACCCGGGGAGCCGCAACCTGTGGATTACGGGGATCCCAACCGATCGGTCTGGTATGCCTGGACGGTTCCCGCCGCAGGGGAAGCGACGCTGTCCGTCAAAGCCGGCTTCGAAGTTGCGTTGGCCGTTCACACGGGATCCTCGGTTGGCGGACTGACCCCGGTGGCCAGCGATCAGGGAGATTCCCTGAGCTTTGACGCGGAGAGCGGGGTAACCTATCAAATAGCCGTTTACGGAATGTACGACAGCGCGGGGCCGTTTACGCTCGGGCTGTCGTTGGACCCGTAGCCGCTTGGCTCGGCGAAGACGAGTCTCAGACTTGAATGCCTGGATATGAAAACACTTGCACGATGGTTGGCGGTCCTGGTTTGTCTTGGGGTCGCGATACATGCCGCGCTCGCGGCGAAGACGCCTGTGGTCCTGAGCACGGATATTGGGGACGACATTGACGATACCTGGGCATTGGCGCTGGCTCTGCGCTGCCCGGAACTCGATGTGCGACTGGTTGTGGGCGACTATGGGAATCCGTTGTCGCGCGCCAAGCTGCTCGCCAAATTTTTGGAGGCCGCCGGTCGCACCGATATTCCGGTGGGCTTGGGAGTTGACGTGCCATTCCAGTCGGATTTCAGGCAGGCGAAGTGGATCGAGGGTTATGACCTCGACCGTTATCCGGGCAAGGTTCACCGCGACGGCGTTCAGGCGATGATTGACATCGTGATGTCCTCGGCCGAACCGGTCACGCTGTTGTGCATTGGCCCGGTGCCGAACATTGCCGAGGCATTGCGGCGCGAACCGCGTCTGGCTCAGAAGGCCCGGTTTGTGGGCATGCATGGGAGCGTGCGCGTGGGCTATGGGAAAGGTTCGCCTCCGGCTGCCGAATGGAATGTCCGCGCCAACCCGGCCGCGTGCCGGATCGCGCTGAGCGCGCCCTGGGACATTACGATCACTCCCCTGGACACCTGCGGACGGGTGCAATTGCGCCAAGACAAATACGCGCGGATCCGCGACTGCGCCGATCCGATGGTCCGGGCTCTGGTGGACAACTACAAAGTTTGGAACGAGTGGAATGCCGGCCGCGACCAGAAGGTCGTTTCTCCTCCGAACGCCAGTTCGACCCTTTTCGATTGCGTGGCGGTTTATCTGGCCGTGAGCCGGGATTTGTGCGGAATGGAATCACTGCGACTGCGAGTGGACGACGATGGGTTTACGCGGGAAGATCCCGCGGCACGCTCGATGAACGTTGCCACCTCGTGGAAGGATCTGGCGGCGTTCGAGGACTGGCTGGTTCAACGGCTGACAAGCCCGGCGCCGCCCAAGCCATCGGCGGGCGGCATCAAGCAGAATCACGCCGCCGAAGGCGCATTGCCCCAGGGCCGGGGTTTGGCGGCCGGATTCCGCGCCGATGCGACCATCGACACTCACCGGGCCGTCATTTTTGCCGATGATTTTGAGAAGGGCGAATTGGGATCGCGCTGGGACGAAAGAGGCTCGGGAAAAGGCAGGGCATTAAGTCTTGCGCCAGCTCGGGGAGAGGTCTGCGGACAACGATGCATGAAAGTCGAAGCGAGGCTGGGCGAAAACCAGGGGGATGGCCTGACCCAGTGGTTCGAGGCGGCGCCGACGGTGTTTGTGCGGTTCTATGTCCGATTCGACGCCGGCTGTGATTATGTGCATCACTTTGTCACCTTGCGCGCCAACAAAGGACTGCGGGGCGGCGACAAATGGAGTGGTTTTGGGGGCGCCGGTTTGCGTCCGACGGGCGACGAACGATTTTCCACGGCCCTCGAGCCTTGGGGCAACTGGGCCCGCTGGCCCGCGCCGGGCAAATGGAATTTCTACAGCTATTGGCATGAGATGCAGGTGTCTCCCGATGGCAAGTATTGGGGGAACTCGTTCCTGCCCGAAGCCCAGGAGGTCATCCCCAAAGACCGCTGGATCTGCGCCGAGTTCATGCTCAAACACAACACGCCCGGCCAACCGGATGGCGAACAGGCTTTCTGGATCGACGGCCGTCTGCTCGGCCATTGGCGCGGCATCAACTGGCGCAAGACCGAAGCGCTGAAAGCCAACGCCCTGACCCTCGAGTCCTACGTCACAGACCGATGGACCAAGAATCCCACCAACATCGTTTACTTCGATAACCTCGTCATTGCCCGGGAATACATCGGCCCGGCCGGCGGATGAGTTGGGGCCAATTCAATGACTCCTTTTGTTGATGGGACTGTCGCCGCTTGGGGTGTTCCCAACTATGGAGTGCTGGATATTCCCACGGGTCTTAATCAGGTTGCCGCAGTAGCCGCGGGCGGCGATTTCAGTCTGGCCCTCCGGAAGGATGGAAGTGTGGTCGGGTGGGGGGCGAACTTTGACGGTCAAATTTCCGTTCCGGCGGGACTCAGCGATGTGGTTCAGATTGCGTGCGGACAGTAATCATTTCAGAAAGTGATTGTTGCATGCGGTTTTACAGGTCTAGGGGGGGAACACACAACCGGATTGCGAGATAGGGAGCAGGCGGAAAACTCGAGGGGAGGCGATCTTGCTGGTTCGGATAATCCCATCCTCCTCAGGAATCACATCGGTTCTATCGCGCCAGGGAATCCCGCTGACATGAAAAGCCGAGCTTGGCGGATCACATGGCCGTCTGCGACAACCCGCATCGCTCGGTCACACTGCCGGGCGCCAGCTTCGCGGGATGGAACTCAGCTCAGGGCGTGGTCAGGCCATGGCGAATGGCATAGCGGGCGAGGGCGGCGACGTTGTTGGTGCGGAGTTTTTGCATGATATGCTGGCGGTGGGTCTCGATGGTCTTGGGACTGACCTGGAGGAGGTGGGCGATCGATTTGGTGTTCTCGCCATGGGCGAGGTACCGTAGCACTTCGCATTCGCGTTCGGTGAGGACTGAGGGGCCCGGGGGTTCCGGTGTGGGGAATTCGTGGTGTTTGGCTCGATCGAGGGCGGTCTGGCTGTCCTGGCAGAGGTATTGTTCGCCTCGAAGGATGGTGTGGATAGCGTCGGCGAGGCAGGCGCCGGTATTTCGTTTCGAGACAAAACCGGAAACCCCCGCTGCCAGGGCCTCGTGAAGGGTCCAAGGATCGGCGTCGGCGGCCACCATGAGAAGCTGAACGTGCGGATGGGTCTTGTGGATTTGGCGGGCGAGATCGAGGCCGCTGATTCCTGGGAGGTTCACGTCTAAAAGGATCAGGTGCGGGCGGAGCGGCTCAAGCTTTTGGGCGGCTTCGGTGGCTGAGCCGGCTTCTTCGAATCGCGCTTGGGGGAGGACACGCCGGAGGGCGGCTCGCAATCCATCCCGGATGAGGGGGTGGTCATCGACCAGCAGGACGCGCCAGCATTTGTCCGCGATATTCATTCGGCATTCTCCTGAGAATGAGGGGTGGACAAAGAGGAGAGGGCGGTGTGGAGGGCTTGTGCCAGTTGATCGCACGCAAAGGGTTTTTCCAGCATGGCAGACACTTGCAGTTGTTCGAGGCCTTTAATTTCCTTTCGGTCCGGCAATCCGGTCATGCCCAGGATGATCAGGCGGGGTTGGATGGCGCGCAAGGCAAGAATTAACGCCGGTCCATTCATCACAGGCATCATCATATCGGTGAGAACGGCCCGAATGTCGGTTTGGTGGACGGAGAAAGTGGCCAGGCCTTCAGCGCCGTTTGCGGCCTTCAAGACGCGATAGCCCAGGGCCTCCAGAGCCCGGCCCAGACTGTCCCGGAGTTCGGTTTCGTCATCCACGACCAGCACGAGTTCGTCATGACCGCGGGGCGGCGGCGCCTCGGGGGGGGCGGCGGTGGCTGAATCCAGCTGAGGGGAGGCCGGGAAAAACAGCTCAAACACTGTGCCGCGTCCGAGTTCGCTGTCTACCCGCAGGAATCCCTCGTGTCCTTTGACGATGCCCTGCACGGTTGCAAGACCCAGCCCCGTTCCCTTGCCCTCTTCTTTGGTGGTGAAGAAGGGGTCGAAGATCTGGGCGAGATGCTCGGGGGCGATCCCGGTGCCGGTATCCGCCACGCGGATGCGGACATAGGCGCCGGATTGGGCCCCGGGAGTCATGGCGGCAAAGGTGGCATCCACGGGCACGTTGTGAGCTTCCAGCGTCAAGGTGCCTCCCTCGGGCATGGCATCCCGGGCGTTCACGCAGAGGTTGAGGAGCACCTGGTGGAGTTGGGTGGGATCCCCCAAGAGCGTCCACAGGTTTTCGGAAACATCAACCACCGGTGTGATATTGCGGGGAAATGTTTCGCGAATGATCTTTTCCATATCCCGGAGGAAATGCCGGACGGGGAGGGGGACACGGGCATTGGGAGTGCCTCGGGCAAAGGTGAGCAGCTGCTTGATGACATCGGCGCCACGCCGGGCGCAGGTATCGATTGTTTTTAGAAGGTTGCGGCTTTCTCCGTCGGTGATGGTGTCGCTCAGGAGCGGGGCCGTCATGAGAATGGGGGCCAGAATGTTATTCAAGTCATGGGCAATCCCGCTGGCGAGGGCGCCAACGGCTTCCAGCCGTTGGGCGCGCAGGAACTGGGCTTCCAATTTCTTTTGTTCGGTGATGTCAATGGCGGTGGCGGACATGAACTCGGGCTGGCCGGCCGGATCCCGGATGAGGGTGATGCTCATGAGGGTGGGAAACACCGAGCCATCGCGTCGTTGGTGCCAGATTTCCCGGGCGACAAATCCTCCGTCGCTGAGGATTCGCTTGAGGTGTTCCTGCATGGCGTTGATTTGCTGGTCGTTATGACAAACCGTGAACGGTTGTCCCAGAAGTTCCCGGGATTTCCATCCATGCATGCGGGCGAAGGCTTCGTTCACGTAGGAAAGGGTGCCGTCCATCAAGACAATGGCGGAGCCGTAGCTGGCCTTGTCGGAGATGGTGCGGAACGTGCGAATTTCCTTTTCAGCCCGATCGCGTTCCGAGATATCGCTATCGACGCCGCGGTAGCCCTGGAGATTTCCCTGCGCGTCGAGAATCGGAATGCCGCTGGTTTCCAGCAGGACGCGGTGGCCGTCCTTGTGAAGGCAATGATTTCTGAAGCGATTGAATGGCTTTCTGGCTCTGGTATGATCGAGGGACGCCTGCAGCAACGCGGTTCTTTCCGAGGGAATGAATAAATCGTAATAGTGGCATTTCCCGACCAATTCATCGGGACGGTAACCGAGGATGGACTCGACGACGGGGCTGGCGTAGGTATAGAGACCATCGGCGGTCATTTCCCAAACCCATTCGCCCATCTGCGAGGTAACCTCCTGGAATCTCGTGTCGCTTTCACGCAGAGAAGCTTCGGCTCGTTTCAGGTCTTCGACCATGCTCAGCAGGACTTGGCGGGAGCGTTCGGCGGCTTGGAGGAGCTCGCGGTTCCTGGCTTCCGCGGCCTGGGACATTTCCTCAGCCCGGCGGCGGGCGTGGCGTTCCTTGGCGTCGCGCAACTCGCGTTTGACCGCGGCGCCGAGCCGGGCCAGTTGGTCTTTGAGCAGATAATCGTTGGCGCCGGCTTTCATGGCGGCGACCGCCAGTTCTTCACCAATCGTGCCGGAGATCAGGATGAAGGGCAGGTCGAATCCGCTGGCCTTGACGATCCGGAGAGCTTCGAGACCGTTGAACTGGTGCATGGCGTAATCCGATATCACCAGGTCCCACGATTGCCGGGCCAGGGCCGATTCGAGTTCCTGGCTGCTGGCGACCCGTTGCGCATTCGCGCCAAAGCCGTGTTGCTTGAGTTCGTGCAGCACCAGCCCGGCATCGATTTCGGAATCCTCGACGATCAGAACTCGAAGGGGGGGCTCAGCCTTGATTGTGGGGGCCGTTTCGGCGGGGGAATGACGCGGCTCAGTCATGGTTTGGGGACTGTTGGGGGAGGGTGGGGGACTTGTTCAACAGCAGCCAATACAGGCCCAGCTGTCGAACGGCTTCCATGAAATTGTCGAAGTCGACCGGTTTGACAATGTAGCTGTTGGATCCGGATTGACAGGCCCGAAGCAGATCGGCTTCTTCGTGCGACGAGGTCATCACGACAACCGGAATGGTCTTGGTGCGGGGATCGGATTTGAGGCGCCGCAGGACCTCATGCCCGTCGATTTTTGGCAGCTTGAGATCGAGCAACACCAGTTTGGGAGCGTGGTGGATGGGATCGGTTGAAACCGCCGTCAACCCGAATATGAGATCGAGAGCTTCCAGGCCGTTCTTCACCCAGACAACATGGTTGGCCAGGCGATAGCGTTTTAAGGCGCGGAGCGTCAAATCAGCGTCCAGGGGATTATCCTCGACCAGGAGGATCTCCACAACGGTCGGATACGGGGGCTGAGTTGGATTCATGCGATAATGAAGTTATTCTTCATGGCGTTGGCTCCATTTTGAAGTTTTAGAGGGGCAGTGTGAAGTAAAACGTTGCGCCGCGATCCGGCTCGGCTTCGGCCCAAGTGCGGCCGCCGTGCCGCTGGACCAGTCGCCGGACCAGGGCCAATCCCACCCCGTTGCCTTCGAACTCCTCCATTTGATGGAGACGTTGAAAAACCCCGAAGAGTTTGTCGGCGTATTTCATGTCGAATCCTGCGCCATTGTCTTTGACGCTGTAAACGGCCTCGTGGTTTTGGATGGATCCGGACACGGTGATTTCGGCGCGGTCGCGGCGCTGGGTATACTTCAGGGCGTTATCGAGCAGGTTCATCCAGACCTGGCGTATGAGGGCCGGATCGGCCGCGGCATCGGGAAGGGATGCAAGCTGAAAATCGACCGTTCGATCGGGCGTGAGCCCCCGCAATTCCGTGAAGACCTCGAGGGCCAGGGCGGTCATGGGGGTGTGGCGGATCCGGAGCGTTTGACGCCCCAGCCGGGAGAATTGCAGGAGGTCGTCGATCAGCTGGCCCATGCGCAGGGCCTCGGAACGGATGATATCGAGGACCTGCTGGCCGCTGACATCGAGCGTGGAGGCGTAGTCTTGGGACAGGATCCGCGCGTATCCGTTGACCGCCCGCAGGGGGGCGCGCAGGTCGTGGGAGACGGAGTAAGTGAAGGCCTCGAGTTCCTTATTGGCGGCCTCCAGCTGGAGAGTGCGATCGCGGACCCGTTGTTCGAGCTCGTCATTCAGCCGGCGCACCTCTTTTTCCGCTTTTATGCGTTCGGTAATATCCTGTCCTTGGGCAATGGTGGCGACCGGGGTTATTGCGTCAGGAGCGAGGACGGTGGCCGAATTCCATAGCACAGTCCGAACCGTCCCGTCCCGATGCTGGATGGCGATCTCGACGGTTTCCCATCGTTCGCCGTCGAGCGTTTTTTTGATAAGCTCCATCGTGCTTTGGACCAAGGCCGGGGGGAAGAGCAGATCGAGAGAACGGCCCATGACTTCGGAGGCGCTTCTTCCGGTCAGGGACTCGAAGGCGTGATTGAAACGCGTAATGTTAAACTGCGGATCCCAGACAATGATAGGGGCGTTTGCATAGTTTAAGAGGTTGTCAAGATATTCATTGGTTTCGCGGAGGGCGGCCTCGGCTTGTTTGCGCTCGGTAATATCCCGGCTGAACACGGTGAGCCCCTCGGGAGATGGATAAAAACGGTGAAGGAACCAGCGTTTGAAGGGAGCGTAATAGTGCTCGAGTTCGGTGGTCCGTTGATCGGCCATGGCCTGGTGGTATGCGTGATGAACCGGGCTGCCGATGGCCTCGGGAAACACCGTCCAAATGTTGTGACCGATTAAGTCCTCGCGGCGGCGACCCACCATCTGGGCGAGCTTGTCGTTAACGAATACATAATGCCAATTCCGGTCCAGAGAGCCGAAACCGTCGCTGATGCGACCCAGAATCTGGGTGAGGCGTTGAGTGGCTTCGTCGGCGGCAGTTCGCGCGGTGTGTTCGAGATCCAGGAGCCGTTGGCGTTCCTGGTCGGCGCGTTTGCGCTCGGTGATGTCCTGGAAGGCGCCTTGCACATGGGTGATCCGTCCGGTGTTGTCGCGAATCGCCTCCCCGATGGTTCGAGCCCAGACCCGATGGCCGCGGGCGGTGATGATTTCCATTTCTTCGTCATAAGGAATGCCCGCGTGGGCGCAGGCATCAAAAACGCGGGCGATCTTCTCTCGAAACTCAGGCGCATAAAAGCTCATGCCTGCCTCGACGCCGGGAGAGTAATCGGGTGGCGCTTCATGGATGGCGGCCACCTCCTCGGACCAGATGACCTGATTTGTTTTGAGATTGACGATCCATCCTCCCAGGCGCGCCATGCGCCCGGCGATTCGGAGCAAGGCCTCGTTCTCGCGGAGGGCGGCCTCGGTCTTCTTCTGATCCTCGAGCAGGCTGAGCAGGGCTTGACGGGAGACTTCGGCCTCGGCCAGCATGCGTGCCATCTCACTTTTCGAGGCGAGTTCGCGCGCCTCGGCCTGTTTGCGTTCGGTGATATCGCGCAAAAAAAGCTGGGCTCGTCCGCCGGGCAGTTTTCGGGCGCTCAGCTCGACGTCGATGACAGCCCCGCCCTTGTGTCGCACGCGGCACTCGCCGACGAAGGTCTGACCCGGATCCAGATTCTCGAATGGGGCGGTGACGGTCGATGGATCATCAAGGACGAAGAGATCGCGCGGGCGGATTTGCAGGATCTCGTGTGGCGTGAAACCGAGGAGTGAGCAGCACGCAGGATTTGCCTGGAGGCATCTTCCCTGGCTGTCCTCAATAATGATGCCTTCGATCGCCTGTTCGAAGAGCACACGAAAATCCTCCTGGAATGCGTCCAATTGACGAGTGCGAGTTTGGACGGTTGAGGCCAAAACGGACTCCCGTCTGGCAATGACGCTGGCCAGCCCGCCCGACAAAAGGGCGATCAGAAAGACCGACAGTCGGACGGATGCGATGGTAGGTTGGACATCGGCATGCCAGCCGGATTTTGGCAGAGCGGCCAAGGTCCAGTGGCGGCTGGGCAGGTGAACAGCATAGGTGACCGGATGATCGGTCGAAGTCTGCGGATCTCCGTGGAACAGCTGTCCCACGGAGTCGGTGAGGGTGATTTGGAGTCCGTAGGCGGGAGGGTGGATTCCGGGCAAATCGAGGAGGGCATCGAGATCGAGGATGGTGGTCGCCAAGCCCGAGAGCTGATCGGCCTGGAAAATGGCCAGCCGCGCCACCACGCCTTTTCCGCCTTGGCGCAGTTCGTAGGGATCGCTGACCGTTATCCTGCGGGATTGAATGGTCTGTTGAACATCGGCTCGGACGGACGGACGGTCGTCCTCGAGCAAATCCGTTAATCGTCGGTTGAGGACAGCGGCATTATTGCTGGCGGGATACACCAGGTTGGAGCCGTTGATCGGCATGATCTGGATAGCGCGAACGACGGTATCGTCTGCCAGCAGACCGGCCGCATAGATCTCGAATTTCTGATGAATTGAATCGTCCTTGGCATGGAGTTCAACAAAGGCGGCCAATGCCGTGAGGATGGATTGCCGCCGGTGGATTGCCGAGGTGAGAGAGGCGCCAATTTCATTTAGCCGGCCTTGGATTTTTGCCCGCTGTTGGGTGAGGAGCTGGTTCTGATAAGACAGGCTGTATTGCCATCCGACCAACATCGTCGCGGCAAAAACCAGAGTGAACAAGCCCGCGATGTTCCAGAAGCGCTTCGAGTGTTTCACAGGAGCAGAGGCCGCGATGGGCATGTTAGGAAAGGACTCATGCAGGAGCGGTGGGATTGGTTCCCTCGATGGCGCTGGGGTAGCGGAGCGGTTGACCGGCATTGAGCAGCAGCGCGTTGATCTCGCGTTTCAACTCAAGCACGCGGTCTTCGCGGCCAAGAGTGAGGTCATGCCATCGTCGAAGTTCCTCGTTTGGGGCGGCCGTTTTCACTTCGGCCCGTTTGCGTTGAATGGCTTCGACCAATGCGATGGAGAGGGTTTCGATGGCCTCCTGATCGTGTGGCGTGTAGTCCGAAGGCTTGTTACCCAGGGCAATGATGCCGATGGTGCGGCCCTCCTGTTTCACGGGAATCCCCAAGAAGCTGCTGAGCTCGGGATGTTCCTTCGGGAGCCCAACGCGGCTGGGATGTTTTCCGGGCTCATTCGCGATGAGGGACCTTCCGTCTTCCAGAACCTGTCCGAAGATGCCTCGCGACTTCATGTCGTTGACTTGCGCCTCGAGCTCGCCGGCATGTTCAAACGACACCCCCTTCCGGACGCTGAAAGCAATGGTATCCAGTCGCCCCGTTGGATTGAGCTCGCCGATCCAACCGCACGTGCTTCCCGTGAGCCTCTGCGCTTCGGAAAGTCCGATGCGAGCGACTTCAGTCTCCGTCTTCGCATGCAGTGAAGCCTGGAGAATCTCGTTTATGGCTGCCGTAAGGGCGATTTGACGACGCAAGCGATCCTCGGCCCGCTTGCGTTCACTGATGT
>Ga0116154_10000430_pt1 | contig 50567 bp, 57 predicted proteins | sample AD_UKC030_MetaG_FD_89898 | JGI IMG/M metagenome (GOLD analysis project Ga0116154, IMG submission 89898) | Active sludge microbial communities of municipal wastewater-treating anaerobic digesters from USA - AD_UKC030_MetaG | ecosystem: Engineered > Bioreactor > Anaerobic > Digestate | place: USA... | reverse complement strand
GGGGGGGGGGGGGGGCGAGAATTAACGGTACAGCGGTTGCGCCTGAGCCGCCCGGTCAACCCAGGGCAGAAAATCGTGCAATCGGACCGGCCACGGCCCTTGGTGCGCTTGCAGTCGTTTCCAATGCTGCACGGCTCCAGTGTAGCGGTAGTACTGCTCCTTGAAAGCTACCTGATGCTCGAACACGTAGGCGTAGTGACGAGGCATAATCTTGACCGTTCGGCTTTCGCTGCGCGTCAATATCTGGCCGTGGGGTTCACTTGCCAGAACGGGCGGTTCGTGACTTTTGAACTGCATCCCAGGAGTAAATCTCCAAGCCCGCACCCATTCTCCGCGGTTGTTTCCGTAGCAGTTCTCGCCGACGGTGACAATGTTCTGGCCGACGAAATAGAGCATCGGCACGATGGCCTTCACGTAGTTTGACCGGCCGTTTACGTGCATTGCGCCATCGAAAATGATTTGCAGCCTTTCGAGCTGAGTGAAGTCCCAAAGCTCGTCAGAATCAATCTGGATAAGCAGACCGGGCTCCGTAATTTCGCTGAGCGCCGCATTGCACATAGCCGTCTTGCCGGGCCAAAGCGGTTGCTCGTGAATCGTGATGCGAGGATGGCCTTCCAGGGACTGCAGGTACTCCGTCGTGCCGTCAATGCTGAGCCGAGGCCGGAGCTTGGCGCACCATCCGGTGTCCTTCACGTTGTCGGCTACTCCGTGGACGATGTGCCAATGCCAGTCGGAAACGAGCTGGTTGAATACGGGCAGGTGCCAGGTGAGCTGGGGCATCCCGTCGAGGACGATGGTTAGGATGTGCAGCTTCATACGATTTCTATGGATGGAACTGGCACGATGAACTTGACTCCCCGAGATCGGGCAAAGTCAAACTTCTGCAAGATTTCGGACTTGTAGTTCCATGCCCACATGACGACGTAGTCCGGTAACTCTCGGAGGATAGCCCCCTCGTCAAGGATGGGGATGTCAGCGCCCGGACTGAATCGCCACTGCTTCTGCGGCGTGTTGTCGGCGATGAATGCAATCTCCTTGCGTGTGAATCCGCAGGCTGAAATCCATACGGTGGACTTAGCCGAAGCTCCCAGCCCGGCAACTGGCTTGCCTTTCTTGCCTTTCGCGATCAAGCTATAAATCGTGCGTTTCAATTCAGCGATCTGGTGTGTGGCAGTTGTCGCGAACTGATGCCAATCGTCAACCGTGATGTTCTCCCCAAAGTCGTTTTCGGGGTAATTGATTCCTGCTTGCTTCCATCGCAGCATGAGCATGATTGCCCCTCCGTGAATCTGGTAGCGTTCAACTCGATCCAGTCTGAGTCGTGTGCCGTTTAGCAGCGCCAGCACGCTCTTGATGGATAGGTAGGATAGATGCTCGTGGTAAACCGTGTCGAACGAGCAATCGGCAAGCATGTCTCCGGCATACGGGACTTCGATGCAGATAAGGCTTTCTTTGTGAGATATTACCTCAAGCCCCGATACAAATTCGCGCCAGTTGTCCGCGTGGCAAAACACGTGGCGAGCGATGATGATGTCGTAGCAAGGTTGGGGAAGATTCTGGATAGTGCCCCTGCCAAACAACCCGACTATCGTAGGCAGACCGGCCGCGTTGGCGATGGCTGCCAAGTTCTCGGCGGGATCAATCCCTTGAACGTTGTGCCCCCGGTCCCGCATCAAAGCCAGGAACTTCCCGTCATTGCTTCCGATTTCCAAAACGGACTTGTCTTTTCCGACAATCTTTTCGATGTCACCTGCAATTTTGGCGAAGTGGCCCTGCATGGTCTTAGACGGGCTTGTGACGTAGGGATAGTCCCGGTAAAGAATCTCGGGATTCACAACAACCGACAACTGGGCCAGCGTGCAGCGAGGGCAGAACAAAACCTTGAGCGGGGCGTAGCCCGCCCGTCGCTGGTCATCCTTGCAGAAGTCGTTGGCGAGCGGCTGGACGCCGAGATCGAAAACCTCGATCAGCCTTTCTTTGGGATCGGACTTTATCCCTTGGGCGCCCGGGGAGGCGTAGCCGCAGGCCCGGCAGTGGGTGTGTGGTCGGTACATGTCAAGATGTGTGGCGGGTGAACAAAATCTGGTAGGACTCGATTTCCTTGGTCCATCCAAGAGATTGCAGGTGTTCGGAGGCGAGCTTGGTTTTTCCTCCCGTCTCGGGGATGTTATCGTCGAGCAGTATCGCGCAAGTCGGGGTCATGTTTCCGATGGCCGCTTTGAGTTCGCTCAACTGGTGTTCCTGGCACGGCCCCGGGTTCTTCGGATCGTGGTCAAGGGAGTCGAGATAGGCAAACCCGATTGGGGCCTTGTTCTGGGTCAGCCACGCAACCGAATCCGATTCAACAAAAGTCGCGAACGTTTTTAGCCCGGCGGCATTAAGATGGTTCGCGGCCAGCGTCAGGTGGTGCGGGTTGTTGTCTATGCAGTAGAATCTTGCCCCAATGGCCTTAGCCAGCGTTGCCAAAATCAAGGTGCTGTTTCCGTCCGCTGTGTCGCCCCTGAAGCATCCTGTTTCAACCAGGGCATCGGGCCTGAGTTTTAAGACGAACGTTGCTGCCGCAGAAAAGGTGTTCCCTCGAAGGCTGCCGGCAAGCTTGCCGACCTTTGCGACGAGTGATTTTTGTTCGGTCTCATTCATAACGATGTCTTTACTTTACAATCAAGGGTGTGATGCGGTGGATTTCGGCGATTCTAACGGCAAGGTCCAGGCTTGGCCAGTGGATCAAGAAGTCCCCGGGCTGCCACTGCCCGTCGTTGCCGTAGAAATCCATCGCCTTGGCCACTTGAGGCACAGCGGGATATATCTTCTGGAACAGAGGATAGTGGTATGCGTTCAGCATTCGCTGCGGAAGAATTTTGACGGCGTGCTGCCACTTGGGCAAAAGATCAATCATCGCCTGGTTCTCCACCCAAGGATGGGCTCGGTACTTCTGGTACTGGCTGAGCAGGTCATCGAGATAGGCGAGGCCGAGTTCGGAATTTCGGACAAAGAACGAGTCGGCCTGCACAGGGGCGCACCAGTCGGGCGAGATGACGACGTGGAATCCGTCGTCCACCCGATCTTCAAGCCGGATGTTGAAGTTGGTATGGAGAGTGTCGGTGCCGCAGCAGTAAACCCAGTCGTATTCTCCGGAGGCGACGATGGCTCGCATCAAAGCCAGGCGGTCCCACGATACAGGATGCGCCGCCTTCATGACAAAGCCGTCGGTCTTCACCCTGAGCGTGTAACCGTGACGCTGGCAGTATTCGGTTCGGTTGGCGTAGGTGGTAAGCGCCGCCAAAGCGGCGTAGTTGGGAAGGTGAGCGTTGAGGACGCAGAATTTCATTTCAGGCTTTACCGTTGGCAGCAGTCTCCAGGGCGGCACGCATGACCGGGTCCGCTGCGGCGTAAAGGTCTGTATGGCGATCCCAAACAAGGCAGTTGGTTTGGTTCCCGCGCCTGAATATGTTTGGCGGGGTGCGCCACTTGTCCGACTTCAACTCCTCGGATTCAGTAACCATCATCACCGGGTATCCGAGCTGCGTTGCCCAGTCACTCAGCCCGCCGGCGCAGGATTCTATCAGGCAACAATCATGATGGGAGTTCGCGGCGTTCGGATAGTCTCGTAGAATTTTGGGGTGGAGTGCAATGCAGGCCGTGCGGATGTGCGGGCTGTTTTCATTAGATGCCATTGGTCCGTATATCCCGGGGCCATGTTTGCTTGCGGCTTGCACGATTGGCTCCAGCCAGCCCGGACGCCAGAAGTACACAGGCGCGGCCATGCAGTAAACGAGATCGCTTTCAACCTTGCTGCCTTCGGAAAGGTAAGCTCCGACATCCCAACCCGTTCCGCTGTAGTAGGTCTGGCTGGTCGCAATGTCGTCGAAGGCGTGATCAGCACCGCTGGTCACACCGCAGTTGCAGACCAGCAACTCGTGCTCGATCTCGGGTTTGAACTGCAAGTAGGTTCGGTGGAAGCGCTCCGTAAACGGGGCGTAGTACGACGGGTCTGGGGCGAGCGAGTCGGACTTGCCCAGGACTCTTGTGTAAAGCAGGGTTACTTTCATTTCGAGTAAACGGACCGCATCCAGTCACGGGTTTCAGCAAGGCCGGTCTTGAGATCAACTGTATCTCGGTGACCCAGGATCGTTCTGGCTTTCGAGCAATCCACAACTTTGCTCCTCGTCGTCATGGGCTCAAGTGTCTCGGTCATAGCTGAAAGATTGCGACAGTCAGATGCAAAGGTTCTTGTCGAACTTCAGGTGGGGCGCGTTGTCCCGACTCCACTCAAAGAATGCCTTCCGGTTGTGCAACTGGGCTGGCCCGAAGTTGCAGTAGCTGGCTCGGTTCCAATACGGAGGATGATACTGGTGGCTGACGTAGCCTCGGGGTAATTCAGCCGGGTGAATGCACTCCTCAAGGTTCTTCCGGGTTGACTGAATTCCGAAGTGAATCCGGATGATGCACGCAATGCAGAGGTCCCAGTCGGATGCGCCTAAAACGAAGTCCGGGATCACAGCCCATCGTTCTCGCAGCCACTTGGCGGTAAAGGCGAACAGATCGCGTCCCATGTGCGGCTCTCCCATCGCGGAGAATTCCTCGGGCGACGCCGACGGGGGCGGCATTGGCCGATAATGAAATTCGCAACGTTGCGACGAGCAGCAATCGTGCAGGGCGACGTGGTAGCGTAACGCCTCGGGCAGCTTTGGGTGCAGCCAGTTGTCGTCGTTGGTGAAGAAAATGATGTCGTCGGGATCGGCCTGCTTCATCGCGGGCTCGATGCAGTCTTTCAAGAAAGGCAAGGTGCGTGGTTCTCCAAAAGACCGCGAGTCTCGCGGGTAAACCTCCAAAGGCACTGGAATTACGCCTTGGTCATACAGCGATTTCCACGAGGACCGAGCAACCCCTTTGCGATTAGCTTCCGACTGGTTGGTCTCGTCATGCTTTTCCCAAACGTGAAAGATGCGGCGGGCTGGCGGAGCCTTATGGATCATGTCCAAGCTATTGAACGAAGGCAGCGTTAGCCGGCAGTTCACCATTTGCTGTATGGCAGTCTGTAACTGGCCGCTGTTCTGCGCTTGCGTGTAGGTCAGCGTGACGGCGTGTCTTCGCAGCTTGGTCCCCAGCCACGGCTGCGGATTAAGAATCGCCAGCAAGGGCACCTTCGATGCTACCGACAGATGGAGCAGGGCCGTGTCAATGCTGATTAACCCGACGGCTTTGTCCATTAACGCCAGCAGGTCGTAGATGCGATGCAGCCGCAGTTCCGCGAGGTTTACGATCTGGAATTTACCGGAAAACCACTTCTGGATCTGGCCCAGCGCGATGTTGCCGTAAGCAAACGGTGAAGACGAACTGGCGGTGAGATTGACCAGGAGGATTGGCTTGCGGCCACAGGACATCTTGGCTACCAACGAATTTTCCCGGGCGCTGTCTCTCCGGTCAAATACGGGCCGCAAACTTTCGTTGCCGAACATGCTGAGGAAACCCGCCATTCGCCAGGATTCCATGTTGTAAGCCGAACACTTCCGTTCCTGTTCCCAGTCCCGTCCCCAAATTTGCGTTACGATGACGTGTTTGAATTCCTTGCGCGCCAAGGCAATCGCCTCTTTCAGTTGGTCGTTGGTCAGGTCCACGACGTAGGGATCAACGTAGGACACGCCTTCAAGCACAGAGGCGAACTCGCGTGAGACCATCATTCTCGGCGTGCCGAACCGGTTGTGGACGTGCAGCGCTATCGGCAGGATGTTGATGATGTCGCCGAATCTGCCAAGCTGGACGATGCACACGCTATTCATGGAGTTTTTTTTTAACTCCCGATCCATGTAGGACTTGGCCAAGGATACCCAGTTGGTTCTGGTCTCCGGCTTTACGGTAACGTTGCCCCGCGGCTCAGACCCGCAGTGCAACCTGGCCAGAGCGTCGGCCCGGAATCGGTCAATCGCCTTGGGCCGGTTGGCCCGGTCGTCCCCCTGGCCGCTCATGTGATAGACGCCGTTGTTCCACCGGTAGATGAAGGACGGGGTCCCATCGACCGGGAAACGGTTGCCAGGGAATTGCTGCGTCACCTTCGAGATGAAGCCTCGGTCTTCGCCAACCGACAGGTCAGCCGGGTATCCACCGACAGCTTTCCACGCCGACTTGGCGAAGGCGAAGCATGGGCACTGGCCGGGGACGATTTCCTTGATCGTGTTGCCCAAGCCCCAGAACTGCTTGTCCAGCCAGATCCACTGACAACGCGATGTTTCGGGATCGGTTGACGGCGGACGGTCTGGTCTTTGGCGTTCAAAGGCTTGGGCGATGACCGACAAGTGATGCGGCAGAAAAGCGTCGTCATCGTCCCAGGTGACGATGTGCGTGCCTTGCGCCATCTCAATTGCCGTGTTCCGCGCATCACCCAAAGTAGTGGGAAGTTTGCCCAGGTTCTCAACCCGAACGGGCCGGGTGGCGGGCGGTGGAGCATTAAGCGCCAAGGTCTGTTCGGGGCAGGTGTTGAACACGATCAACTCGCACTCGCCGGCGTAATCCTGCGCGAGGAAGCAGGCAATCGCTTCTTCCAGATGCCGGACGCGGGCGGATGTGACGCAAATGCAGGAGATCATTTTGAGTTCTTATCCGATGCGGGATTGAATGTCCTGCGAGCCTTAGCGAGGCCCCAGCGCATGGAGTAATTGGCGATCACGGTCAGGCTGGATGGCCAAGGGCATTGGCCCTTAATCCGGGTCAGCACTTCATAAAGGTCGTCGTCTAACCGAACCTGCTTCTGGGCATTGCATTTCTTGGACATGGGGATTCCCCGCTTAGGACAGGAATGGAAGCTTCTGGCAGGTGAAACCGCACGCCCCACGGTGACCGCCGCCTCCGTGCTTCACGGCGATCTGGCTCAGGTCAAGGTCGGTACGGTGCTTGGCGTGATAGAGGGATACAGTCCAGTACTTCCCACGATACCCGTAAAGCATCAGCGCGTCGTGCCCAGTTTCTGGGATGTCCTTGGAATCGAGAATGCCGCTGCCGCGCTCAACGCTGTTCTTGGCAAGGAACTTCAAGCCTTCCCACTCGATGATGTGGCCAGCTTCGGCAAGCCAGAAGGCGTCCATGTTCTTGGAGTACTTCATCGCCACCATGCCTTGATCCAGGAGTTTGTTCGAATAGTGCGGAAGCTTGTCGAATAGCCAATCCCAGTGAATATCCGGCTCTTCGGTGCGCAGTCCGTATTGGAATTCAAGATCACCGTCACCACGATGGTCCCACACGTCGTACTCGCCAGCTAGGCGGACGGCGATAGGTTCAGATACTTTGCGGTCAACGAAGTCCTCTTTAGACGGAAGTTTTCCTGATAGATTGTTGACAACCGAGTTCTCCATTCCTTTCCCCCCAGCGTAGCCTTTCGAGAACCACTGCCACGCCAATCGGCACGCGGCCACGCCGTCAATGCGGTATCCGGGAATGTCGGCAGGGTGAGATTCGATGCTGCTTTTGTGGTGGTCAATCCACGTTAGGCTGCCGTGTGCCGGGATGTAGATCAACGGGATGGGCCATCCGAACGGCCTATCCAACGGCAGGTCCATCACGATCAAATTGTTGCCCGGATTCACCTTGATTGGCGGGTCTCCGAAGTTCCATCCGATAAACGCAACGTCCTTTTCACCCAGGAACTTTTTAGCGATCTCGCGGCAGAAAATTCCGTCGTAGTCGGCAGAATGGTATATCACGGTTGTCATATTCCCCACACAATACCACTCTGCTACACCCTGTCAAATCTGAAACGGAACTATTTTGCAGAGGCTATCAGCTTGTCGTAGTTGTGATCGTCACGTCGAATCCGCGGGCGATTGATCCGCTGTTTCCGAGTGCGTCGTCACAGCCCCAAAGGCTCCACTGTCCGTTCGGGTCCTGGCCGATAAAGTCAGCAAGGCTAAAGCTGGTGGGAACGGTTGGCGTGACCGGAGTAACCGCTCCGCCAAAAGCCCAAGTCCCGGCAACTCCGCCCTCGGTGGGCATGTAGGTCGTCCCGTCTATTATTTCATCCTCTGGAGCGGGCGTTCCCGTATTAGTCGAAAGGGCAACTCCTGTGTCATCAAATACGATGTCCACGTCGGTAATCGCGGTGGAGTTTCCGCAACCCTTCATCAATCCAACGCTCGTAACCGTCCCGTCCGGGTCCCGGTGCGAAAGGAAAAGCTCAATATCAGACGGCCACGTATGCGACAACCCCAGGATGCTGACGGTAACTTTGGTTATCGTCCCCGTCATGTCCTCCACGTTCTTTACCAGCGGGAATGGAGTTATGGCTCCCATGTCGGGGATGGTAGCGTAGTGCGTGTTGTTGCTCTCGGCGCAGTCAGCATCAATGACTGCTTGAGCGGCGGCAGTTGCTGCCTTCTGCGCTTGTTTAATGGCATCTTCCTCGCTCACGTAACTGATTGCCGTTGCGGATCTAGTTACATCAGGACCGCAAGTGCCAGCGGGACATTTGAGAGTAACTTCTTCGGTAGCCGTGAATACTTCTCCGCAATCGAGTTCGGCCAAGGCTAGAGCGTATGCGGCGTCGTATGCAGCCTTCTCAGCCGCGTACGAAGAAACGTTGCTTGTTGCCGTAGCCTCTTTGCAAACCTTTTGGGGAGTAGTCCCGCCAAACATTTCAAGCGCGACAACGGCAATGTAGGCCGTATCAATAGTCGAACCGATCCCGGGAAGCTCAACGTCCGTAAATCGGATACGGTAATAGCGGCATGAAATCGGACTGGCTACATTGAAAAGCCTTCGTTCGGGATCTCCAGACAAGTCCAACCACAATTCATCGCTTCGAGTATCAAGCGTAGTCCAGGTCGCGCCGTCGGTTGATCCTTCAAACACCCAGTCACGAGGAAGGTTGCCATTCTCATAACGGAGTATCGTTAGGGCGTACTCGGCAACCGTTTGCGCTTCCGGGAATGTATAGGACAAATAGCTCAAGTCGCCAATCTCTATCGGCGAAATCCACATCGTTTCGTCATCCTGATCGAAAGCCTTCCATGGCTCGTATCCGACAATTGGCCCATAGCTTGAAGATACACTCCCGCTCGGTGATGTGTATCCGGTCATAACCGGGATCAGATTGTCGGCAGGCGCATTGGTCTGGCCCGCGGGGCACTCCGCGCACGCTGTCATGGTCTTTGTCCAAGTCTTGGGCGGCGTAGTCCCTGATTCGATATTCGGCAGCGGGTTTGGGTCTGGTTTCTGAATTGGGATCGGCTCGTCGAGGCATCCCGTGCCGTAGCAGTTGTAGCCGTAGGCGTAGCCGCCGTTGTACCACGTCGTCGCTAGACCACACGCGGGCGGGATGTATTGCAGGTTCTCCGTATCGAAGTTGTCTAGCAGAATGTTTTTGTTCAACGTCACGTCGTCGAACTGAACAATGCCAAGCAGTATCCCGAAGTATTCCGTCAATGCTGGAAGATTGGGGCCTTCGGGATAATCCGTTTGCTGGATTGAAATGTAAACGTCGGTCGTCGCAGGCGAAACGAATGAGAACGAATACGGGGTGAATCCCTGAACGTAATCGTTAATCGTGATGACCTTCGTTAGCAGTGGGACTTCCGTTGTGCCGGTCAGGTAGAAGACCTTGGCTGTTACCTCGAACGGCGAGATGTCAACGCGCTGGTTCCCCGCCAATTGCAACGACAGGCGATACGTATTACCAGCCGTAACTGCAATTGCAGTCTTACTCGTGAGCTTGCCGTAACTTGGCGTAGTTGACCCGGCCAAGTCCACGTATAGCCCGTTGCCGGGAAGGAAGTCGAACAAGCCCGGTCCAATCAAATCCACCGTGCCGTCAGACACATCCCAGTTGATAAAATCGGTGTAATTGAGCTGGGGCGTTCCCTGGATCGTGTCTCCTGCAGGCGTGCAATTCCCAGCGCAGATGTAGCCCTTGATCGCAGAGAGGTAATTGATCCCGTCGGATTCCGTTCCCCAATATCCGTTGGCGAAGAATCCTCCGGTGGAGAACTCTGAAAGAAGGGCGAATCCAGCGCCGGATGCCCTTGTGCCAAGGCACATGATAATCCCGCCAGCCGATCGGAAATTGCTGGCGTAGGAAATTGGGTTGTCGGTGCCGATATAGTTGTTGCCCGCGCCGTCGCTGGTGTCTTCGCCGTCGGAAAGAATAACGATGACCTTGACGTCAGCCCCAGTGGCGTCCAGTTCGTAGGCCGCCAATTCCAGTGCGTCGTAGAACTCGGTTTTCTCCTGGGTCTGCGAGATCGTAGCGACGAGGTCTCCCACGGCGTCAATATCGTCAGTCGGAGAGGACAGGACGGTCGCTGCCGAATTGTTAAACGTCATCAATCCGACAAGGTCTTTCGTCGTGTTGACTTCGGAAACAAACTGGGTAGCGGCAGCCTTGGCATAGTCGAGCCGGGTGTTGTAGAGACCTCCAAACGCCTGCGACATGGATCTGCTGGTATCTATTAGGACCATCATGGCGACCTGTTGCTGACTGCAACAATCCTCCGTGCTCCCCATGACGTTCATTTCTGCCGAAGCAGTGTAGGTGGAGTAAGACGCGCCGATGGTTGCTCGGCCCTGGGACACCCCCGTCGCGTTTCCGCTTCCGGCTCCGATTGTCACGATAGCCGCATTCGAGGTTGAGAAAATCGCCTCGTCGGTCACGTCAACCTCAACACCGTTCGTAACGAGGAATGCTCCAAACTGAGTTGAGCCCAACGCGCAAACGAGAGAGACGGACGGTTTGATGATGAGTTCGCTCTTGCTGGCGCACAGATCTGGGTTAGCGAGCGCGAACGAAGGATCTTGGCATCTGGTATCCGGCGGCGGCGCTACGTTGACGCATTCCACAGTTCTGATAAAGCCAAAGTTCATGGTTTATGGAAGGCCCATCGTCGGATACGTCAGGTTGTAAAAACACGCCGATTTTCGGTTAATCGGAGTAACACAGGTGCCCCATCTTCCAGATGAAATAAGGCCGGCGTAGAGTTCTAATGCTGAGTTGCCCCATTCAAGCAAAATGCTATTCGCGATTTCATTTGCCTCGGCCTCGGTTTTCGCTTCCACAGTCCCACCTGGCACATTGGCAAGAATGTTCAATGTGAAGGTGATGAAGCCTGGCTCGTAAAGCGGATGAAGCGGGCGGTCTGGTGCATCGAATGTTTTCTTGAAGGACTTCTCTACCTTGGTGTTGAACACTGGCCCCCCTCCGCCTTCGTCGTAGTCCCCGGGGCAGATGCCGGCCAGTTCAGCAATGGCCTGATTCTTGGCATACGTCCAAGCGAGCTTGTTCGCGATAGCCTGCGTCTCGCCGCTATGCGCTCCAGCCGCCCGGGTCTTAGTAACCGGCCCCAATGTTCCGTTCGACAGACAGTAAGCCGTGTAGGACTGCGGGGAGTTGTAGTAGGTGCATTTACCGGAAATCTGGGCGTAGGCTTGCGCTTCCGCTTCCTGTTGCGCGTTCGTGTTTGCCTCGGCAGCCGTCTCCCCAGATACGGTTCCGACTGGTATGATGACCCGTACTGGGTCTCCGGTTGGTGAGGGCGCGGCAGGATCTGTTCCCACACAGGTTGCGGTAAAGTCCCCAGGAACCGTGTTCGTGTAGGTGGCTGGTATATCCTCGCAAGACAACTGCGCTTCGGCTTGCGCTTGCGCTTGTTCTTCGGCGATCCTATTCGCGTCCGCTACCGACACATTAGATCCAACGGTTCCGGCTGGGATGGTAACTGTAACTGGGGTTCCGGTTTGGTTGTCCTGGCAGGTTGCCGTCGCCACAATCTCATCGTTGTAATACAACGTTCCGAATCCCAAAGAAGCCGCCCGCGCATGGCTCGGCTCGCACGCTCTTACTCGCGTCTCCTCGCGACACTCGTGGATCAACATTTGGCGGGCAAGATTGAACGCCCCGCTGGCCCGCTCGGCTTCGCCGGGGTCCCGGTCATACTTGCTGGCGTGATGCCAGCGAACGTATTCCTCAACTGCCTGCGACAGCATCGGGTCAGGGTCAACTGGGTCTTGGTCAGACCATGATCGCTTTATCCCGTCCCATGTGAGCAAGATGGTTTCCGTACTCTGAATCCACGGTGCAACGAAAATCTTCCCGCGTTCAATCGCCCACACACCGCAAAAAGAGCGTCCGTAACTGCGATCCGTAGATTCCTGTGGATAGTGATAGCCGAGCGGCAGAATCGGCAGTCCGGTTGGAACATCTTCGTCGGTCGGCACCGGATATGCCGCAACGCCGCACGAGCCCAACGGCAAGCCAAAGTATAACGGAATGGAAAGGCACGATCCGCAAGCTTGGCTTTTTGACAGGTAGCTGTGGATGTAGCACGGATCAACCTGAGAGTACACGATCTCGCGACAATAATCGGTGTCGGCGTCTGGGTCCTCCTCCAACGTGTCCGGGTCCAGCTTGTCCACGACGGACAGCCGTAAGATGCGTCCCCGTGGGGCATCCAAAACGGTCAGCCCGCAATTGTAGTAGGTGGCGCAATGCGGGATGACATCAGTGTGATCTTGCAGTAGGCATTTTACCCACGTCTGCAAATCGATCATCGCATCAATGAACAGCTTGTCGTGAGCGGCCACGAGCCGGTCAGATTCGCCGGAGGGCCATATTCTGGCTCGGGCCTCGGTCTTTAGCTGTCCAAAGGTGTACACGTCGCTGTAGGAATTACGCCGGTGGGGCGGCTACGATTGCTGGCGCCGTTCCGACAGGACGGCGGGAAATTCTACGGGTTGGCGGCCGGAAAGATTCCGGGGTCGCCTGCGCCTCGCCGACAGATTTCAACGCCGACAGGTCAATCGGCGGTTCGGCGGGAGGCTCAACAGCGGGAACAGCCGCGGCTGCGATAACCGCCTGCGCCGGGGCCTTGCGCGGGCTTGGACCGAGAGGTCTTGATCGCAGCGGCGCGTTGCGCGGTCCGAATGGCTTCAATATCGGCTGGCTTTTTTTTTGTGCGTACTCGGCCGCGCTGATCCGGCCAACACCGCCAACGCCGCGTTTTATGAACTCGTTCAAGGCGTCCAAGACCGGCTTATTGCCTTCAATGCTGGTGTCGAGCGCCAGGACGCCCCAGTTGCTGCCCACCGGCTCGAAGGGCACTGCGGCCCCACGGACAAGGACGGGGTTGGAAATGCTTGCCTTGACGAAATAAGCGTAGGGCTTCGGGGGATTTGCAGGAGGAGGTTGATTCGGTTGTTCCATAGATAGCTTCAGTTCAGATGCCAGATGCGTGCTGTCATTTATGGCCTTATCCAATAACTCTTCGCCTGAATCAAGAACCAAATTGTTCCGCCGGTAGGTTGACCCGCCCGACCAACTCCGGTCGGGCGGGCTGAGCAAGTGTCGAATCCCGGCAGATTGTTACCACTCGCCCAAAGGGCTCTCGCCCCACGATGGCAACACCGGACGTCCGATCTTAGTCGGCAACCGTGGTCGAGGACGTCGTGCTCGTGGCTGGCGGGTAGCTCGGGCCGCTCGCCGTAGCGTATTCTGGCACCGCGCTCGTGAAGTTCTCCACGATCAAATTGCTCGCGGGGCACTCCACGATCATCGTCCACATCAGGGACGTGAGCGTCTGCCGTTTCGTATTGGTCGCCATCACGCAGGCGAAGTCCGGCGAGATGGAAGCCAGCTTTGCCAGATCGCCCGTGTTGTGGACCTTGCGGTTGCTCGCCAGGATCGCGGGGTAGATGCCGCTGAAGTCGAGCACCCACAGCACCCGGGTCGTGTTGTCGTCGGCATCGAACGTCAGCCCAGCCGACCGGAGGTCGTCGAAGAAATAGTGGGTGATGACGTTGATCGTGACGCCCGGCGGGTAGAACAGCATGTAGCTGCGATAGAGGAAGCCGAACTCGGCTTTCTTGTACGGAGCCCCAACCGCGTTCATGTCAATGCTCAGCATGTCCTGGCTCTTCTGCTTGTAGTAAAGCAGCATCGCCTGGTTGATGAGTTCGGCGGTCACGCTGTCCGTGAAGATGTCGAACGCCTTCGGGTTGCCGTGGCCGTTGCCTTCCCGCACCCTCATCATGTTGTACAACTCGTTGAACAGGTTCGGGAGGTTGAGCGGGTAAGCGCCCTGGAGGTCAACGATTCGGTCACACTCGGCCAACTGCTCGTAGATACCGACCGCGTTGGCACGGCGGGCGATGACGGCTCCTCCATCAACACCGAGTTCGCTGATCTGGCCGGTCGTCTGGCCGATCAAACTTCCATCGAATGCTTCAATTTCCTCCAGGCTGTCGTAGTCGGAAAGCGTCTGGTTGGCCAGCGGTTTGCCGTAGAACATCTGGCGGACGAAACGCTTCTGCCAATCCCGCCCGAGTTGCTTGTTCTTCTCGGTCTCGTCGAGATCGAAGAACTCGCGGAAGAGGCCGTTGGACAGGACCTGCGCGCGCCACTTCTCGTAGAGAGAAGACCAGCACATGCTGTAGCGGGTGGTTTCCACCCAGAACGGCACGAGCTTGTGGTGAAGGACGGTGGGCGACTCGTTGCACCACTTCTCGAAGTCGTTCACGTTAGGCGTGCCGCGGGTCAGGATGCCGGTTTCCGGGAAGGCGAGCTTGTCGCTAAGGTACGGCAACAGGTTCGATGCCGCGTTCTCGCTGTCCAGGTAAAGCCGGGCGGCGCTTCCGCTGAGCAGGTTGCCCGTGACTTTCCAGGCGGTCTGCGTGGCGCTGCCCAAGGTGGATTTGCCCTGGATGAACACGCGCAAGCCAACCGGGAAGTAGTTCAGGTCAATCGGGATGTTCGTCGTCGAAACGACATCCACGCGCCAGTTGGAATCGGTGGCGACGCCGTTGGTCAGCGTCTCGCCGCCGACAGCCGCGCCGCTGGTGGCTACGCCGCCGCTGACGAGCCAATACTCGTCGTTGATGGGCGAGTACTGCTTGGCTTTGATGAACGGCGCGATCTCGAAGCGGCCGGGGGTCAGCTCGCTGATGCGCATCTTGCGGCTCATGTTGACCCGCTGGGCCATCATAAAGTCGTACAATCCGTTCTGGACGGACTCGCACATCTTGATTTCGAGGTCGTGGCGGAAGAGAGCGTCCATGACCCGGAAGTCGCTGGACTTCTGGAAAACGTCAAGGTCGCCGATGGTCATCGGCGCGGCATTCATCTGGGTGACAGTGCCGCATTGCCGAATGTTGGTTCGCAGGGAAGGAGCGCACTTGCTAAAAGCATTCGCGTCCAACGTTGAATTCGGGGTCGTCCCCGGTGTGCCTAGTGCCATAAGTTTATTCGCAGTATGTTGTTTTTCTAACTTTCGGCAGCGACTACATGCGCTGCACTGACTACTGCGCTTATGGCTTAGGCTGTGTAATTCTCAAAGAGGGGATGAGCGGCAAAACGTTTTTTTTTGCCGGTGAAGCGCCATAAGGACACTTATGGCGTAATGAAGATGGTTACCCTTTCGGGTTGGCGCGAGCGCCTGTTATAGCAGTTTGGAAACTACGGGGCCGGAGCCTACCTGGCCCCCGCGCCCAGCCTTCGCCGCGGCCCCCCGGCTCTCCCCGGAGGCTGACGGACTGGACGGCTTTTCGGCGGCGGGCGGGGTTCGCCCGTCGTCATCGTCCGGCTCGCCTTCGGCTGGGGCGGATGCGGCGGCACCGGCTGGGGCGTCCTCTTTGCCGGGGAGTTTGATCCCCTTGGATTCGGCCCACCTACGGTGTGCTTCTTCGTTCTGCTCGATGGTTTTCTTGACCATCTTGGCCAGTTGCGCGGATCGCATTTCGATCAGGTCCTTGGCGGTGAATGTCCAGCATCGCGCCTGCTCTTCGGGGCTCAATTTGGCATACTTCGCGGACGGCATAAACGGCAGCCCGTCCTCGTTCTGCTGGTCTTCCGGCGACATGGCCAGCATCTTGGACTCCATCTCCCCGCCCAAGATCGCGATTTGCTGGTGAATCTCGTTGGTTTTCGGCTGAAACGTGACCAGACCGTTATAGACCTTGTGGATCTCGGCAACCTCTGCGTTCAGCGCACGGGCCGCATTGACCCGCAGCGCGGTCTCCTCGGGGGCCTTCTTTTCCAGTTCAGCCAGCTTCGCGTTGTTTACCGTGCCGTCGGGGGCTACAACGTCGGCCATGTCCTCCCCCAGCTTCGACCAGTAATCCACCGCGGCGCCTACCTGCAACGTGCCGATTGTGGCGGCGGACTCTTGCAGTTCCACCTTCTTTTTCAGCCCTTCGAGTTCTTCCAGGGTCTTGCGGTGAACCTCTTCGATGGGCTGGACGCGCAACTCGGTCGCGGCATCGTTAAAGTCGTCTTCGTCCCAGTCAACGTTGTTTTTGTCGAAGAAATCCTCGTGTTCGGCGGCGAGGTCGTCAAAGGTCTGGCCAGGGTGTTCTGCTTCCCACTTCGCGCCGTATTCCTCAAGCGCGACGGTGGATTTGATGAACTTGCTGGCGATGCCGGAGTATTTCTCAGGAGATTTCTTCTCCAACAACCGGAGCACTGCCACCTTGCGTTTCTCGGCCGGGGTGAGGTTCTCCTCAGCATTCTTGAGATTGTCGGCGGCTGGCGCGGTGGTCTTGGTTTCGGCTAACGCCTTGGCCGTGCCTCGCGCGGCGGCTTCGGCAATCGCCTCCGGGGTTATCGGGGGTGCCTTTTCGGGAGCAGGCTTTGCGGGCTTGGGTTTGGCCGGAGGCTTCTGGGCCTTGGGCTGCGCCGGCTTGTCCTTGTCGGTGGACTTCTCTTTGTCTTTCGGTTCTTTGTTACCAGACGGTTCTTTGTCCCCTTCGCCCTCCTTGGCGTCTTTCTTTTTATCTGGAGCCTCGAATTTGATGGACGGGAATTCGCGGCTGAAAAATGAGCGGGCGCCGTCCAGTTCTTCTGGTGTCGGCGGTTTGGCCGCTGCCTTCTGCTTGGGCTTGGCTTCGGGCGCGGCGGGCGGCGCGACAGGCGGTGTTGCTCCGGCAACTGGTTCTTTGGTGGCTTCGGTGGCAGCGGCCGGGGCTTCTACGGATGGGAGTTCAGGCATAGGGTGATGGGTTTTAGACGGGTTTTACCGTAACGAAAGCGTTTGTTTGGTTCTTCCACTCGTCCAAGACCGCGATGAACGTCGCGTAGCGCGCAGCCTCCTGCATGTGCTGGTTTGACGCCTCGATCTTGAGCGGGGCTCCGGTGGCGGCGGTAAGCGATGCTTTGAGCGCCTCGATCTGGTGCAGCTTGACCTGGGATTGGGCCAGGCCAATCATCACGTTGAACATTTCGCCGTTGAGGAGTCGGCGGATTTTGTCCTGCGTCTCGGTGTTTAACGCTTCCTGCCGGTAATCAATCATTCACAGTTTCAATCCGCGTCCCGCCTTATGTGACAGGACGAATCATTGACGGCAGTTTCCGCCCGTCATGCCACAAATGGCAAGAAAAGATTTGCAGCCCTGCCTACTCGGCCTTGGATTTTGGCTTCGCTTTGGCAGTTTTCTCTGCCAGTTGTGCCGCGTGCTCCGCCTGTTTGGTGGCGATAGCGGCGTCGTGGCTGGCTTCTGCGGTTTTGATCTGGGCTTCGAGTTCGGCCTCTTGCCGCTTTAATTCGATGTTGGCTTGCGTCTCAAGCGACTTGCGCTGAATTCCAGCCTGGGTTTCAAGCTGTTTGCGTTCGATGGCAGCAGCAGTTTCTATCGCTTTCGCGTGCAGTTTTGCAGCCGTCTTTTCCTGCTCGATTCGGGCTCGATCCTGGGCTTGGTTCGCCATCTCAAAGATGCCCTCGAATTTCTTGACGATGGCCTCCAACGCCTGAATGCGCTGCCCGTCTTGCGCGATGGCCTCGGCGGAAGGCTTGGCGACTTTTTCGCCGACCGCCTGAATTGTTGCCTGTTGGGCAGCCTGAATTGCCTGGATGATCTCGGGCGGGACTTCGTTGGTTTCCTGCTCGCCCTCCGGCGGCATGTTCAATTCCAAGTCCCTTGGTGCCCCGGCCATAATCGCAGCTTGCTGCAACAGAAAGAGGCAGTTCTTCGCCCCGACACGTTTGAATAGCTCGGGCTGGCTGGCGATGGTGGACACCAACGTGAATATGACCTGCGATGTTTCCTTGTCCTTGTTGATGGCTGGACCTTGGTTAGACGCGGCAAATCCTTCCAGCCGCAGCTTGGACTTGTTGCCCCGGACCAAGACGACGTTCTTTCCTCGGCCTTTCTCCTCGAATCCAAGGGCTTGGATGTGTTCGGTGAGATTTTCGATGTCGGCCGATACCTGAGCCAGGAACATCGTGTCGAGGTAGGCGAGGCTGCCTTGGTGGATTTGCCGCATCCAGGCGTCTATGCCTTCGTCCACGTAGCTGGCCGTGAACAGCACGCCGTTTTGAGAGGCGCTTCCGATTTGCAGTATCTCCTGCTTGCCCTGCTGATGGCTGGCAGCAGACCCGACTTCCTGGGCGGCGATTTGCAGGACGCGCTCCATGATTTGCAGAACCACCGGGAGGGCCTGAAGCAATTCAACGATGGACTGCTTCTCGAACCGGACAGGGTAGAATGCGGCCCTGGGATCGGCACCTGCCCGTTGCTGCAACAGAGAATCGAACGCGACGAAATTCCACCCGCGGTATAGCCGGGAGCCAAGCTTCTGGATGCGCTCGATGTCCGGCTTATCAACGACGTTGGTGTCGTAGAACGTGCAATTTGCAAGGTTCTGCTTGGCCACGTCCACGATGTGGTTGAGCAGGTCGCCGAGCAGGTCCTGCCAGGGAATGGTCTGGAGCCCCAAAGAATCCTGCCGGGCGGATTGGGCGTCGTAGTGGTAGCCCATAAACCATGCGGGCGTGTAGGCCATCGGCTCGCACCAGATCACGGTGTCGTCCCCGGCAAGGGTGAATCGGTGCCAGACGGGCTTGTTGTAGGTGGCAATCAGCTTGCCGATCGGAGAATCCTTGGTCGTAATGCCGTCGTACCTGCCAAGGCCCCACTCGGACGGGGTCAGTTTCATGAAATGTTCCACCTGGAACAATGCCTGGTCCATGTCGTTGTCGTTGTACCAGCTTACGCGCTCTTCGCGGGTAGGTGGGGCTACAGATGATGCAAAGCGCTGATTGTACGCGCTGGCCATGACGCACGGGAAGAACTCCTCGAAATAGTAGTTGGCACCGTAGCCGTATTGAAACCAGTTGGTGCCCGCCATGATGCTCTTGCGGTTCCAGTAGCGCCGGTCGTTGAAGACTTCGCCGAATGTGCGCAACGTCCAATGTCCGCACCACGTAATGCCGGTGTCGGAATTGATGCTAGTCAGCGGATAAGACAGGTCGTAGAACGTGCGCGTCGGATGGGGCGTGATGTAGCGCAGCCCTTCCTTGACGGTCTCGGTGCGTTCGGTTCCGTCTTCGGCCAGCATCTCTTGCTGTTCGCAGTGCCACTCCTCAACCGTGAACGTCATGGACACGCCGTACTTGAGCATCTGCTGGATCGCCTGACGCATGACGGCTGGGTAGCCATACCAAGTGGACATGGTCTCGGCGATGTCGGTCATGATGTCGCACAGGACCTGGTTCCGGGCGGTGGCCTTGAGGGGCTTGTACCGAAGGATGGGCGACTGGTTTCGCTCGTTGAAAATCTTGGCCAGGCGGATTGTGACGTAGGCTTTGACCAGCGGGATCAGGATGCCGTAGAAAACCGGGGTGTTGGGGAGCAACGCTTCGCGACCGTCGGGGAGCTTTTCCTTGATGAACAGGTTATCCTGGTTCAGGCCCCAGCCGTCGAGTGCCGCCTTCAACTCGTCGGCGTTATCCCAATGCCGATTGACGATATTGCGAATCAGTGTCGGGGTGGTTTGCTGGAACGGCACATCGTAGGCCGTGTCAATGGCGGCGTAGGCGCGCCACTCTTGCAGGTTGGATTCGATTCCGCGCCGGGACCGGTTGGCGACGAGGTCCACCAGCTTTCGGATGCGGGGAGGATAGTTGGCGGGGTTGCCGGAAAATATTTTTTTATAGCTGCCACTTGAAACACCGCGCAGCTTCAGTAACTGCATGTCAACGGCCATAAAGATCGGCGTTAATCCTTCTCGACTAGCTTGGCGACGGCGGGATTACGGGGCTTCTTGCCGGATGGCTTCTCGCTATTTTCCCCGTCGGACTCCTCGGATTCGTCGGATTCAGCCTTCTCGGGCTCGCCGTCAACCTTCATGCTGAGCACGTCAAAGCTGAGAGACTTTCCGAACTCCTGGTCGCTCATGCCGGTTACCTTCAGCTTGACGGTGGCTGTGATCGTATCGCCCACTTCGCATGGGCACTCGTCGGTCAACTGGTCAACCAAGTCATTTGACAGCGTGAAGCCGGGGTAGCGGATGTCTGAAGGCGATTCGGGAATGCCTTCGGTGTCGGTAGGTTTGGTTCCAAGGTACATAACGGGTGGTGTGCTTATTCGGCCATGAGTTTGGCGATGGCAGGGTTGCGGTAGCCGGTCCCTCCGGTCGGGCTGGTGTCAGGCTCCTCGGTTGGCCCGGCGACTCCCATCGCGCCCCGGCGACCCTCGGGCACATTCTCAGCTGGGCCCGTCATGTCTTCCCCGCTCAGGACTTCGTACTCGCCGGGGGATACCTGGGCGATGGACAGCTTGACGGTGTAGTTCCTGCCGTCCTCCCACTCCTTGGTGAAGTCGAAGGCGGGATCGTTGGGGTCCAGAGACAGGCGATTATCGGATTCCCCAATTTCTGCTTGCGTGCCTGCCAGCGGGGATGCCCCTGGGGTTCGGCCCATTTCAGAAGTATCGGCCATAAAACAATAAAGATAGGTTTCGTTCTTGAACGCCAGCCGGGGGTAGCGTTACGCTTATGAGCGCACCTTACAGGCTGCGTGCCTGATATTGCAAGATAATATTTTTCATGCCCCTTGACAGCGCCGGAAACTGGAAGCCTAGCATCTCACCTAAACAGGAGGAATTGATCGAGGTTTGCCAGCGAAAGAAGTTCGTTCTTTGCAACGGGCCGCGCTATTCCGGGAAAAGCGTGGGGGCGTATGCCGCGCTGGCGAAACACGCATGGAGCACCAATCCGGGGAACATCACGATAATCACGATCAGCCAAACCGTCGGCATGGATAGCGGTGTTTGGCAGGACATCGTGAAACACACGCTGCCAGAGTGGATAGGGCATTACCCAGATGGAACTCCTTGGCGCGGGCTGGACAGTCAGGGCCGAGAAATCGAAGGGGGCAACTTCGGCATGGAGTGGGTGCGTCCGCCTTACACCCAGAACGTATCCAAGAAGCCAACCTGCGAGGTCAGCAACAGTGCCGGGGGCGTTACGACGATCCAACTGGACTCGCTGCAAAACGAGGACGAAGTCGAGGACCGATTCAAACCGCGGCGCTACTCGATGATCTACGTGCCGGAAATGTCCACGTTCCACAAACGCCAGACCTTCGATACGTGGACCGAGTGTCTCCGCATGATTGGGCTTCCGGAGTCGTCGCACCTGTTCCTTGGTGACTCGAACCCTCCGGACGATTCCTGCTGGTGGATGCACGATCTTTGGTGGGATCTCTACGAGACTTCGGATGACGATTTGAAGGAGTTCCTCGAAGAGAAGCGTTGGCCGATGGAGGTCGCGCACTTGAAGATTTTGAAGCAGGCGTTGGCCAGGGTGGACATCCGGGTTGAAGACAACCCGTTTGCAGACCCGAACCACGTCGCCCTGCTGAAAGCAAAATACGCGCACAACGACGAACTTTATCGGCGCTACATCCTCGGGGAGTGCGTTCGTACCACGTCTGATTCGTTGTTCGCTGAGGTCTTCCGGCCTACCGTCCATGTTGTCGGCGAAGTCGAAACCAAGACGAACAAGGACAATCTGGACATGATGTATCCGGAGGATGACTGCTTTGAACTGCTGACGACATGGGACCCCGGCAGTTCAACCAACTGGGCTGCGCACGTCGTCGAGAAGTTCTTCCCTACGGTTGAGAAGTACGGGCCTCGGGCAGAGGTCTATGCCGGTCTGCCGTGTTTCAAGATTCTGGAAGAAGTCTGCGTCATCGGTGAAGACGTTGACGCCCAGGAGTTTGTGAACAAGATGTTGGAGAAAATGGACTTCTGGGCGGGTCAGGTAAACCGCGTTGTGCGCTGGCGGCATTGGTCGGATCGGTCGGTTTTCGACATGAAGGACATTCAGTCCGGCAAGTACTACCACCAGATCATCCACGAAATGTCCGGGGGCCGCGTGGCGCTCTCGGGGGCCGAGAAGCGGGGCCAGTCGGTGCGCAACGGCGTTGACCTGATTCGACGGCTCTTCTGGGAGGATCGCCTGTGGTTGAATAATGCGACGTGTCCAGTCACGATTGCGGCCATCAAGTCTATCAAAAAGGGAAAGAGCGAATTGGCTGTGATGCAGAAGGGCAGCCCGCACAAACACCCCATTGATTCGCTGAGGTATTTGCTTCAGAGTGAGTGTATGGATGAACTGGCCCGCCAGATCATGCTTAACATCCGCAGCCGCCGGGCGCAGTCCCGGGAATCTAAAACTACGCTTGTCACCATCCCGCTTTAGTCTTCGTCCCGCCTTGGAACTGACCTGTGCCCTGCTGGTCGCGGGCCTCTTCTCGCCCATCAGCAGTGGCCGGGGGTGGCGCCGGATAGGTCGGGCGTTTACACTTTGGGCTCGGGGGTGGAAGCCTGGCGAGCGGGCGACGGACTTCCTGGCCGCCAAACGGCTATCTGTTTGCCGAAAATGCCCTCTGTTCTACCGTCCGCTGAGCACCTGCGGCTCGCCTTTGACCAACGATTTACGGGATCAAGGTTGTTGGTGCCACATGCCGACCAAGTCAAAACTGGTGTCGGCGGAATGCTGGCTTGACGAAATGCTCGGCGAGGACGCACCTTACGGCTGGCGTCAATATGGAATCTGAATCAGCCCAAACGCCGCCGACGAACGGCGACGCCGATTTTGAGCAGCTAATGGCTGCCCTGCGGGATGACACATCCCCTATTTCTCCAGGCCCGCGGACACGCCCGAAGCGCCCAGGCACCGACCCCGGCCTTGTCGAAATGTTCCCCATCATGGATTCGGAGGAGGAAATAGCGAACCGGCCGCCGATGAACGATTACCCCATGCCGGACGAATTGGTTGCCACCGTACGCAACTCCCTCGGGTTGAAGAAGGAGAGTTGGGACTTGGCCAAGACCCGGGCGTTGAAGGAGTTGGGCAGGCTTCCGTGGAAGCTGACCGGTATTCGGGCGTTGTCGCTGATCATGTTCGACTCAATCCAGCGGGTTGAAACGACGATGGAAGCCGCCGAACGGATTATCACTGCGCCCAAGGGTCAGGTGACGGATGAACTGCGAATCACGGCGGGGACAATGATGGCCAACTGCGCCAAGGGGTTGAAGGATCTGGCTGCCCAAACGCTGGTAACGCTCGAACGCGGCATTGATCCGCAAGAGGCAAACGGCAAGGGCCAGAAGCCGAAGAACCGACCGCCACAGTTCGGCGTGCAGGTGAACATCGGGTCATCGCAAGCCCCGCCGCCGCTTAAAGCCATAAATGACAGCAAGACGGTAGAGTTGCAATAAAGGCTACATGAATCGAGCAACCTCCGTTGCCGATGCAGCCGGTATCGCATTAGCGTGGGACAATATTCGATCTCATTATGAACGATTCTTTTGGCGCATATCGGCCCGGAGACGGGCTTCAACAGTGGGTAACAACTCCGCCGGCCAAGAGTTCCCCATTGCCGCCTCTGGCTGGCAGCGGTAGCCCGGAGGGGACAATCGAGGCGACGCCGGGCACCGGCTACACCGACACGGATACGAACGATTTCTGGGTGAAGTACGTCGGGGTATCCTCTTTGGGGTGGAAGAAGGTCGGGACATCCGTTGCTGCGCTATTCGGCGGGAAGGGTGGAGGTCAAGTGTACTCCGGCAGCGCGACGGACCCGAACGGGGTCATCACGGCAACCGGCCCGGCTTATTACTACTCGACCACCGATCAAAGCCAGTGGGAGAAGACCAGCGTGGCGCTTTCCAACACCGGCTGGATCGTGTTCCTCGGATAATCCCAAAGACCAATACGAAAGACCAAGACGACAATGAACCCCAAATTCAAGCGCCGATTGGCGGCCGCGGTTGCCCTGCTGTGTTTTGCGATGGTCATGATGGGAGCCAAGCCCAAAGTTCAATACCAGTTTGGCACGACCAACAACTCCGTTGACCTGACCAACATCATCATCTCCATCGCGGGGACAGCTACCAACGCGGACGGTTCGACGATAACGAACCTGGCCTCCGGGTTGAGTGCGACGAATCTGACGCTGTATGGCGCAACGATTGCGAGTGCGACGGGGATTACCAGCACTAACTTGACCCTGGCAAATGCATTCACAAACAGCGTGTGGAATGTCGTCACTACGTCCAACGTAACCGAGCTTACCTACGACACCAACAAGATCGTGATTGATTTGGCCACCAACACGACATACATCCAGGGAGAGTATGCGTATCTGGTGGGAACCAATCTGAGTGGCAGCTACTACTCGATTTACACCAACACCTATTTCGAGATTTGGTTCAACACCAACGCAGACGAGAATCCATTCTCAGCGAAATACTGCCTGTTCACCAACGGGATGCGGGCGATGAATCATATCGTGGCAGCGGCAAACGCCGTGGCAAATTCCACGGTCTCTGACTGGTCTGTGCAGAACTTATTCCCGTACTACCCGCTGACAAGTTACGTCCCTACGAACACCATATCCCACTCATACGACAGCTTTGTCCGGCTGACTGGGGCGCAACTGGAATCAGACAAGAGCGTGCAGCAGGCAACGAATCTCGTTGACGGGCTAAGGAAAGACGTTTCCGGCTTCGCTGAATATGCACAGCTAGCACGGCAACTCATGATTCAGTGGGCCGAAACTAACGCTTTCACGTTTCGGGCCGGGCCATTAGTTGGCAGGTCCGCGTATGCCCCCGGAGCCGCCTACGAGAACATCTTGTATGGAGATTACGGATACAATCTGTCTGGGCTGTATCCGCTAGTTACCGCGAACGACCTATACGCCATTATTCAGGAGCAGGCGGCAAACCAGATGGCCAGCGGTAATCTTCCAAACAGCATTTCGATCGACGGCATGTCCGGCACATACGGGCTAGGCCCGCTGGACTTCCTAACGTTCGCAAATGAGATTTACTATCACTGGCGAACAACTGGGGGAACGGAGGCATACACAACGTTTGCTGCGAACATCGCACTTGCGGACGGATACGCTAAAATCACAAATGGCCTAATGTGGATTGATGAAGGGGAAGTAAGCTATTACGCCGGCGACCAGGAGAACATTGAGGTCGGAGGAAAGTTTTCGGGATACGAGTCGGTAGGAACGCTTGGCTATTACGACGCTTACAAAAAGCTGGCCGAGGTTTCGGCGGCGGCAGGCGACATCACGGCAAGCACTAATTATTTGCGATGCTGCTCGAACATGGTTGGAAGGCTTGAGGCTGTTTTGTGGGACGCAACCAACAATCTGTTTCTGTGCTACAACACGGAAACTAATTTGGACAGCTTTGCGTCTGCTTACGCGGTGTATCTTGGTGCGTGCCGTCCCGAGATAGCCAGGAATATCGTGCAGAAGTTCGGAGAAGATTTCGGAACGTTCTCGATTTACTTGCAGGATGGGGCGTTACGGAGGTCTCCGGGCTCTACGCATCATTTCTACGCATGGGTGCCGTACACGGTGAACGTCTTGCGACAATACGACAGAAACCTAGCCGAGTTGGTTTTGGCTCGCGCTCTAATGCTATGGAAAGAATCTTCACCGGAGGGCACATCGAATAACTATTTGATGGGTCCCGCGCTGACGTATGGCTTCCTGGCAAATCCTCCGGTGATGATGGTAGGACAGCAATCCATTTCCGCTCTGACAGCGACGACGGCGGCCAACTGGTCCGGCAGCAACGCGATGCAGGCGCAGATTGACCTGGCGGTGACGAATACGCAGGACTCCGTATCGTTCGGCTCTGTCAGCCTGTCCACTACGCATCAAGAGACAACCTGGACGCTTGACGATGAAACGGGCGACACGACGATGGAAGTTGGTTCGCCTGACACGAACATAGTCTTCACGTCCGCAGGGACAATCAAAGCGAACTTTTCAGGCGACGGCTCCGGGCGGACGAACCTGAACGGCGCGAACACTCAGGCGAGCACAATTGCGAGCAACGCTTTGGGCGCGACGGTGATTGAGTTTATTCGGTCGGCGCGGGGCGTTAATGGTCCCATTACGACGGTGGTGACAGACACGGGGACTGCGCCGACAACGACCAATTTGACGCTGACGGGCTCGCAGAATGCAGTGAGGATTTGGAGTGGAGAGCAACCGCTGGCGGAACCTTACTTCGATCTGTATGTGAGCACCAACGGGGGATCAGCGTTTGCGGTGCGGATGTATCGGTGGCAGGGCCGGATCATCAATGCGGCGCAGGGCGCGGCGGTTGGCCTGGCTACCGCTAACGGCAGATCGCTGCAAGTGTCGGCTATGACGGTGCCGGGCACACTGGAGACTCCGGCTGGTGTCACGAACTATGCAATGTTGGATCGAGCCGGGCCGCCGCTGTGGGCACCGGATTCTTCGCATGTGGTGCTGCCCGCAGAGAATGGGGCCTTTCGTTTGGTCGCAGACAACACTGACCGCACGATCTTCATTTCGGAGTTCGACGGCTACGTGTGGTCTCCTCCTCGGTGGATCACGATCACGAATTACGACACGACCGTTCGGGCGACCTACCGACGGGTGGCGCTTGCGAGCTACGATGGTGTGCCGATGAAGGTGGTAGCGCCCGCTGGCAGCCAAGTGGGAGGCATCTCGCGGCGCATGGAGCTTGGAGTCCCCTCGGGCTTCAGGAAGTTTAACTGCTCGACGGTGGCGCAGTTTGAGACTGCGATCACGAACGTGACTGCAGGGGATGCAATCGTGTTGGCCGATGGCACCTATGCGTTGACCATCAACATCACCAACGACTGCTTCGTGAGCAACGGGAGTCCGTGCGGGATCATCATTCGCAGTGCGAGCGGAAACCGGGATGCTGTGGTGATCTCGGGAAGCGCGACCAATACCGGAGATTGGTCCATCCAGGGAAACAGCGCCACAAACAATGCCGCATTGTGGTTCAAGGACGTGACCTTCGACCTAACAAACCGATTTGGCTCTCTGCTATTCAACGGAGGATTTATCCGGTTTAACAACGTGCGAGTGACCGGCCCAACGCTCACCCCGTTTCGCGCCAGCGTGTTTCTGACGACGGCTTACTATGACATAGATGCTCAGTTTGTGGATTGTCAGATTGACAACGGGAGCGATGATCTATTTAGCGCCACCGGCACCGGCACAAACCGCCCGAACAGCAAGATACAGTTTGTGAACTCGTCGGCGTATCGGCCCGGCAATGATGCGGCGGCGCAGTGCTTCACTACGCACCTGGGTCAACGGGTCGAGAGCTACGGTGGGTACTTTCACGATGCTAACGCAAACGTATGGGCCAACGGAGATCAAGGGGCGATTACATACGGGTTCTGGCCGCGCATTGACAATGGGCTGGGGACAAACAGTGGTGTGGGATACGGGGTGTCAGTGTTCGGCGGTTGGTTTGGGCCTGACGACAGTACTACCTGCGCCCCCCCGACGAACGGCTACTGGCTGTTCACGCGCATGGCGAGACAGGTGCAACTTGCCAGTAGCGCGTCTCCCGGCGTGCTGGTGGCTCACAATCGTCTCACGAAAGCTCCTGGGGCTTCCGGAAATTACGCGTTCAACATGACCAAGTCGGCATCTACTACTGGGTGGACGGTGCTGGGTAATATCGCGCATGGGTTGGCGGCGGCTGGATTTTTCAACTCCGGCACCGAGGGGACACTCACTAACCAGACGCAGATCATCAATAATACGTTCGACACCTGCGTGTCTGGATTTGACCTGCGGGCGTCGTACGCACACCTGGGACTGACCAACAACGCCACGAAGGGCGGAAATGGTGTGGCGAACCTTGCGGCGGCATATATGCCTTACGTTCACCCGGATTACAACACGCTCGACCCCACGATTGACGGGGATTACTCCGCTGGGGCAAACGACATTGTGAATGCGGATGCAGGATTGGACGGGAATTGGTTTCCAACCGCAGGAGGGAACTGCGATACGAACGGGGTCAGTCTCGGTTATGTTGGGGATTCTGACCCATTTGGATTTGTGCTGATTTACGGGGAAACTCTGGTGCCGCGTGGGGCGCGGAGTCGCCAGGCGATACTCCCCGGAGCACGTCTTTCTCCTGACTTCTGGTAATGAGCAAAAGCGAGCGCAGACAACTACTGGCCGACGTGTATCGCCGGGCGTGCGCGGGGTGCGCGGAGTCCATTGCCCGGCTGCGGCAGATGACGCGCAAGCACAGGCCGGGCCGGTATTCCTATTGCACCGAATGCGGAGCGCCGTGCCGGACCTACAACCTAGACGGCGCGGATGCTCGCTGCACGATACATCGCCGCCACATGGTCTCGATGCGCGAGCGTTCGCGGAAGCGGCTAGCGGCGGCGGCTGCGCTGATGCTGCTCGCGGGCGTGTGCCTGGGGGCGGACGTGCGGCTGGCGTGGGATGCGAGCCCGACGGAGGGGATCACCAATTACGTTTTGTTCGCGCACACGAATGCGATCACGCAAGCGAGCTATACCAATGCGGTGGTGCGGCTGAATGTGGGGACGAACCTGACCTGCACGGTGGAAGACCCTGTCCCGGCTCGCTGGTGGTTCACCGTGGTCGCGCAGAAGGACGGGCTGGAGAGCGACATTTCCAACGTAATCGGGACCATCGTCACGACCAACCATGTGCGGCTTACGCTGTCGGAATACCTGACGCAAGCGCTGGCGCATGAGAAAATCAGCCGAGTAATCCAGGCTCAGAACGATTCCTTGCGGCAGGAGATTTACAATAAGGTCGGCAAGACGGTCGTGGACGCGTGGACGGATTGATGAGGCTGCTACCGCCAATCTTCGCCGCGTTGTTGCTCTGGGTTGAGATAGACAATCCCTGGTGGCACGGCGGCGTCAGGGTCCGCGTGATGGATTCTGAGTTTACGTCTGACCTGTATCAGATTCAGAGATCCACCGACTACGGCAGGACGTGGCAGGATTACCGGCTGGCGATTAATGGGGAGTGGAATGATGCGGGGGGCGTGGTCGAGTGCGCGATGTTTCGAGCAACCATCCGATGAGACTCCTGCTTGCCATCCTCGCTCTGTCCTGCCTGGCCGCCGACTGGCCCGCAGACATTCCGCCGCTGCCTCCGGGCCGTGGCAGGACAGTAACATTGGCCTGGGATGCGAGCGAGACGCCGGGCGTCAGCTACACGCTTTACTGGGGTAGCACGGAAGCGTTCTCCAACGTGGTGGACTGCGGGACGAATCGGACGATGACCTTGACCGGATTGCCCGTCCGCCACGATCTGATGTTCTGCGTGAGCGCATCGGCTAATGGGTTGGAGAGTGACCCAAGCAACGAAGTCATCCTGCCGAGGTATGCGCCGAAAACCAACCTGGTCGTGCGAATCACCGGCGAGCACATGCAGACGGGGCCGACGGTGCGGGGGCCGTGGACGCCGTTCGGGTCAACGACGATTCTACTGACCAACCCGAGCGCGACGCTTTTCTGGCGCGGCGCAAAACTTGAGAGGTGGCTGCAATGACCTGGGCCGACAAAATAGAGCGGAGCCAACGGCTGCGAGCGCGACTGGCGGAGCTGGTGATTGCGCGGGGATGGCCGGTTAAGGCGGCGGCGTATGAACTTGGGATCAACCGAAAAACGTGCGAGTGGCACATAGCACAGCTAAAGAAAATGATTCGGGCCGGAACAGAGACATGGCGGAACAGAGCACAGCCATGAGCGAAGAAAATAATAATAACATGATCGAGAAAATCGAGCGGGATGTGGAGCAGGACCTGATTAACCGCAAGAAAGACAAGCTGACTTCATTGTTCAACATGATCGGCGGCGTGAGCGGGTTATTGTCCATCGGCGCTATTCTCGTGTGGGGTGGCGAGATCAAGAAGCAGACCGAGATCAACACGCGAGATATTCGAGACTTGCAGATCGCGGGGAGCGTGGCGCTGCAAACGCACGTGGCCGCCGACAGCAAAGAGTCCGCGATTATGAGCGACCGCATTCTGAACATCTCCCGGCTGGTCGAGAGGCAGGTGGAGTTGAGCACAGCGCTGATCCAGCAGACCAGCAAGCTGATGGACATGATCAAGTTACAGAACCAATTAAGGCAACCATGAAACAAGAGACTGTCGTACTACTAGCCAAGGGCGCGTGCTACATCATTATCGGCGGGCTCGGTCCGCTCGTGTCTGGTCTTGGACAATGGGTTGACACCGGGGAGTGGCCCCCTGCCATCAACTGGGTGGTGATCGCGGCGGGATGTTTCATTGGCGCCGCAACCCAGATGCTTTCCTTTTTGTCACAGAGCTACGGAAACTGGAAACTGGAAATCAAAACCAATGGAAACGGAGCAGTGAAATGAAGCGAACATTACTGGCGGCGCTGGCCGCGCTATTGACTGTTATGGGCTGCAAAACCACCGAGCCGAACGCGAGCCTGCAAGTCACGATTGCAATCATGGATCAGACAATCCCGATCTCGGTCGCCATCGCCGTGGCGCACGATCCGTCCTGTGCGGGCGACCTGCGGAACGCGGCGAACGTCATCGAGGCGTGCGCGGCGGACCCGGCAGTCACACCTGGCATGGTGTTGGCAAACCTGACCAGCGTAGGGCTGGACCAGGAGGCGCAGCTTGCGGTCCTGGGCGGCGTGGCGCTGTGGCAAGCCTACGTCGCGCAACACCCGGAAGCATTGGACGACACAAAGCTGCTGCTGACGGCGCTGGTGCGGGACATTCGGGCCGGGCTGCCACCGGCGACACCGGAATCGCTGCGGGGATACAAAGCGAAGCGCCGATGAACCTGCTATACTCGACTGTTGACGGGGAACACTGGCTCTGCGATACGGCGTGGCCGTTGGACGCAACGCTGGTCGGCCCCGGAGCGCCGGTTGGGTGTAGGACGAATGACTACAACGGCGTGAGCTACTGGATTGACGCGCAGAACGACTCGCTGATGGCTGGCGACACATCTCTGCCGCTAACGTGGTATTACCAAGCGATTTGGGATGCGCAGCCAGTGCACGGGTTCGCGATTGACGGCCTGGGCAACGGCTGGCTGGCCTCAGCCGACACGGATGGCACCCATGCCTACCTGTTGCACATTGATCTTGCCACTGGGGCGACGGTCCCGGCTGGTCCGATGAACGGGCTGGTGAACGGATTGACCGTTGTGAGCGAGCCGTGCGTAACCGGGTTCCTGATTCTCGGTGCGATCCTACTGTTCATGCGGCGGTTCATGCGTCCGGCGATGCTGTCGTTGCTGGCGGTACCGCTCCTGTTCTGCGGCTGCAACACGACGCGGTTCACGCGCACTGAGACCTGGCTGGACCCGGAGCGCGGGCCGGTGACGAACGTGGTAAGCGTGATGAACCGCAGAGCGATCTGGTCCACCGAATCTTACACCGCAACGCTGGGGACCAATACCGCCAGCTTGACGGCGACGAAGAGTTCGACCGACCAAGAGACGATACAGATACTCGTGCAGGCGCTTATATCGCTTGCGACCAAGGCACCATGAGAATGCTAGGAAAAAAACCGAAGCGCACGGACAAGCGCACGCTGAAACTGGCGCGGTATTTGAAAAGGGAGCGGTTGACGCTACCGCCCCCGGCGCTGGACTGGGGGATGCAGTCAAACTATCCGATGTATCTCAATGACGAGATCGGGGACTGCACCTGCGCCAGCGCGGCACACCAGATCATCACGTGGAACTCCGCCAGCGGGAACGTCGCCCCAGACCCAAGCACGAAGGACGTAATCGCAGCCTACTCGGCGGTCTCTGGCTACGACCCGGCAACGGGCGAGAACGACGAGGGAGCCGTGATGCTGGACGTGCTCAACTACTGGCGCAGGACCGGCATCGGCGGTCACAAAATCCTGGCGTTCGTGGAGGCGGACCGGACCAACATCGTCGAGCTGGAGCTGGCGACGCACTTGTTCGGCGGACTTTACGTCGGGCTGGCCCTGCCACTTGAAGCTGACCGGCAAAAGGTGTGGGACGTGACGGACGCGGAGTTCGAGGGAACGGCGACTCCCGGCTCGTGGGGCGGGCACGCTGTTCACCTGGACCAGTACGACGCCTACGGTCCTGTGATTCGGACCTGGGGCAAGCGACAGCGCATGACGTGGCAGTGGCTCCTGTCCTACGCGGACGAAGTGTACTGCTGCATCTCGACAGACTGGATTGGCAAGTCGGGTCTGGCCCCGAACGGGTTTGATTTAGTGCAGCTTGAGCGGGACATCAAGACGGTGGAACAACTCGCACGCAATGAGTGAATACAACCGGGAACTGCTACGACCAGGAATGACGATGGGCTACCGCCCGTCGTCGCTGTTCGGCAAGATCATCGTCAGCAAGACGTGGATGAACCTGAGCCACGTTGAGACTTACATCGGCGGCGGGATGAGTGTTGCGGCACGATGGGAAGGCGTCAACATGTACCCAGTGCGCGAGGACAAATACCTATGCGTCGTGCTGGAGCCGACTGCGCCGTTTGACTTGGACCGGGCGAAGCAGTGGTTTATGACCCAAGCCTGCGGGCTAAAGTACGACCTGTGGGGAATGCGGATATTCTACCGATTGATTCGGCGGGCAAACCCGGACCGGATGTGGTGCAGTGAATTGTGCACTGAGTTCTACCGGGCCGGAGGCTTCGAGCCGTTCCAGCCATTGCTGGCTGCGGACAGGGTGTCCCCGGCGCAGTTCCTTCAGACCGGGAAGTTCGAGGTGGTGTGGAACTCGCCCGCCGCGTACCGGGCAACACCAATGAAGCATTAACGATTTTGGCCGTGCGCTCGGGCCTATACGGGCGGTTTTCATGGGTTGGGTTGGCCCCAGTGCCTTGTGGCACTGGGGTTTTTTATAGCGGATATTCCTTAATCCGGTAACGGCATCCCTGATCGTGCATCCGATCGTCGAACAGGACCCACTTGTTGGTCGTGCATCGGGGGATGTAGTTCGTTGCTACCGGGGACCACGCGCCGCCCCATTCGCTGCGCTCCAGGACCAGCACGGCTGGGCCGACGGCCGAGTCCCGGTTCTCGCTTTTGTTGTAGGCGTACACGACCGCATAGCAACCGACTACGGCCACGCCCAGGGCAAGGATACCCAGCCCAATGCCTCCCCCCTTCGGCGGGGCGTTGGTCTTGACCTGCGCTTGCGCTGTAAGGACGGCCAGGCAGAGGATGGCGGCTAAGACGCTCTTCATCGGTTGGTTATCGTCCCTTCGTAGCTGTCCTGCCAGAACCGCGCCTCGACGGCGTTGCGTGTGGCCATGCGGGCCAGCAGGACGATGCAGGCCAGCGTCACGAGCAGGCTGGCAACGGTGATTATTTTCCAGACGTTGTTTTTCTTCATGCAATTCCTGTCGTTGAAGTAGTTTCCGCCGCGTAAACGGCGATTGCAAGTGCGGACCACAGGTGTTTGCCAATCCCATAGGTCGGGCCGGGCGCTTTCTTTGTGCCCTGCGGTCCGACTTTATCGAGCAGTGCCTGGCGGATGTTTTTGTCTTTGGCCCTCGCCGAACCGCACAGGTGCAGTTTTATGTCCCGGCGATAAATCAAACGGGGGTCCCTTCCGGTAGCAATCTTCCACTGCTGGTAGAATCGGCCAATCCAAAATACGGTTTCAAAGACTTCCCGCCCGACGGCCATGCCGTACGACGCCACGTTTTCGATGCAAAGCTCGGGATCTGCCGGCCCGGTGCGCGGTTGCATGTCGTGGTCTCCGAGAAGTTCCAAAAGCAAGATGTTCGGCCACATTGCGGCATCGCTGATCTTTCCGTCCTTGTAATTCAGGATTGCGCTTTCCTCGGTGCCGGGGTCAATCGCGAGGATGTTCATGGCTTAACTGCCGCGCGCTTGAAAGATTCCAGCTTGGCCAACTCCGTATCCCGCAGAAGCCCACGAAGTCTTTTAGCAACGCTCTCTGTGTCTGAAATCAGGTAGCGCATTTGCTCTTGATTTGAACCACGATTCTCATACAGGGTATCGTGTAATTCTTCCGCCAATACGACGGCGCGCCGGAAGTCGGTAAGGTTCATACATCAATGTTTCTGTGAGGCTTTCCACCACGCCATGCGCAAAATCCGTTTGAACGGCATTCGGTAGCATCCAATAGGTTGGGTTGGGTGCATCCATTTCCATTGCAGGTCACGTAGGGTCCAATCGCGCTCGAAGTTTCGGCAGTTTCTCCATATCCGAAAAACTTCCACCGGGAATCGAAGCAGCGTCATCATACATCAATCGCCTTCAGCGGTTTCAAGCTCGGCGCTTTGTTCTGCCGTATCATCCACGGGTCCAGCCTCTTGTCCACCCATGCCTCGGCCTCCGCTTTGCCTACGTTGTATTCCTTGCGTGTTAGTTCGACCAACTTCGGAACGCTGATGGACATTGTTTTTAGCACGTCTTCCAAGGAAAACTTGATCGTGAGATTCTGAAACGCGGCGGGCACGTCGCCCACATAATCGTTGCGTGCGCCTTTCTCGGGCAGTTCGTAACCCAAATCCGCCAACTCGGCTGCGGACATTGCCTTTAGCCGCTCTTGAACGGCTTCGAGGATCTTCTTGACGATGGTTGCGCTCTCGTGAATCTGAACCAGATCCTTGCCGGTCATCCGGGCTACCATCGCCTGCCACGTCGGCGGCGTTTCAACGCCACGCCGTTGCCGGGCGATGACCGAAGGCAGCATGGCGTATGCGCCAGCCTCGGGACACTCCGCTTTGGCGCCGCAGTAGCGGCAATGCGTTCCCGGCACCCGTTGTGCGTCGGGCTGGTTTGCAGCCCACAGCACCAGGAGGATTGAATCGTAGGCGTGCCGGAGATCGTCCTCGTTGTAGTCGGTGTACTCCAGCCGTTCTTTGGACCGCGGTTTGACGAAGGCCACTCGTATCCATTTCAGGTTCGGGTATTCCTGTTTCAACAGGACGGCTTGCACGCGCAACTGCCAGTTGCCTGGGGACGGGTCAAGGTTCGGAGTAAAGCCGGTCTTGTAATCAATCACGAGAGCAGACTCGGCCGAGAGGTAATGCACGTCCAGCTTTGCCGACAGGATGGGGGCAAAGGTCTGGGGATCGTTCAACCATATCCTTTGCTCGCGTTGCCCTTCTCGGTATTCGAGATTGACGGGAGATGCTTCAAGCCATCGCTGCATCAACTCCTTTTCGCGCTTGAGGGCGGCTTGGAACAGGTCGCGTTCTTCGCGGCTCAGGTCCAAATCGTTGCCCGTCTCCCGGGCTTTGTGGATGCGGATGCCGGACTCGGTCAACTCGTCCAGTTCTTCCTCGGTTTCGGCCTGGGCATCGTCGGCTTTAACGGCCAACTCCATCGCACGGCTGCCGGGGCAACGGACCAATCGGGCAAAGGGGGACGCGCTGGGAAGATCTAATCGTTCCTCGTCGGTCATGTCGGCTCGTTCTCCTTAGTGAACACCGCAACGATGGTCTCGCTTATCCCCATGCCGTCCGTCACGGACTGAAATTTCCAGTCCTCCAGTTTGTATCCCCGGCCCTTGTTCGTTGCGATGATCTTCTCGAACTGTTGGGACACCAAGGGCTTTGGCGGGTCGAGTTTCTCGTAGGGACTGTACCAGTTGCGGGTGACTTCGGCTACGATGCGGTCTTTGATTGGCATGATTTTGAGTGGTTAAATCGCCCGGTTTTTGTGCGCTCTGGCGGCATACACGCTGCTACCTATTACACCACTGGAACCGGGAAACCAGATGGGACTCGAACCCATACCTCCGCCCTAAATGGCTAACGGTTGATTGGTTTGCGGCCAACCGTTTTGCAACTCTTAACCGCATTGGGCCAGTTTCCGCTGACTTCGGTTGTTTGTCCGGTAATGAGCCGGACTTGAGGCCCACAACGGGCCTAACTAAAAACCTCGCCGCGAAAGTTGCCGGTTTGGTCATCGGCGTGGTGCTCTCGCGCGCTACTCCAACATCCTCGGGGTGCTCCCCTCGGGTAATCAGATCGGCCAGCACAGGCACGGGGTTAAATGGGTGATGGATTCCGGGGCGTCCCCCGGATTCGGCACACATCGCCGGGCTGTCCATCGCAGCACCCTTCTCGCGTACATTGGCCCGCACTTACGTTACCTTCCCGGACCTCGCAGAATATCGTCTGCTCTGGTTTTACCCGGTACTGCATTGGGCCTGTTGGTAAGGCAATCACTGAATCGTCGGCCTACTCCAGAACCTTGTCAACGATCTTCGTCCACGCGCCGGCCAACTGAATCAGCTTGGCCGCGCGCCCGTTCGTGACGAAGTCCGCCAGCGTCTTCTCACCCAACGCCAGCTTGTTCGCCGTGCAGAACGCCATCATCTTCTCCTCCGTGACGCCGCTGTCGTACATCAGCTTGCGGAGGTTCGTCAACGGCGCGCCTTCCCCGGCAATCCGCTGGAACGGCTCCGGTTCCGCTGCGGGCGTTGCGGCGGGAGCTGGTTGCTCGGGGGCGAGCCCCATCGCGGCCAACTCGGCTTCGTCAACGGCTTGGGGGCTGGCTGCGGGCGTTGCAACTGCGGCTGCGGCGGGCGCGGGGGCCTGATCCGTCTCCCCTTCGACTGCCTCGGGTGCCACGATCTGGCCCTGCGCGCGCATCTCGGCGGCTTCTGCCGCTGTGAACTTTTCGGTTTTCTTGCGGGGGCTTCCGGGGCCGCGCTTGGCTGCCGGGGCGGGCGCTGCCGCTGGGGCAGGGGCTGTGGTAGTGGTGGTTGCGGTCGGTGCCGCTGCGGCTGGCGCTGCCTGCGCGCGTTGCAAAGGCGTTGCGGCTGGGCGTGCGGCGGCATCGGTAGCCGGTGACTGGGCAACAGCAAACGCCTCGTCAACGTTGACCTCGCCCTCTTTGATCGCGTTGTGTAACCCTATGAGGGTTTGCAGGTGGTCCAGGGTAATGTCCTCGACCGACTTCACTTCCATCTTGGCCAGAATCCGCTCCTTGGCCACACCCATCTTGGCGAACGTGTCCAGGCAACGTGCCCTGCGGTCGTTGAGTGTGCGGGCGTCGCCGATTGCTACCTTGCGGGCAGCCTCAAACACCGGCTTGACCAGCGCCAGGGGTACCACCTTGAACACGGCATCCCGGAAGCAAATCGCGCTGCACGCGTTTGCTGCCAAATTTATGTCATCCTCATCAATCGTGTCCTTGCTGCGCTTCTTGACGATGCGCCGCCGTTTCTCCACCGATATGGTAATGTTCTTTTCCAGGTCCTTGGCGACAGCCTGCACGACAACGTGCGGCGCGTCCCCCGTCGGCACGACGGCGATGATGCGGGCACCCGCCTGCAGGTTGCCGTAGCAGGACACGGCGATCTCGGCCAGCCGGACGGACGGGCCTTCAATTGTCTTGCCGCCGCGGGGCAGCGTGTAGAAGCAGCCCTCTGCTGTCTCCTGGTCCAGCGTGGCGAACCCCAGCATGGCCTGCTTGACGTCGTGCAGCACCCTGGGATAACGCCGCGCCGTCGCGATGGATACGTCAACCTCGGCCCGCGTGATGGCTTCAATTGCGGAAGGTTGCAGGACTTCCAATTCCTTTGCGTCTGATGGATTCATTTCGGTATAGTGTTCTATTTGGTCTGTCTTGTTTTTGTTGGTGTGACTACTATTACTGTGATCCTACTCCGGGCTCCGCAGTTGCTCCATGACCCGGTTGAAATCGTCGCCCAGGGCAGTGCCTTGAGTCTTTGCGGGCGTTGACCCTGCTTGGTACGGCTGCGGCACTTTGTATCCCTTCTTGCGGCCCGGGCGCTTCGTGGGATCGGGGTTTGCCCATGCCTTCAATATCGCGGCTCGCTTCGCTTCACGGCTCCCCATCTTTCCTCCCTTGCTGCACCACTCCCTGCGGCGTTGCATAATAGCATCTTTGTCGTGATGTTCTGTCATATCTGGCACAATAAACCGCCTGCGGTATTCGCGCAAGCGGTTTGTGTACTATTTCTAAAAGTAGTCGCTAATCTTATTCGAGTTGTAATTGGAGATTAAATAGAAGGCGGGGGCTGTCTCCGAAAGGGAGGGGAACATGACTACCCCTCTACGGCACTTGGCCGTCAAAGACAGCGCCCCGCCTAAAGAGTCACAGCTTTATGATTCCCTTTGGGAAATGCTTAAGGTCTGGCGGAATGTTATACTGCATAGACCACTTGCAGCCAAAAATCTCAAACATGGTGTCCCTTGGGCTTGGGGAAGAAATCTCAACAATGGTGTCCTTGTCAAACACTCTTCCGTTGACTGTGTGGATGTGGTCCTGGCCGAACGTGAAGTAGGCCGTTTTGTGTTCAATCATAGTATTATTTATGAGTTTTGAGTTGCTATACCGTCAACGCGGCCTTTACGTCCCGGTCCAGGTTCCCGGCGATCTCCGTAATCGGCACGGAGAACCGTATCTGCTTTCCCAAGTTGACCGCAACTGTGTACGGGTGCAAGGCGATTGTCCCCGGGGGCAGCGGCTTCTTGACCTCGTTACCCTTGCTCTGACCGCGCTTCGCTTTCCGCGGTTGCGCGCGTCGCGGCAACTGCTCGCCGCTCCGGGCTTCGTCCATCATACCTTCGTACAGTCCAAGGATGAAGTTTGCCCGGTCCATGGGATTGACTCCCGGGGCCTGACTGAACTGCTGCCACAACTGCCCGAACTCGGCGCTAATCGTGGCGGCGATGTCGTGTAAGCGGTTGGCTGTGTCGCTGGTCGCGTTGGCCAGCAACTCTGTGCCGTGATAAAGGCAACGGACCTGCGTTGCCGATTCGATCGCCCACTTGACGGCGTTGCCGATGTCGTAATCCTTCTCCTCGAAGGTGATGATCGGGTGTGCCTGGTCTGTCGCCGGGGTGAACGCTCCGGCAAACAGGTCCGGGCCTCGCGTGTCCGGCCCCGTGAAGTCAACCTTGGACTCCAGTCGGGCGAGTTTAAGGATCGCGGCGTCGCGTTCGCCGTTAATTCCGCGCTCCGCCAAAGCTTTCAGCTTGTCCCGCAAGTCGCGGAGGCGCGGCGTTGCGGGCTTTCGTTTGGGCTCGGGTTGCGGTGCCCGGGGCGGGTTGGGCGTTGCGGCCTTTGCGGTGGTTGTGGTGGATCGGGCAGCCGATTTCTTGGCTGCGGCTTTTTGCTCTGCTGTTTTTCTCATGTATCTGTTTTTCCTTTCTCTGTGTTAGTTTTTCTGTTTCTACGCCGGCAACAGCCCTGCGTTCAATAGCAAAAGCTGCCGCCGTTGCATAATCGCCTGCGCCTCCTGCCGGTCGGCTTCGGCCTGCTCGGCTTCCCGGCGGAGGCGGGCGCCGTCCTCGCCGGTTTCCGAAAACAGGTTGAATACTTCACCCATACCAGCAAACTCCGGTATCGGTTCGGGTATGGGTCGGCGCTTGGTTCTCATTGGTCCTCGTTTTGATTTTGGTCAAACATCTGGGCGAGGGCTCGCCGTTCAATCTTGGCCAGCCAAAGGTCAAACTGCCGGTGCTGGTCCGTGCTGCCGTGCAATAGGTTTCCCAGCCACTGCAGCCCGGTGCCGATGTCGAACAGGAATAAGGCAATGCGTTTCCTCATACGCGTTTGATTTCAATTGAAAGCGGGACAGTCCTCCGCCATGATATTTATCTCCTCGCCGTCCGGGTCCTTCTTGCCAGCGGCCCGGAATTCGGCAATCCACTGTGCCGCTGTCTGCAAGTCCATTGCCGTCTTGGGGATGATCAAAACGGTGTAGCCGTTGTCCCTGGGGTCCTCGTGCCCCACGTCGTGTCTCGCGGCGCAATAGGCGTCTTCGGTGTGGAAGGCGAGAAAAACGTGGTCGTACCCGCCGATGGGGACCATGTTTTGCAATTGGTTGTGCAGGGCGAGAAATTCCTTGCACTCGCTATCGTTGGTCAGAAATACAATGCCGTTCACGATTGGCCTCCTTTCAGGATTGCCAGCGTTCGGCGCCCAAAGTTCAGCGCCACAACAAAGCCGTTCGGCGTGGTGCCGGTCGTGCAAGCGTTGTGACCGATGACGTACACGCAACGCTCTAGGGCTTCGATCAGCAAGGCGCGTTCGGATTGCAACCGGGCAATCGTATTGTCGCTGTCGAGCAATTGCTGGTTCTTCTGGGCGAGCTGCTGCTCGGCGGCCTTTACCTGGGCCTCAAGCTGCCAGGTGCTTTCTGTCTTTACGTTTTCAATCATGTTCTCTTTTCCTTTCTCGTTGTCGTTGTTGGTTGCGGTGTTTACCAGTTGAGTCTTTCCCCTTTGAGGAAAGCCAGCCAGCGCTTGGCCTTGGCTTCGCTCTTAAAGTTCGCGATGTGCGTTTCCCACTTCTCCGCCGTGTTCTTCCGGTCAACGCCGTGGGTGTAGCCTGCCTGGCGCAAGTTGACTTTGCCGCACGTCTCGGTTTCGTTGATGGGCGTTACCCGCATCTCGGGTAGGTGATAGCTGGGGTGCCGGTACAGTTCGCGCTTCCCGTGCAGCACGCGCACTATGCAGTTATCGAGCAGGGCGCCGCCGCCGATGCTGCGGGCGTTGTGCAGAAGCAAGGGGACTTTGATTGTCCCCATGCTGCGCCCCAGAGTTCCCGTTACGTCGCTCTCTTCGCACCAGTCGCGCCCCGTTGCGCTGTCGCCTACAAATAGGCGGAGGCGCAAGCCTTGTTCCCGCGCGCGCTCCAGGCACTTCAATCAGTGCCTGTGGCGTGTCTTTGTGGTAACTGGTCCCGTTCACTACGTTGTAATCTGCGTTCGTCATGTCGTTTTTCCTTTCGTCGTTGTTGTTGTTTCTCGTTTCGGCTTTCGCCGCGTCTGGTCCCCGTTGTCGAGGGCCAGAGGCGGGGGAAGCGTTCCCCCTGGGGGTTAGCAGTAGCGTTGCCGGCGGATTTTCTGCACGGCTTTGATGTCCTTCTTGATGGCCTCGGCGGTGAACTGCCATTCAATCTCGTCCGCCACGGCAACCATAAGGATCTTCGCGGCGCGATAGAACTGCGTCCCCTGCTGGGTGATGCGCTGCCGCTCGTCGTCGGTTAGGCAGGCGTAAACGATCGTTGCCTTATCGAATAGGACTTGGCCCGCCTCATCGGTCATCTTTTTTAAGGCTTCGAGCGTCTTCTGGTTCTGTTCCGGCGTGGTTTTGGTCTTCATATCAAGCTTGCTGTGTGTGTTGGTTCCTGGTGTGTGGTTTGCTATCCCCGGTAAAACTCCCGTTCGGCTGCCGGCGTTGTTCCCCTGTCCCGGTGAATCTCGGCTTGCAGCATTTTGATCGCCGCAAGAACGGTCTCCGGGCTCGGGGTCTCGTCGTCGCCGACTACTGCGGCGTTGTGCGCGATGTGCTTCGCGATGTCCTCCGCCCGCACGATGTACGGCAGATTTGCATTCCAGTCCTGTTCCTCTACCTGAAAGCCGATACCAATTGTACCGTGCTTCGGGAAGGCAACTAATGCCTGCTTGGCCGATACCTGCACCCTGAACAGCCAATAGTCGTCATCCGATACCGGCGGGCTGAGGCTCAAGGTTCCGCCCCGGTCCCCTCGCATCTGCGTTGCATGATACTTTTCCCTGAGCCGATCAAGGTCGGCTTGGGTTTCAAGCGTTAAAGGTCTGGCTGTCATGTTCGCGTTGTGCTTTTTCGTTGCTGTCGTTGTTGCCCCTGCTTACCTGGGGATGTAGGCGTTCAGGCCAATCACGATCTGCTTGCCCTGATACGTCGCCTCGCTGCGCACGTTCCCCCGGGTCGTGGCCAGAACTAGGTTCTTCTGGCTTGCGCTCGGTTGCGGCGGGTCCATTACGGGGATGGTGATGATCAACTGTCCATCTTTGATTTCAACTTTCATATTTCGGTTTTGTCGTTGTTGTCTATGTCTGCAATACGTTGCCACTCCGGCCTACTGGCCGCGAGCCGGGCAACACCGCGCAACCGGCCCCGGGCGGGCGGTCGGCTGTCCGGTGTGGTCCTGGTCAATCGGCTTCAAGGCGGCGCACCTTGCGCTTCAAGTCGTCTATGTCCTGGTCTGCGCCTTCCCGCCAGTGTTCATCCCTGAGGGCTACAATTGCCCGGATAAGGTCTGCCCGGGCGGCGTCGTCCGGCTTCTCGGCTGCCACAAAGTTGGCTAGGGCGTCAAGGAATTGGGTTTGTGCGTTTGGGATCATAAACGGTATGCGGTCCTGGCGTTTGGTCTGGTGGTCGTGAATGGCCCGGCCGGGCTCGGGGCCTATTCGCTGAAGTCAAAGGCGCGTCCTTTGCGCGTTTCAATCATGCCGTCGAGGGCGGTTTTAATCTCCTCGAACTGCGCTTTGGCGGCTTCCCGTACTCCTGAATACTTGCGGATCTTCTCCGGGTCGGCGCCAACCATTACGGACCTAGCCTTTTCAACAAGGGCCTCTAGGTCTGCATCCTGCATGATATTGCGGCTCTTAAACGTGTCTAAAAACTCCTGGATGTTCCCTATGAGGCTATCCCGGAAGATTTTCGGCTTCCCGTCTTCGCTGGGGGTCAAGCGGTCCACCGCGTGGGATATCAACTCCTGGAAACTGGTCCGGAGCGCGTCAAGTATCTGCTCGCTTGCGTCTGCGAATTGCTGTTTTAGCTTCTGCTCCTCCGCTTGGCGGAGTTCGGGCGGTAGTGCGTCTGGGGTCGTAAAGGCTATCCAGTTCCATTGTATGCTGAAAGCCTGGGCAAGCTGGTCTTCCGTGGGGTAGTCCGTGGCTTTGAATTGTCCGCCGAGGGCAACGCGCGCCTCTTCCACCTTTAGCGGGTATGCGATCTGCAAGGCTGCCACAAGGGGCGGCAAGTCTTCCGTCGCGGCTTTCCTCATCCTGGCTTCTATCTCTTCCACTGCTGCCAAGCTGGCAAGCTGGAAGCCTTTCTTGAAAAAGCTTGGAACGGTCCGGGAGTACACCCATTGCTGCAACTCCCCGAATAGGGTCGTAATGGCGTCGTACTCGTCGGACTGGATCAGCTTCTTTGTGAGGCTCAAGCGGCGCTTATCCGCGTCCGTCTCAACCTGGGAAATGTCCGCCTTACGGCTGGCTCCCCATTTCCGGAATGTGCATGTGAAACCGACTGCGTTCTTGAATCGGTTTAGGTCAACTGTGCTCGTCGTATTAACTGCTTGCTGTGTCATGTTTTTTGTCTTTCGTTTCGGTCGTTTGCGTGTCGGCGTGATTGCCGCCAGCGTTCCCCGGTCTGGCCGTGTAGGCTGGCCGGGGCGGCGCTATCGGCCTTTCAGTGCCCTCCTCCCGCGTGCGTGTGTCCGTCCGCGGCGTGCGAGTGCAATGCCGCGCGCAAGTCTGCCTGCGGGCGTAATGTCCGGCTCGGCTTTCCGCCGGCCTTTTCGAGCATCACGCGCAACAATACCTCGGCGCTTCCGTGGTTCGCCTGACTGATGCCGTCCGTCTCGATCTTGAACAGTCCGGCTTCCGTAATCTCAATGGTCATGCGGTCTTGTGGCATAGGTTGCTAAACGCCTCCTTTCGTCACCTCGAACTTAAACGGAGTCACGGTCTTAACCTGCCAACCGGCAAGGATCGCCGTCCGCTGCGCAACCTGGGCGCCGTACGCGCGCTTTATCTGGTTGGCTAGGTCGTCGGCGCGGCTGCCGCTGGCGGAAAGCGTCAACTGGCCCGTTGCCGTAGTATAACTTCCCTGGGCGAAGTAAATCCCTCCGGCGTGCGCTGTCGGGGTCTGGCCCATAGCCTTTAAGGCTTCGATCAACAGCTTGACGTCGGTCTTCGGTCCAAGCGTTATCTGCGTTTGTGTCCTGGTCCAGCAAGGCATAAGCGTTATGATACCTCCATACTGCGGCCGCCGGCGCCGCTGCTTACGGTGTTCGGGTTCTCGGCCCGGTAAAGTCCGGGGCGTTCGGCGCTTAGAAAGCGTCCGCTTACCTGCTGGCGCAACGCCTGAAGCTTAACTGCGTTTGCCGTCGCGGCCGGGATCACGGTTTCGGCTGCCTCGGTCAAAGGTATCTGCCAATTGTCTGCCTTTTCACAGCAAGCCTCTATTTCCCGGCCTACCCAGTTCTTGGCCCGGGGCGGTTCGCCGTCAACGGTAAACTTGGCCTTGTAGTGCGCCCATATCGCGGCGCGTTCCTTGTCCGTCGGGTAGTCATAGAAAAACATCCCCATATTGAACCGGCCCATTACCTCGGGGCTCAAGGCGTCAAGGCTGTTGCACGTCGCGAGCATTAGTACCCTGCCCTGCGCCACTGCGTCAACGCTCTTTAGCAGCCGGCTCATATTGGCCTCTGACTCTCCCACAAGTCCGCCCTTGACGGTTGACATACTGGCTCGGAGCAACGGACATTTGGCTTCACCGGCTACTGCCTGGCACGTCAATGATTTTCCGGCTCCCGGTATTCCCGCCAGCAAAAATCCTTTGACTCTGCGCGATTGCGTCCAGTAAAGGAACTGCTCAAGCATTGCCTGCGTGGTTCCGCTTAAGTCCGTGCTACTGGCCGCCAGCATCTTCTCTATTTCGTCCAGCCACAATACCGCGCGGGGCGGGGTCTTCCCGTTTAAATGCCGGCGGAGGACGGTCTTTACTCCGTCACTCCCAACCAAGTCCGTAAACGTCAACTCGGGCATAGATACCTCCAGCCCGGCGGTTTGCTTCATGCTTTGGACTTTCAATTCCCAAAGCTTCCGATAGTCCGGCCCTTCGGGCGTCAAGCTGATTGCGTAGGACTGTTCCACCGCAAAGGCTGAGAGATAGCCCAACAAGCCGTCAATAGCCTTTGCCCGGTCAACCTTGCCCGCGTCAATGCCCGCGTCCCGGTTCAAGCTGTCAATCGTCCGCCCGATGTCTTCCTCGGTCGGCGCCTCCTCGCTAACGGTGACAACATCACTTGCCAACTCGGCCGGTAGTTTCAAGCCCGGCGCAAGCAATACCAGCGTCGCGCCCCGGCTTTTGAATGGATCTCTGCAATTCCATACTGCCTGGATCACGCCAAGATTCGGCTGCCCTGCCTGCGTCAAGCATAAGTGTGCATTCGCCATAAACGCCAATAGCTTCTTCGGTGCGGTGTTCGCCACTAGCTTTAAGGCTTCAACCGGGTTTCCGGTCTTCATGTACCGTTCCCCCCCGGGCTCGCCGCCTACCTCCTGGGCGTACTCTTCGCCCTTGGGGTTAATGCCGGTCAAACCGTTGCACGCGTCCCATAATACTATGGGCGTCTCGTCCGCCTTCCCGTTTAATGCCTTCGCCGTGTCTTCCATCGTGGCACGCGGGTCCGCCGTCTCGATCGCAACCAAGGGCACTGCTGCCCGGCGGATTGCCTTTATGGGGTGTTCGGTCGTCGTGGTCTTGGCCTTCATCGTCCAGCCTTCCCGCCGGCCTTTTTTACCAGCACGGAGAACTTTACCAGCACTCCGAATTCAACTTTGATTGTCTTTGTCATGTTTTGTTTGCCTTTCGTTTGTTGGCTATCTGTCATTTCTGTCGTTGTATAGTGTCACATCTGACAACATGAGAATAACACAGCAAGAGATGGAGTCAATAGGTTATGTCAAACTACCTTCAGGCACCATTCCTGAATGAATACATACTTGTATTATTGTAATACAAGTGAGGGGTGGTGACGTGTTTGGCATTATCTCTCTATCTCTCGGGGGTGTGATTCGCTAGAGTTCTGCGTAATGGCCCGTCCGCGTCGTCCGCGTCGCCTGTCGCCGTCCTGGCGCCGTGTGTGCCACTCCCTTGGACCTACTCCCGGGGAGACCGTCCGCATGGTCGAGGACATACATAGCCATTTGGGCAGGATAGCGGCGGCGATGGTCCTGGGCGTGTCGGTTCAAACCGTGGAACACTGGCGCAATGGGCTGGTGGCTCGGGCTGCCGTCCGGCGGCTCATTTGGCTTACTTGGTGCCTCGTGTTCCATCCTGAGCGGCTGTCCAGCATCGGGGAGTTGGTAACCTGGGGGCGGTTCCGGATCGAGCGCCGGCCGCCGACTCGGCCGGAGGACTGGTCTGGTTGGTCAATATGAGGCAAGCTGCCGCTTTATGGGCGGCTGCCAAACTCGGTCTGTCTGGTCCCTGGGCACTCCCATACGTTCCCCCGGGTGTCGGCCCGGGCTCCGGCGTGGCACTGAAAGCGCGCGTTCCTCGGTCCATCCCCATCGGATACGCTGATACACAAGGCTATAGGGCATTCCAGCGGCTCGGCATCGGCCCTTTAGCGAATCGGGGTCTTTCGGCCTTGGCCTTCGATTCTTCGCCGACTCGCTGGGCGTCACCCATCGGCAGTTGCCTGGCTCGTAGCCTTTGGAATTGTCAATGCGGTCCATCCAGTAGCCGTCTGGGCACTCGCCCATTGCCAGCCAGAAGATGGCGAAGTCTCGCCACTCGGGGCAAACTGTGATCCCGCGGCCGCCATAGTAGGCGTAGGCTGGGTGCTTTGGGTTGGTGCATCTCTGCACCATTGAAGACCATTTATGATATGTCCTGGTCCGTCGTCCGTCGTCTGTTCGTCCTATGTTCATGGTTGAATCATAACACTTACATTGGTTGCGTCAAGGTACGTTTCGATGATGACTACAATAATAGTTATCGGCAATACGCTTCCGCCGGCCTCCTCGGCGTCCGGCTCGTGGTCGTGGTCCAGCCATCCGCCCGTCGCCGTGGTCCTGGGAGGGCTGCCCGGCTTTTGGCCCTGTCCTGCCCTGTCCTTGGGTGTAATCGTCTGCCGTAGGGCAGCCAGCGCACGCCGCCGGGTGTCCTGGTAACACGTCCAGCACGGGGCGAGGGTGTTTCCCGGCCGCAACGTATCCAGCCGGGCGCATTGGGGGGGGGGGTGTTTTGGGGTGGCGTGGGGGTTGCCGAATACGTTAGTGGGCCCGTCGTCTCTTTCGCTGGCCTTTTTAAAAGTAGCCGATCTTGTGTTTGGGATTGGTTGGGTGGTGGTTAGAATCCGGCTGATTTGTCGAAGTTGCGGTGAGGAGTGGCGGAAGGGTCTTCGGCGCCGAGGGGGATGAATTTGAGGGTAGAGTTGATGAGGGGCTTGGAAGCTGGTGGGCATAGGACGGTGATTGATGGTGGGAGGCGGTCGTGGTTGGGAGGGAGGGGGTAGTTGATGGAGATGAGGGAGGCGTCTGCGAGTAAAAGAAGTGGCTGGATGTTATTATTCCAGAGGAGGAGGTCATTTGGGTGGACAGGGATGTTGTATTTGGTTTTGGGAGTGGAGACTGGTTCGAGTACTAATTGTGGGTTGGTGTGGGGTTTTGGCATTTTGGGGTTTCCGGTTTGGAAACTGGTTAAAAGAAGTCAAATGGACAGAAAGTGTTTCTGGACTTCCGAGGTTCAAAAAGTGCTGTCCAAATAGTCCAATATCCTAAAGGATTATTGGACTTATTGGACCAGGTGCAAAAACCACTTATTGGACTTATTGGACTTATTGGCCGATTGGTTATTTTGGGCATTTCCGGTTCTATTTGGATGTTATTCAAGACAGCGCGAAACACACTGAGAGAAGTTATTCAGGTGATTTGGTGGTTAGTGGGGTATCTTTTTGGAAGGACAGGGCGGGTATCCACTTGCCTGTTGTGTTGTTTTTGAAGACGAGTTTCTCTTTGATGAGGTCTCGTTTGATGTTGTTAAAGGAGGATTTTGAGATACCGAGTTCGGACATGGCTTCGGCGCGCCACTCTTTGGTTGTGACGCCGCCCGGTATTTTGGCGATGATGTTGATGAGTTCGTTGGGGTCGTATTGGGGTGGGCGGCCGGTGGGGGACTTGAGTCTGGCTGGGTCGAGGTTGTCCTGGCGGGTGAACTGGGGGTATTGCCATTTGACGACGAAGGGCGGGACTGGGGCGAGGTTACGGAGGGTGGATTCGAGGGTGAAGCAGTCGTCTTCCTCGTGTTTGGTGAAGGTGAGGATGGAGTCTGGGTCTCTTGCAAAGACTCCGGAACCGGAGACTCGGTCAATGGCCTCCTTGGCGGAGGCATTGCCCTTTGCGAAGTGCGCGCCGAAGGCGACGGCGGCGCCGGTTTGGGTGGAGATGGCGTCGAAGGAGTTCATGATGGCGGCGACGTCGGTAGCGGAGTTCTCGTCGGAGCGGGCGTCGAAGAGCTTGTAGGACGGGTCAACGATGATTAGGCCGTAGCCGGAGTCCCTGGCTCGCTTTATGATCTTGGGCACGATGACCTGGTGGGGGGCGGAGTAGCCGCGGAGGTTCCACAGGTCGAACCATCCGGGTTCCGGGAACAGGAGTCTTGCGAGGGACAGGGTTTCGATGCGTTTGTGCATGAAGGCGGGCTGGATCTCGAAGTTGATGTAGAGGACGCGGCACTTGGTGGTGCGGAAGCCGAGCCAGTCAGCGCCGGTGCTGAGGGAGAGGCCGATGTTGATCAGGGTCCAGGATTTGTAGGCTTTGGAGGAGCCGCCGAGGGAGAGTTTGGAGCCTTGGTGCAGTATGTTTTCCATAAGGGTTGGGGGTAGTATGGGGGAGGTTGAGGCTAAATCGGACACGTCAATGATTTCGGGCAGGCCGTCTTTGACGGATTCGTCGTCGAGTTTGGACAGTTCGGAGCGGACGGTAGCGGCGACGGAGCGGGTGAGTGCGGGGGCGGCGGCGACGGCCTCGAAGGCTTCGGCGAGCAGGGCGGTTGTGCGGCGCTCGCGGTAGGCTTGCCAGATGGTTTCGGCTTCTTTGGTTGCGAGGTCGAGGGACAGGGACTGGGCCAGGATGTCGGCGATATAGGCAGTGGGATCGTCGAATTCGCAGCGTTCGATAACGGCCTGGGGATAGACGGGCATCCCGGAGTCTTTCAGGGCTCGGATGACGGAGGCGATTTGCTTATGCCGGTTGTCGCCGAAAGAGTCGGGGGCGTTATTCAGGAGCTGCGCCAGGGGGATTGGGAGAGGGGCGCTTCCGTTGGTTGCGATCATCGCCCCCAGGACGGCGCGTTCGGCCGACATCAACAGGCGGGAATCAAGCGGGGCGCGGGGCGTTCCGGCGGCATTATCGTCGTATTCGTGGGCAGCGCAGGATGGGGAGGCGGCTTCGATTGCGGCGAGTTCTTCGGGGGTGAGCGCCAGGGAGCGGGGCGCGGCGGTCGGGGGAGGGATGGGGGCGTCAGGCATAGGAGGCTATTTATTTGCTCGGAACTTCGGCGGGCGTTCCGTTCTTCGGTCGTCTTTCTTCGTGCTCATAGTCTCAGTCTTTCTCGCCGCGCCTCAGCTCGGTGTTAGCACTCTGCCGTGATGACGAGCGCGGTTCGTGTGGCGGTGCGTCCATCGGACAGCACCTTCCATCCGCCGTCGTCGTCTTGCATTTCGTGCGTTTGGATTGCGGCAGCAGTGGCCGGGATGATGCAGACGCCATCCGATTCGAGCGGGTGCGTGACTTTCGACTTGTCCACACAGACCAGCTTTCGACCGTGGCCTTTGGCTATCAGCTTTTCGAGTTCGTTCTTGAGTTTGATGATTGTCATACGAGTGCTAACAAGGTCGATGCAGGCAACGGCGGGTGTCGCCTGCGGTTTCAATCTCACGTCTCAGGCCCGCCGTGCCTGATCTCTGCGTTCGGTGAGTATCTACGGTCAAATGCTTCTATTGCGGCCAGGGCCACGGCGGCGCATTGGACCAGCTCATAGCGGTAGCTCCACGGCTCTAGCTGGGAATGGTCGAGTATCGCTTGGCACGCTTCGCCGTATTCCTCTCCCAGTATGAGGAGCCATTTCATCGGCTCGTGGTTTTGCACACCCCACTTGGCATCTTGTCGCTTGCGTTCCCTCAGTACGGTAGCCAATGCCACCGAACCAGCCGCTGGAGGCGACGGCGGGCGTTCCGTTCTTCGATCGTCTTTATGCGTACTCATATTCTCAGTCTTTCTCGCCGCGCCTCAGCTCGGTGTTCGGCGTAAATGCGTCATCGCGCTTGCAGAAATGGCACAGTCCGGGATGGTCGTCGTATTGCTTCACTGGTATTGCCCCGTGGCATCGCTTGCATCTTACGATCACATGGCCCGTTTCCTTAGCCAGATACGAGATGGCTTCATCGCGTGGCAGGCTTGCTATGTGTTTCAGTCGTTCGATTGATTTGTGTGATTGTCGTCCCATATAGCCCTCCGCCATGCAGCACTTGCCTCCGATAGCACCTTCCGGCTTTGTGTGCATGGGTCGTTTCGTAGTCGCTCTTCAGCCCTATCAACCTCCGCTCGCAGCGTAGTCGCCGAACCAAGCGGTCGAGCGAATGGCTGCTGCGCGTTGGTCTCCGGGTCGTGGTTTGTGGTAGGGCCGCTCATCGCTCAGCTTGGATGTTCGGCGACATCGTTCGGTTGCTCCATGACTGCCCGATATGCCTCTCCCATTTGCGGAAGTGGCAGCGAGCGATTGATACTGAGCATCCTTGCTGTGCGGCGATAGCCTTCCACGGTTTACCGAGTTTTCGCAGTATGTATGCTTCGCGTCCTTTCTGCTGTGAGTATTCCGAAAGTAGTATTTTCGCCGAACCAGCTGGCTGCACCGAACCGGGCGGGGTCCTGTCAGTTTGTGAGTCTGTTCGCATATTTCAGTCTTGGGTTATCGC